>WNFR01001999.1_pt1 | contig 22675 bp, 17 predicted proteins | sample 5400221 | NCBI WGS metagenome assembly WNFR01 (sample SAMN13153357, study PRJNA577476) | soil metagenome | isolation source: 40 cm soil under Madrone tree | place: USA:California | collected 2016-06-14 | reverse complement strand
TGTCTCTGCAATCGCACCCTGGCAGCGAACGAAGCCACCATCGGAATTCATTTCTCGGAGAATTGCAGTGATCCTCATCACAGGCGCCAGTGGAAACGTTGGACGAGAAGTACTCAAACAGATGGCCGCCACCGGGGCAAAGGTGCGAGCTGCCTTTCAATCGGTGAGCAAAGCGGCGATAGCGCCCTCGGGCGTGGAGATCGTCACTATGGATTACAACCAGCCTCAGACGCTTCAAGCGGCCCTGAAAGGGGTGGAGCGCGTGTTTCTGGTTGGGCCTCCGACGCCCAACCTGCCAACGCTGGAGCGCAAGGCGATCGACGAGATCAAGCAATCAGAGGTGCGTTACGTTGTGAAACTGTCCGCCATGGGCGGCCGCACGGCGGTTTTTCCCCGGCAACATGCCGACTCCGAGGATTACATCAAATCTTCCGGGCTCACCTATACGTTTCTGCGTCCCAACGGGTTCATGCAGAACTTTGTAACCTACAACGCGCACACCATTAACACGCAGAACGCGTTCTACGGATCGCAAGGCGATGCCAAAGTCAGCCACATCGATATCCGCGACATCGCGGCTGTTGCTGTAAAGGCACTCACGGAAAGCGGTCACGAAGGCAAAGCGTATACCCTTACCGGGCCGGAGGCGCTCAGTAACGCGCGCGTCGCGGAAATTCTTTCCGACGACACCGGACGTGAAATCAAGTATGTCGACCTTCCCGACGAACAATTCAAACAGGCGCTCGTTGGAGCAGGGTTGCCGGAGTGGAGCGCCGACGCCCTGGTCGACCTGCAACGCTTCTATCGCGCAGGAGGTGCCAATGGAGTGACCGGGGACGTTGAGAAGTTGCTTCGCAGAAACCCGATCAGTTTCGAGCAGTTCTCACGGGATCACGCGCAGGCGTTCCAGCGGGCCGCATGACAACGCATTTCAGTGCCGAGATACGAGAATCTCTTCATCCAAGTTGGCTCTGCGATCTCAGCGTCTTCGCGGTGAATGCCTTTGAATACAGCTAGAATAGACCTGTGGTCTTCGTCCTCGACAATTACGACTCGTTCACTTACAACCTGGTCCAGTACCTTGGAGAACTGGGCGCGGAGGTTGAGGTACGCCGTAACGACCAGGTGAGCGTCGAAGAAATCGAAGCGCTGCGTCCGGAGCGGATCGTGGTCTCGCCCGGTCCCTGTACTCCGCAGGAGGCCGGCATCAGCATTGATCTGATCCGGTATTTCGCGGGCAAAGTTCCGTTGCTTGGAGTATGCCTGGGACATCAGGCCATCGGCGCGGCCTTCGGCGGACAAGTCGTCCGCGCCAAGAACCTGATGCACGGGAAGACCAGCCAGGTTGAGCACGATGGCAAGACTATCTTTCGCGGACTGACTTCCCCGATGACCGCGACTCGCTACCACTCACTGATTGTTGCGGAAGATGATCTACCGAACGAACTCGAGGTCAGCGCTTCGAGTTTCCAGTGGAAGGAGTACAGTTCCACCCCGAGAGCGTGTTGACGGATGAAGGCAAAAAGTTAGTGAAGAACTTTCTTTCAGTCGGCTAACGCTCACTTCTTACTGGCTGCATATTTTTCCGCCCCCAGAAAATGCAGCGATACATACGGCTCGTTCCCTACGACCCAACTGTCGTGCCCCGGAGCAATGTAGAAAACGTCGCCAGCGCGCATTTCAATGATGCGGCCATCTTCCATTGCTGCGGCCGCTGTTCCGGAGATGACCATTCCGACATGCTCGACCGGGCACATGGTTGCGCCAGTTGCGGCTCCGACATCCGCGGACCATTTCCATCCTGGCTGATAGGTAGCTCGACCAATTGTCATTCCACCAATTTGAATGAGCTCGAATTTTCCTTTCGGGAAGGTACGGATTTCGTCGGGCTGATCGAAACGCTTCAGGATTACGTCAAGCATCATGATCTCTCCAGCTGCAAGTTGAGAGGGTGCGATCTAGATCCCCGAACGTGCCAACTCCACTGCGCGGAGCAGCGCCTTCGATTTATTCTGCGTCTCTTCAAATTCGCGCTGCGGATCCGAGTCTGCCACAATTCCGCCTCCCGCCTGCAAATACGCTTTCTCGCCCTTCATAAGCAACGTCCGGATGGTGATGCATGAGTCGAGATTTCCCGCAAAATCCGCGTATAGAACCCCGCCTCCGTAGACTCCACGTCTGGTCGGTTCCAGTTCTTCGATGATCTGCATGGCACGCACTTTAGGGGCACCACTCAACGTTCCGGCAGGGAAGCACGCCGCGAAAGCGTCGACGGCATCAAGGCCGGGGCGCAGCCGTCCTTCCAGCGCCGACACCAGGTGCATGACGTGCGAGTACCGCTCCACAAACATCAGGTCGCGAACTTTGACCGAGCCGTAGTCGCTGACGCGTCCCAAGTCATTGCGGCCCAGGTCGACGAGCATCACATGTTCTGCGCGTTCTTTCTCGTCCTCGCGCATGCTCTTTTCTAGCGCCGCATCCGCGGCTTCGTCGCGGCCGCGGGGATTGGTGCCCGCAATCGGACGATATTCCAACTTCCGCCCTCCCACCCGCACGAGCATTTCCGGGGAAGAACCAAGCACATGCATTCCCGATCCATTCGCATGGCCGCCGAAGCGAAGGAAGTACATGTACGGCGACGGGTTCACAGTCCGCAGTGAACGATACAGATCAAACGGGGCCACTCCCGGCTCGAAGTCCCAGCGCTGCGACAACACGACCTGAAAGATGTCTCCGGCGGCGATGTATTCCTTCGCTCGGCGCACGCTGTCGAGATACTTTGCCTTCGGGGTCTGAGCGCGGACGACCAGCTTCGGTTGTTTAACAGTCTTGCGCCAGTGTGCCGCTTTGAATCCTGCGGCCAGCTTTTTCTCGATGCGGGCGATTTCCCTGAGCGATTTTTTATATGCTGCTTGCGGTGATTCACGTGTCACATCAGCCGAAGCCACGATGTGGATTTGATGGCGCAGGTGATCGAAGGCCAGCACGCGGTCAAAAAACATGAGCACGCAGTCGGGCACGTCGAGGTCGTCTTGCGCGTGGGCTCCGATCTTTTCCAACTGACGCACAATGTCATACGCGCAATATCCAACCGCGCCGCCTGTAAATGGGGGCAGGCCTTCCATCGCTGCCGGATGATGCTGCCGCAGCAGTTCTTTCATTACCTGAAAAATGTCGCCGGTGCGCCGTTCTATTTTGCGGCCGCGCTGGATCTTGATTTGCGAACCGCGGGATTCCAGGCGCAGAAACGGACGCACTCCGAGAAAGGTGTAGCGCCCAATTTTTTCTCCGCCCTCGACCGATTCAAGTAGGAAAGCATCGGGCTCGTCTTCGGCGATGGCGAGAAAAGCTGAGACGGGCGTCAACAGGTCAGCGGAGATCGACTTTACGACCGGCACCAGCGTTGCCTGTCGCGCCAACCGGGAGAACTCTTTGAAGTCAGGACGGATCATACTTAAGTCTAAGGTTTTCATTATATGGAAGTCGGACACTGCGAAATGTCACCAGCTGCATCCCAAGGGAAACCGATGAGGTACGAGCCGATGAAGTCCAATTGCTGACTTCAATGGAGCACTCCCCCAGATCTCGGCGATAGACTGTTTCCCCTGAGACCATAAAAAATTGTTCATGTTTCCGCCTGCAAAACAAAAAGTGATAACGTGTTGGTCCAACGACAACGCGGTAAGCGTTCATGAACAAAGTTGCCAAATCGCCTGTCACGGCTCACTACGACGCCAACTACGGTAATTTTGAGACGGAACTTTACGCGCAGATTCGTCGCGAGTCCTTTGGCGAAGACATAGGACAAAGCAGTTGGCTCACCGCCGACGAGCAAAATAAATTCCTGGGCTGGCTCAATCTCACCCATGACAACACTCTGCTCGACGTTGCGTGCGGATCGGGCGGGCCAGCCCTTCGTATTGCCGAAACTGCCGGATGTTGTGTGGTGGGGGTGGACGTTCACGAACAGGCGATTGCAACGGCGAACTCTCTCGCCGCCGAGCGCGGCTTGACTGAGTGCGCTCGATTTCAGGTCGCCGATGCGACTGTGCAATTGCCGTTGCCCGATGCCAGCTTCGACGCTATCGTCTGCATCGATGCTATTAACCACTTGCCCAATCGGCCGCGCGTCCTCGCGGATTGGGTGCGCTTGCTGAGACCTGGCAGCCGTCTACTCTTTACCGATCCGATCACGGTTACAGGTGCGCTGACAAACGACGAAATCGCCGTCCGCGGCTCAATTGGTTTCTTCCTGTTCGTCCCTCTGGGTTACGACGAACGCCTAATCGAGGAAAGCGGTTTACGTTTGTTAATCAAAGAAGACGTAACCGGAAACATGGCGGAAGTCGCCGAGAAACGACGCGCTGCACGCGCGGCGAGAGCCGCCGACTTGCGCGAAATTGAAGGCGACCAGGTCTATGAGGGACAGCAGGAATTCTTTGCTGTGGCTGCTCGAATCGCTAAGGAGAGGCGCCTTTCGCGCTTTTTATATGTGGCACAAAAGCTAAGTTGACCCCGGGGCCGAATCCAAGATGAGCGAGACAATCAGCGACACAGGCAATCGCGCGCGCCGGCGCATTGCGTTCCGACTTCTGCCTCTTGTCCTTGCCATGTACGTGGTCTGCTACATGGACCGCGCGAACGTATCGTTTGCGAATTTGCGCATGAGCGCCGACCTGAAGCTCAGCGCTAGCGCGTACGGCTTCGGCGTTGGAATGTTCTTTGTTGGCTATGTTCTGTTTGAAATACCAGGGGCGATCATCGTCGAGCGCTGGAGCGCGCGAAAGTGGATGGCGCGCATCATGATCACCTGGGGGCTGATCACAATTCTTACTGCCTTCGTTCACACTCCTCGGCAGTTCTACATCGTCCGCTTTCTCGTGGGACTATCCGAAGCCAGTTTTTTCCCAGGGATCATCGTTTACCTGACACATTGGTTTCGCGCTTCCGACCGGGCGAAGGCTATCGCTTTTTTCTACACGGGAGTCCCGACCTCAACCGTTGTCGGTTCGCTGGTCGCCAGTTGGCTGCTTGGAGTCCACTGGCTCGGCACGGCGGGCTGGAGATGGCTGTTCATCGTGGAGGGAGTTCCCCCAATCATCCTCGGAGTGACCGCCCTCCTGTATTTGACCGACTGGCCGTCGCAAGCGCGCTGGCTGCCGCAAGATGAACGCGCGTGGATTATGGGCGAGCTCGAGAAGGAAGCGATAGCGAAAAAGAAGATTCGCGATTACACGATCGGCGAGGTTTTTCTTGATCGTCAGGTAATGGTGCTTGTCGTCGCCTGGTTCTTATCCCTCGCGGCCGCTCTCGGCAGCTTGTACTGGATACCGGTGTTCATTAAACGATTTTCCGGCTTTGCTGATAGCCGAGTCGCCCTTCTGGTTGTACTTCCAGGGCTTTTCGGAATTGTGGGAACACTGTTGAACGGTTGGCATTCGGACAGGACTGGAGAACGACGTTGGCATTCGGCAATTCCGCTGCTACTGGCGGGGTGCCTCTACTTGGTTCTGCTCAAACCGGGTATAGCGTTTCCAGCTGCTATGGCGGTGCTGACGCTTGGGCCTGCTTTGTTCAATTCGTTTCAGGCTGTCTTCTGGTCGATTCCGACCTTGATTCTTTGCGAATCGGCGGCTGCGGCATCTTACGGGCTGATCAATGCCATCGGTCAGATGGGGGGATTTGCCGGCCCGTACGCAGTGGGCTATCTCACCCAGCGTACGGGGAAACATGTGGCGGCGTTTGCGTTTATTGGAGCATGCTTCCTGTTGGCCGGAAGCGTGATTCCTTTCCTCAGAGCTCACAACCCTGTCGAGCCCTCCAAAAAAATCGATGAGCCGGAGCACGCGCTGGCAGAGGAATCGTAGACCATGACAAATCGTAGTGTCCCGATTTGAATCGGGTTCCGCGCACCAGAGCCCAGTGTGTCTCTTGCCTGCCCTTTAACCCATCACTATACTTTCTGAGGTTTGCCCGCGAGCTGCCGGTTGGACGTACCGCGCGCCGGTGAACCGGAATTGCCGGTATCATTAGCTAATATCGAGCTCTTATCGCGGAGAATCCTATGAAGACCATTGATCTGGAACAGGAAACTAACCCGTGGGAGGCGCAAGCGGCGCGCTTCGACCTGGCAGCCCATAAACTTAATCTGGATGAAGGCCTCTGGAAAGTGCTGCGCAGCCCGAGCCGTGAAATTATTGTTCACATCCCGGTCATGATGGATGATGGCCATCTGGAGGTCTTTACCGGCTACCGCGTCCAGCACTCGATTGCGCGCGGTCCGGCCAAAGGCGGCCTGCGGTACTCGCCCGACGTAAATCTGGATGAAGTCCGAGCGCTTGCCAGCTGGATGACGTGGAAGTGCGCGGTGGTCAACATCCCGTTCGGCGGGGCCAAGGGTGGCATAATTTGCGACCCGCACAAGATGTCGATGGGCGAACTGGAACGCATGACGCGGCGCTATACCGCAGAATTATTCGAATTCATCGGCCCTGAAAAAGATGTGCCGGCGCCCGACGTAAACACTAACGAGCAGACCATGGCATGGATCATGGACACTTACTCCATGCACATGCGGCAGACGTGCACCGCCGTGGTGACAGGCAAGCCGATCAACATTGGCGGATCGCGCGGCCGCCGCGAGGCTACTGGACGCGGCGTTCTCATTGTCTGCGAACAAGCGATCAAAAAGCTAGGACTCAACCGCGAGACCACCCGGGTCATCATTCAGGGTTTTGGCAATGTCGGTTCGAATGCGGCTCGCCTGATGGCCGAGGCGGGATACAAGATCATCGGCATCGGAGAAGTCGGCGGCGGTCTTTACAACAAAAACGGCATCGATGTGGAGGCGCTCTGGGAATTCCGCCAGCGCAATGGCACCATTCACGGGTTCCCAGGTGCGGAAAAATATGATCCACAGGAACTATTGCTGCTCGATTGTGACATCCTGATCCCGGCCGCCACGGAAAATCAGATCACCAGCCAGAACGCTGACCGCATTAAATGCAAGATCCTCGCCGAGGGCGCAAATGGTCCCACAACCGCTGCTGCGGACGATATCCTTGCCGAGAAAAAGGTCTTTGTGATTCCCGACATCCTGGCTAACGCCGGCGGTGTCACGACTTCGTACTTTGAGTGGGTGCAGGACCGGCAGGGGTATTTCTGGAAGGAATCCGTGGTCAACGAGCATCTCGAAGACATCATGATTACGGCCTTCGATGACGTTGTCCGCTATTCCGAAACGCACGGTGTGAACAACCGGATCGCGGCCTACATGCTGGCGATCGATCGCGTGGCATACACCATCCGCCAGCGTGGGATTTACGCCTGATAATGGGGTCGCCGAGAGTGCCGCGGCACAAAGCTGCACGTCCAAGGGGGAAGGAAATGAATTACCCAAGGCGAAATAGAACGCTGTGTGTGTTTTTGCTTTATGTGCTGCTCGCGATGGCCGTCTCGCCAGCACTAATAGCGCAGGCGACGAATGGCGACACAAGATCTGACATAACCAAAAAGCACAAGAAGCGGCGTCATCTGACAACAACCGACTCTGCCGCCGAACCGGCGGGCGCAACTCCCCCATCTGTTCCTGCGGCTTCAACACCCGAGGCAAATTCACCGGGCACGGCTTCGGTTCCCACAACGTCGTCCGCTCCCAGCAAGACCAAAACAGCACCCGGAAATTCCAGTCCGGAGATCACAGCCGCGCAGGCCAGCGGCAAGGTCTGGGTCAACCTCGACAGCGGCATTTATCACAAGAAGGGGCGCTGGTACGGTAAGACCAAGAACGGGAAATTCATGACCGAAGCCGAAGCCAAGGCGGCCGGATATAAACAATCGCAGCGGAATTGACGCCCATTTTCTCCGCGTTGCCTTCCCTTTCGCGGTGGAGGATAATCAGCTTGGCTACGCTTCTGACGTGGCAGCAGCCATCGCGTGAATCTTCCCAACTACATCACGCTTACTCGCATCGCCAGCATCCCATTGCTGATCTGGATTCTGTCCAGTTCGCGGTTTTCCAGCGAGCATGGCGAGAAGGAGCTGCTAGCTTCGACTGTCTTCATTCTGGCATCCATCACGGATGGAATCGATGGTTATCTCGCCCGGAAACGCGGGCAGATAACGACCATGGGGATGCTGCTCGATCCGCTTGCGGACAAGTTGCTGATCGCAGCAGCGTTCGTCACGCTGGTGCAGTTTAATCCGGCGATGGTGCCAGCGTGGATGGCGGTGGTCATTATCGGCCGGGAATTTCTGGTCAGCGGACTCCGTTCCATTGCCGCCTCGGAAGGATTCACGATCGAGGCCAGCGAACTGGGCAAGTTCAAGATGCTTGTGCAAATTATTTCAGTGGTGGCCGTAATCCTGGCCCACCGCTGGCGCGAGTGGCATCTGTTCAGCTTTTACATTCTGCCTGTGTATTGGATCGCTGTGCTGGCGATCTGGTACATGGTTCTGCTCTCGCTGGTTTCTGCCGTGGATTACTTCATCGCCTTCTGGTCGAAGATTGACCGGAAGTCGGAGAAGCGCCGGCGACGTTCCTTCGTCCTGTCCCGGCGGAGGAAGCGCGATGTCCAGGCTGTCTGACTTGAAGACCGACGAGGCGTCTTCGCCTCCTCAGTTCTCGCTGGACGAGCGTCAGATTCTGCTCCGCATCTCTCATGAGTCCGTCCTCTCTGCTTTTACTGATCGGGCTTTGCCCCAAACGCCGTCTTCACAGCGTCTGTTGGAATTCCGCGGCGTCTTCACGACGCTTTATCTAAACGGTAGCCTCCGCGGATGTGTCGGATACGCGATGCCGGTCGCGCCCCTGTATCTTGCCGTGGCCGAAACCGCGCGGGCTGCCGCCTTCGAGGACTCTCGCTTCTCGCCGGTAAGCAGGGCGGAAGCGCCTGAGTTGGAGGCATCTCTCAGTGTGTTGTCGCCGCTCTCGCCGATTCGGCCCGAAGACGTGGAGGTGGGTCGCCATGGTGTGGTGGTGTCGCTCGGAGCGAATCGAGGGCTTCTGCTGCCGCAAGTTCCGGTCGAGCATGGGTGGGATCGCGAAACGTTCCTCCGGCAGACTTGCCACAAGGCCGGATTGCCTTCCGATGCCTGGCGCAGAGGGGCCTTGCTCGAGAGTTTTACCGCTGAGGTGTTCGGAGATAACAAGGCTTGATCGATGCTTCCGGTTCTCGGATTGAGCCTGCCTTTCATCAACCCGCCATCGCCAGAGTTGGCATCTCAATCAGTGGGTCACATCGGGTATACACTCAGGTAATTTGGCAGGGTTCGTGCAAGGAGGTAAGCTCAGTTGATTCTGAGCTTGGGGGTATTTGTGGAACTTGCCTTTCTGATTGCGGTGCTGGTGCTGGCTGGATCGATGATTCCCGGAAATCCAGGAATCATCTACTACCGCTGATCTGGCGCCAGAGCGGAATTTCTGTCCGCCGCTTGGCGGAAGTCTGTCCTCTGATCCGTTTGAAGCAATCCGATTTCTACGCAGATTTCGACTCAAAAGAAGAACGGGGAAGATTTCTCTTCCCCGCAATGCTTCGAGATGGGTATGTTTTGCTACTGTTGCTCGTCCAGTTCCACGTTATCCCCTGGATGCAGATCTTCCAGGGCGAACACGACCATACCCGTCGCGGTGGTCGGCGTAACCCCAACGATCACCAGTTCTCCGACCGCGCGCCGCGGCAGATCCCTTACGTGGATGTTCGGTCCATTGGTGTGGGTCAGCAGCTTGGCTTCAAAGCTCGGCAACCGCTTCTGCGTATCTTCCGAAGTGGAAGCCTTGAACGAAAGTGAATCGACTGGATCCTGCAGGTCGAGGTGGTAGCCTCGCACCGCTTTGAAATAGTCGCCGATTTTCGCTCCCTGATTCGATCCGAAATTCATGTAAACCTTCACGCCCGTGCCGATGGTTCCATCGAAATCCTTCGCCAACAGAATTCGTCCAACCAACTTGCCATTGGGTGGGGCGAAACGGTCGAAATGGATAGGCGGATGAAACGCGATGGGGGGTTTTTCAACAAATGGAATCGCAACATCGCCAGGGTTGACTGGGTCGCAGCTGAACTCAACCTGGGCGACTGCGCTGTGGTTGCGAGCATCAAGAACCTTCACTCTGCCGACTTCGCTGTAGGGGTGGCCGCTGTGGTCAATCAGTCTTCGCTGGCCTTCGAAAAACTCATATTCATTCACGTCCCGGAGTTCCCGGACGATCGAGAATTCCTGCCCTACCTGATAACCAGTTCCGGAGAGGTACACCATTTCCCCGTTGGTGTACTTGGTTGTATTGGGCGTATTCAGTCCGCCATTCACGTATCTCGCATCGGGAACGCGCTCTTTGCTGATAAATCCGGCGCAATACAGGTCGGCGGCGGTGGGGGTTTGGAAGCGCGCTATCGGGACGTTGCCGGTAGTAGCAATAATGCCGGAAGGATCTGCCGGGGCGGCCTCCTGGGCCATGGCAGCCGTCGCCAGCAGCAGCAATAACAATCCTGTTTTCTTCATGTTACCTCCGGGTCCGAAGTGCCGCATTACGCGGCAGCCCCGACCTATCTCTCTCTGAGGACAAGGGTTACAGCCGGAAGGTAACAAGCGCGGGGGGATGGGTCAAGGTTACGAGGGTGTCAGTCAGCCCGCTCCCAAAGTGTTCGCGGCGTCGGAGTTAAATCCAGAGTCTCGTTAATCCCTTGTTGCATCTATGCTTACGCCCCTGTAATATCGCGCCGTTCCAACACAAATGCCATTGGCCCTTTCACACAGTATCGCGTCTCGTTTCTTGCCACTTCGCTTGCCCAAGGTTTGCCTGGCGCTGGCGAGCGACAGCGTCGACGATCTCCTTCGGACAGCAGAGTCAATGGCGCGGGATAACCCCTTTCTCGAATTCCGCCTGGACTATCTGAAGCAGCCTGCTGCCGCCCTGGCCAAGATCCGCCGGTTCCTTGAAAATCATCAGCATGTGACCGCCATCGGCACCTGCCGGCGAGCGGAGAACGGCGGTCGTTTCAAGGGGTCGATGGCCGCGGAACTGGAAATTCTCGGCAAAGCCGCCGCCGCTGGCTGCCACCTGCTGGACCTGGAAGTCGAGAGCGGCGTTCGTTGCAAGCCGGAAGCAATCGCCCGGTTGCGCAGCCGCGCGGGCCTGATTCTGTCCTTTCACGATTTCAAAGCGACCCGCGGGTTAGACGCAACGCTCGAAAAGATGCTGGCTGTCCCCGCCGACTACTACAAGATCGTGACCACTGCCACTACGCTTTCCGACAATGTCACGATGATGAAATTCCTGCAGGCTCAGAGTGACAAGCATGCGCTCATCGGCTTGTGTATGGGAGAGCAGGGCATCATCAGTCGTGTGCTCGGAGTCCGCGCCGGCAGCGTGTTTACGTTCGCCGCCGTGAGTGCCGATCAGAAGACAGCGCCTGGACAGGTCAGTGCCCAGCAGCTCCGCAGTGTCTATCGCATCGAGCAGGTCGATGCAGCGACCCGCGTTTATGGCGTGGCGGGCGACCCGATCGGTCATTCTCTGTCGCCAGTTATCATGAACACCGCCATGCGGCGCGAGAACGTGAACGGTGTTTATCTCGCCCTGCACGCGAAAACGCTTAAGGATCTGCTCCACTGCGTGCGCGAGATTCCCATCCACGGCCTCAGCATTACTATGCCGTACAAGCGGGCGATCCTGGACTATCTCGACAACACCGACGCTCACACCACCAAGATCGGCGCCTGTAACACAGCTGTCCGCGGGCAGGATAGCAAGCTCTACGGCTTTAACACCGATACGGCAGGAGTCGTTCGTCCCCTGGAGCAGCGGATCACCATCGAGGGCGCTAAAGTTCTGGTTCTGGGGGCCGGAGGCGCTGCCCGAGCTGCCGTTTTTGGATTAAAAGAACGGGGTGCTGAAGTCTGGATCCTCAATCGCAGCGCCGCCCCAGCGCAGAAACTGGCTCGTCAAGCGAAGGCGCGGACGATCAAGCGAGCCGATCTTCACAAGCTGGCATTTGATGTGATCATTAACGCGACGCCCATCGGAATGACTAATTCAGAAAGTCCTTTGAAGGAGAATGAGATCCAAGCGAAGGTGGTGTTCGACATGGTGTACGACCCGGTCGATACTCCGCTTCTCCGAATCGCGCGTGCAAAAGGACTTACGGTCATACCGGGCGTGGAAATGTTCGTCCACCAGGCAGCCCGCCAGTTCGAAATCTGGACTGGCAAGCCAGCGCCCGCTGACGATATGCTGCGAGCCGTGACAATTGCCTTGCAGGAACGCGCGGCAGCGAGGAAGGCAGTTGGCAATTAGCGCTTGGCATTTAGCCAAGCCGCCGCTGTCAAATGATTTGGCTAGAGGCTAGTTCCTAACTTCTCGCTCTTCGCATTTTGAGACCGGCCAAAATGCATTTTCTCGATGCAAACCTCGTAACAAAGGTTGCAAAATTCCAAAACCTCGAATAAAATCGATTCATGAGCGCTAAACAGGGCGTTCATCTCGTCGTAACAACCACTTTCTTCCAGGTAGGAAACGCACAGCCCTAAGTCCAAAAATCTAAAGGGGTGCCCAGAGCCCCGGTGCAATTCGGAGAGAATGCATGGCGTGGTACGCGTACTGCCTCACGGAACACCAGACCCTTGCTAACGGTGTTCGAGCCCGTCGTCCTTACGTTATTGAAGGCATCCAGGGCGTTGGTGGCGCCCCGGTCATGAGTTATCCGAGCGGGGAATTCGCGGTGATTGTCAGCGAATATGACCGCGCGACCACTAAGTTGGAAGAAAAGTCCGTCCTCGAACATGCCCGGGTGGTTGCGATGAGCTTCCGCACGGCCACAGTACTTCCTTTCCGGTTTGGGACGATCTTCGACACTGAAGATGCTATCCGTCAGGCGGTTCGCTCCAACCGGCGTACCTTCTGCGACAGCGTTGCGCGGCTTCGCGGCAAGTCCGAAATGCGGATCAAGTTGGTCGTCCGCGACGGCACGTACCGTGGCGCCATGGAGGAAATCGTTCTGCCGGACACCGTAGGACGCGAGTACCTGGCTAAGCTCCGCGAAAAGGCCTCGCGCGACCGCGAGCGCCAGACCAAAGCCCGCGCCATCTCCGTCCAGGTTCACAAGCTCTTCAATCCGCTCGAGGAAGAAGTCAGTTGTAAAAAGGTGAATGCCGACGGCATGCTGCTCGACATCGCCCACCTGATTGACACCAAACACATTGAGAAGTATCAGAACCGCTATAGCACCGCCGCCAAGCAGCTCAAGAACTGCGAACTGGTGGTGACGGGGCCCTGGCCGCCGTACCATTTCCTGCCGGAAAAGCTGCGGACTGTGGCTGGCAACAGCTAACAGTTTCAATAAGTTTCGATCGAGCCCCCTCGCGAGGGGGCTTTGATTTTTTGGGACGAAACCTAGAGGCCCTGCAATCAATGTGCATGTTTCTGCATTCCAGAGCGATCTCAGGGATGGCGTGGTCAGTTATCGTCCGCTAAGGTATAGACCCTAAGAAGCTGATTTTGCTCAGGTTCCCGGAAGCGCGCCAGACGTGTTCCGGGGTTCACCTTTTTGGTTCGGCAAGTGCACATTCACAATACAAGCGAAGAGGCCGCAACCGTTTGAACCACGTCACTGTCTCCAACGTTCTCGACATCTCTCGTTGCCGTCATTGGTCGTCCCCCACACGGCGTCAATCCAGTCTCCTTTGACTTCCTGCCAACTTTGCCTCTTTGAAAAGGGTGGCCCCAAAAGGGGCCGCTTTTTTTGTTTCGGACGTGATTCGCTCATGCGATCAGAGCTTCAGACCCTTGAGATATTCCCGGAATTGTCCGCCCAGGTCGTCCCGCTTGAGCGCGAACTCTACTGTCGCTTTCAAGAATCCCAGTTTGTCGCCGGTGTCGTGCCGACGCCCCTCGTAAACGTACGCGTACATCTTTTCACGCTTGAGTAGCCCCCGTAGGCCATCGGTAAGTTGTAACTCGCCGCCCGCACCAGGAGTGATTCCCGAAAGCGTCTCAAAAACCGTGGGTGTCAGAAGGTATCGTCCGATCACGGCAAGGTTCGACGGCGCGTCTTCGCGCCTCGGTTTTTCCACCAGATCCTGTATCTCGTAGAGCCTTCCTCCCGAGCCAGCGACTTCCTTCGCCTTCAGCACACCGTACGAAGAAATCGCCTCTCCCTCGACGACCTGCGTGGCAATTACGGAACACTGTTTCTCGTCGAATACGTCCATCAGTTGTTTCAGGCACGGAACCTTCGAATCGATCACGTCATCGGCGAGCAGGACAGCGAAAGGCTCGTCGCCAACCAATTCACGCGCAGTGAGGACGGCGTGTCCCAGACCCAGCGCTTCCTTCTGACGAACGTAGGCTACGTAAATCATGTCCGAAATCTGGCGGACGATTTTGAGGAGGTCGGTCTTGCCTTTCTCCTCAAGCATTTTCTCGAGTTCGTAGCTGACGTCGAAGTGGTCTTCGATCGCGCTCTTGCCGCGTCCTGTGATGATGATGATCTGGTCGCATCCCGCGGCCAGCGCCTCTTCCACGCCGTACTGGATGATCGGCTTATCGACCAGCGGCAGCATTTCTTTGGGCTGGGCTTTGGTAGCGGGCAAAAAACGAGTGCCCAATCCGGCGGCAGGAAAGATCGCTTTGCGGACTTTCATGGTCATTAAGACATCTTCTTGGGAGCGAGGATGCTTTCAATTTGCTTGAGATGATTCACATCATGGCCCGCGAGCATACGAACGATAAGCTCGACAGATTCCTGTCCCCGCTCCGAATGCATGCCGTACTGCTTCCATTGTTCCGGAGTGAGGGACTTGTAAAGCACGATATTGGCTTCGCGCGCCGCTCGCAGTTGCGCGATGCTTCCAACCGGGTTTCGTTTCGCATAGTGCCCCGCTCTCACCCATGCATCTTGATCGAAAGCCTGAATCGCAGTACCGGGAGCGCCGAGAATCGATCGCACTCTCCAGCCGACGACAATTTCCACATCCGCTAGATGCGCCAGGATCTCCGCGACCGACCATTTGTCTGGAGCGGGTCGTTTGCGCAATTTTGCCGTGGACGCGCCTTTCACCAAGCGCTCAATTTTCTTAGGTGTAGCGGCTTGGACTTTCAGCGGCGCGTGGTCCGTCACGTTGCTCAGGATACGCGCCGTGTACTGTTGAGGAGACTCTGTCATTGATCTTTCTCCCACCTGATTCGACGAGACGAATTGTAATTGAGCGGACAAATCCAGGAAGGGTGCCGTTTACGTGACCGCGGCCGGAGCCTCGCGCACCGCCAGTTCTTCGAGCAAGTCGCGCAGTGTTTGCAGAATGGCGTCGGCGCTGTTGACCTTAATGGAAAACTTCAGCGTGCCGTCCGGCAAAAACTGCGATCCGTGCTGTGAGGCCACAAACCGCGCCAGCTTGCCCGGATCGATCGCCGCATTCTGCCGGAACTTGATATTCACCAGATCCCGTTTGCGTTCGATCATCGTCGCACCCGCCTGCATCGCAGCAAGTTTCAGCGTGGCATAGTCCAGGAGATTTCGCACAGCCGCGGGCGGCTTGCCATAGCGGTCGGTCATCTCGCTGCTGACGTCGCGCAGTTGCGAATCCGTCTCCACTCCGGCAACTCGCTTGTACATTCGCAGGCGCTGGTTCTCCTCTGAGATGTAATCCGACGGGATACGGATGTTCAGTCCAAGATTGAGTTGGATACCCGCCTCGTCCGGTCCGGCCTCGCCCTTCATTTCGCGGACCGCGCGTTCCAGCATCTGCGTATAAAGCTCGAAACCGATCGCTTCAATGTGCCCGCTCTGCTCTCCGCCGAGCAGGTTCCCCGCTCCGCGCAGTTCGAGGTCGAGCGCCGCGATCTTGAAGCCCGCTCCGAGATCGGAAAATTCTTTCAAGGCTGCCAGACGGCGGCGGGCGATCGGAGTCAACTCAATCTCAGCGGGCAACAGCAAATACGCATAAGCTCTGCGATTGGAGCGGCCAACGCGTCCACGCAATTGATAAAGCTCCGACAAACCCATGCGATCCGCGCGATTGATCAAAATCGTATTGCAGAGCGGGATATCGAGTCCGTTTTCGATGATCGTGGTCGAGACCAGAACGTCGGCTTCGTGATGCATGAACTTCATCATGACTTTTTCCAGTTCGCCCTCGCCCATTTGTCCATGTCCGACGGCGATGCGGGCGCGCGGAACCAGTTCCTGAATCTTGGCTGCGATCTCCCAGATCGTCTCGATCCGATTGTGAACGAAATAGATCTGCCCGCCGCGATCGAGTTCCTGCTCGATGGCCGACTGGATCAGCTTGTAATCCCAGTTCGCCACCACCGTCTGGATCGCCATGCGATCTTTCGGCGGCGTCTCAATCACGCTCATGTCGCGCAGTCCGACGAGCGACATGTGAAGTGTGCGCGGGATGGGCGTTGCCGACATCGTGAGCACGTCTACCTGCGTACGCATTTGCTTGATGCGTTCTTTGTGACGCACTCCAAAGCGCTGTTCTTCGTCCACCACAAGCAGGCCGAGGTCGGCAAATTTCACATCCTTCGACAGCAGGCGGTGCGTGCCGATCAGGATGTCGACTTTCCCAGTCGCGACTCGCTCGAGAATTTCTTTGATCTGCTTCGGCGATCGGAAGCGGCTGGCCATCTCAACCTTCACTGGAAACGCAGCGAAGCGCTGCTTAAAAGTCTCAAAGTGTTGGAAGGCAAGCACCGTGGTCGGTGCGAGAACGGCGACCTGTTTGTTATCGCTGATCGCCTTGAATGCGGCGCGCATGGCAACTTCCGTCTTGCCATACCCGACATCACCGCAGAGCAGTCGATCCATCGGAAGCTGCGACTCCATGTCGCGCTTCACATCGATGATCGCTTCGGCCTGGTCCTCGGTCTCGCTGAATTCGAAGGCGTCTTCGAATTCTTTCATCCACTCTGTGTCGGCGGGGAAGGAATGGCCCTGCGCCGTTTGACGCTGCGCGTACAGCTTCAGCAGTTCGTCGGTCATGTCCTTCATCGCCTTACGGACACGCGCTTTGGTCTTCGACCACGCTTGTGTTCCAAGATGATTCAGAACCGGCTTCGCGCCCTCCGATGACCGGTACTTCTGTACCAGATCGAGCCGGGTCAGTGGCACGTACAAGCGCGCAGCGTCCGCATATTCCAGCAACATGAACTCGGCGGTGCCGTCGCCCTGATTGATTTCCTTGAGGCCCTGATATTGCCCGATCCCATGCTCGACGTGAACGACGTAATCCCCCACTTGCAGATCGCGGAAGTCAGAAAGAAACGCCGAAACTTTCGATTTCTGCCGCTGCGGCCGAGACGCGACCAGATCCGACTCGTCGAACAGATCGCGCGCGCCAAAAACAGCGAGATGCGCTTCCGGCAACACGAATCCATCCGGCAGATATGCCTTGAGCAACGTCGCGGTCAGCACCTCGCCGGAGAAATAGGAAGTCTCGTCGGCGTAGCTTTCACCGCCACGCGTGCGGCTTCCCAGTCGATAAGAAGCGTTGTACTCAGTAAACATGTCGGCGAGACGTTCGACCTCGCCCGTATTGGGCGCCGCGAGAACAACCTGTGTTCCGCCGCCTACCAACTTCTGAACTTCTTCGATCATCGCGGGGACGGCGCCATGAAAGCGCATCGCCGGTTGTGAGAGAAAGGCGGCTTCGGGCAATTCGCTGCCGGCGATCCCCAGATACTCAAAATCCGCCCCCGCGATGGCAGCCGTTTTCTGCGTCCATTCCTCGGGAGCAAGATACAAATCTGTCGGTCGCACGAGATCGCCCACACCGCTCGCCTGGTGCGCTTCTCCGATGCGCTCCCAAACCTTGTCGAGTTCCTGTTTGAGAATTTCAGGCTCATCTAACAGGACGCGAGCTTCAGGGAGCAGATCAAAAACCGTCCGGTCAGCCCCGGCCACCGGCGCGTAGAACTCCCATCCTGGAAATACGCCCGCGCCGGAATCGCGCGCCGCCTGCTCGATAACTTCCTGCGAGCCGGTAATTCGCTTGCCAGAGAGCCGTGCGTTGATTGATCCGAGTAACTCCTCGGTCACCGGAGTTTCGGTGAGCGGCAGCAACACAACTTCGTCCACCGGATTCGACGAGCGTTGGCTGGTTGGATCGAACTTGCGCATCGATTCAACTTCGTCGCCAAAAAATTCAACCCGCACCGGCCGGTCCGACTCAGGGGAATAAACATCAAGGATCCCGCCGCGAACCGCATACTGTCCCGGCATCTCGACGACGTCCGTGGATGTATATCCCACGGTATTCAAGTGCTCGAGCAGGCGCTCCAGCTCAAAGCTCTCGCCTCGCCGAAGCACCCGCGCCAGATCGGCGTAGTATTCAGCCGAACGCAAGAGCACCGTCGTTGCCGCTACAGGCGCGATCACAATCGATGCGCGACCGGTGGCAATCTTCCACAAAGCAGTTGCGCGCTCTTCCTGAATTTCCGGATGGGGAGAAAGATTCTGAAACGGCAACACGTCGCGCGCAGGCAAGCTCACAACAGAATCGGGATCGGTCGCCTGCGTCAATTCACAGAATGCCCGAAGCACGGGCAGAAGATCTTCGGCGGCGCGATTGTCCGCCACCACCAAAATAGAGGGACGTTCCACAGTCCGGCCCAGCAAAACGGTGATCAAAGCCTTGGCAGCGGGGGAAAGTCCAGTGACACGAATCCGCTCCGCGCGTTCCCGGAGATGGGAGGCCGCACGCGTGAATGCAGGAAGAAGTTCCACATCCGCAAAAAGTTCGCGGACGAAAGGCAGCAGCATTACGTTTTTATTCTACCAAGGTTAGCCATAGCAGCGGCGCTACGCCCGCAATAGCGGCCGCGTCAGACAGGTTGGTCCACCCGAGCCATTGATGCAGAGTTCCGAACCCTCGAAGGTCTTCACATCGAAGCCCGCATCGCGCATCTTCCGATTCGTCCGCGCATTTTCGGACAACGCAATCAGCCGCTTACGGCCCAAAGAAACCACGTTGCAGGCCAGAGACTCACGTTCCTCGTACTCAATCTCGATGAACCGGAAGCCGCGCGACCGCAGCAGTTCCACCGTCTCGACGGCCATCCACGGCAAATCCACCAGCACGGTCTGCTCATCAAGCATGCTCATTAGCGACATCAAGTGCAGACAGGCCGAAGGCCCGGGCCCATACGGCAATGGCGCCGACAATACGTCGACTCCTTTTGGAGCAAGCAGGTCGCGCATCTGAGAGATGCCGGCCTGGTTTGTGCGATACCCGGACCCGATGAGAAGTGTGCGCGAATCCAGCCACACCATGTCGCCGGCCTCGGACTTACCCGGAGCGCGGACCATTCCCAAAATGGGAATTTCTGACTGAACGCCAAATTTCGCATGCGCTTGCGCTTCCGGCACCCGGTTGTTCTTGCCGGGATTCATGAGGATGAGGCCATCGACGGTGGGTAGCGACGCATCGTGCGTGTAGATGGCGTCCAGCGACAACGAATCGTCCGCTGACAGGCAGACCACTTCGGCGCCCGCGTCCTTCAGTAGCCTGCACAAACTGTCATGCTGTGTCTGCGCCAGCGCGAAGTCAGGTGCATGATGAAACCCAAGCTCGCGCCATGCATTAACTCGATCTTCTCGATCCCATCCCGCAAGACGTGGCGGACACACCATCACCCGCAATAATTCGCCAGTCATGCTTTGGCCACCATATGGATGCGACGGCATAGGTCTAAACAAAATTGCGAGCCGCAATTCTACGCGAATCGGAGCAGCCTGACCGAAGCAGGGGAAACCAGCTTAGCGCTTGCTTTACCGCTCGCTCTGATGTAAAAACCATCGGTAATCCAACTTTCAACGTGCCTGAAGTGCAAGTGGTTCGTAAGAAGCCGCGCACCTCGATTCCCGCCTGCGCACACTCCGCGGGACCCCAGGAGATTTACATATGACCGCCATGATGCGTCTGTTATGCTCCGCCATTTTCTTCGCGCTGTTTTCCTCCTTGGCAATCGCCCAGGGCGTTGCCACCGGCGATCTTCACGTCACCGTTAAAGACCCAAAAAGCAGCATGGTCACTAACGCAACCGTTACTGTGCGCGATGTGGCCAAAGGTCTGGAACGTACTGGCACCGCAGACGGACAGGGTGGCTATAGTGTGCGGCTGTTGCCTCCGGGCATTTACTCTGTCTCCGTCGAAGCCCCGGGATTCACCAGGGCCGAAGCTAGCGGTGTGAGCATTACGGTTGGACAGATGGCCGAGCTTCCGGTTGCGCTGACGATCGCCTCCGGCAAGGAGGTGATCGAGGTCAGTTCGGAAGCCGCGTTGGTCGAGACTTCCCGGAGTTCGTCGACCGACACGATCGGACAGCGCCGCATCGATAATCTTCCCATCAATGGCCGCAACTACATCAATTTCACGCTGACGGATTCCAAAGTGGCGCGCGACAACGCTCCCAACACCGGCGCGGCGCCGACTTCAGGACTGAACATCAGCGGCCAGCGCGCCCGCTCGAACCTGGTCAACGTCGATGGAGCCGACGCCACCGACAACTCCGTGAACGGTGTCCGCTCCACTGTTTCGCAGGAAGCGGTGCAGGAATTTCAGATCATCACCAACAACTATGAGCCCGAATATGGACGTGCCTCGGGCGGCGTGGTCAACATCATCACTCGTTCGGGCTCCAACGAGTTTCACGGCGATGTCTTCGGCTTTCTGCGCAATCGGAAGTTCCAGGCAGTGAACCCGTTCAGCACCGTGCCCGATCCTGCGTACACTCGCGTGCAAGGCGGCGTAGCTTTTGGCGGACCGATCAAGAAGGATAAGACTTACTACTACTTTTCTTTCGAAACTACGCGCCGGCATGAGACTGGGTTCTCGAGCATTGGACAGGATAATTTCGGTTTGCTCGGATTCGATACCACTCAGGTTGGATTACCATTTGGCACGCTCCAACTGACCCCAGAACAGATCGGATTTCTCACCGATCCCAGAGTGCTCGGGGCTGAACAGGCCAATCCAGCCTATGCCCAAGAAGTAGGTCAGTATGCCGCGCTGCTCGGTGCTTCGTCAGGTCAAGCGGTAGATGGAGCCTGGCCTACCGCTCTTGTACAGGGATTAACCGGAGGCTTCCTCTCGAGTTGGGCAGGCTTCCCGACAACCTGCGCTCCGCCTGGACCGTGTGTGCCGACGCCCGGTTCTTATCAAACGCTGGCTTCGCAGCAGGGGAATTTCCCGGTGTTCGAAGGCACGAGTCTGTACTCGTTGCGTCTCGACCACAACTTGAACAGCACCAACCGGGTCATGCTGCGCGGGAACGTCAGCCCGAGCACCATCACTGGTATTGAAGTGGGTGGTCAGGATCAGCCCTTTGGGCAGAACGCTTACTCCCGAACCTCCCGGCAGACTTATCGTGACGTCGCCATTCTTGCGCAAGACACATGGGCCTTGGGTAACAACAAGGTCAATGAGTTTCGATTTCAGTTTGCCCGGCGCGGACTTTCTTATTTCTTCAACACCGACACACCCGGAGGCTCCGACCCAGCGGTAAATATCCCGGGCTTCGCCTACTTTGGTCGCGAGCCTTACTCCTACATTCAACGCACAGAGAAACGCTTTCAGTTCACCGACAACTTCTCCTGGACCTTAGGTAGGCATGACACAAAGTTCGGTGTGGACTTCAATTACCTGCCACTCGATGCGACTTTCACGGTGAACTACGGCGGCGTGTATGACTTCGGGAGCTTCGATGCTGCGAATTTGGGGTTTGTGAACCCCGACCCCAACAATCTACCCAACTTCCAAGGGCTCTCGGCAGTCCAAGCCTACGGAGCGGGTTTGCCCGCGACCTTTGTTCAGGGTCTCGGCAGTCCTCATGATTCTTTCTCCAACAAAGCACTGGGCCTGTTCTGGCAGGACTCGTGGCACATGCGCCACAACCTCACAGTAAACTTCGGCGTGCGCTACGACGTGGAATTCCCGCCGCAGTTCAAGGCTCCGACAGGTCTGGCAAAGACCGGATACGATTTTCTTGGACTACAGAAGGGTATTCAGACCGACAAGAACAACTTTCAGCCTCGCATCGGCGTCGCCTGGGATCCGAAGGGAGATGGCAAAACCGTAGTGCGTGCTTCCTATGGCATCTTCTATGATCACCCGCTCCTGGGACTCTACTTCCTTGGGGACGCTTCCGACGGCTCCACGAGCGGACAGCTGGCCTTCGGAGGAACGGGGCTATGCAGCGGAGCCGGAAATCCTGGGAACCTCAATGCAATTCCGATCTTCCAGGGGTTGCCCATCAACGATCCGGCGAGCGCCTGTGCCGCTTCGGTCAACCCCGCCGTTACTGACGCCCTCGGCTATCTACCCAACGAACAGCGGTTCCAGGCATTGAACTTTCCGCAATCGGAGTTTCTCAACCAGAACTACTTGAATCCCTCAACGTTTTTGCCTTTGGGATTCCAGCCGTTTGGTTATCCGCAGGGTAAGAATTTTGTGTACGCCTACTCGCAACAGGCCAACCTCAGCATTGAGCGGGACTTGGGGAAGGGTTTCGCGTTAAATCTGGCTTACAACTTCAATGGCGGGCGTCACCTTAATCGTCCCATCAACTCAAACACGGTACGTGGGGATTTGATGATGTTCAACCTGCAGGCAGCGCAGGCCGCGGCTCAAGCTTTTGGAATTCCTCCAGACGACCCCAGGTACCCAACGAACCCGTTTA
>WNFR01001749.1_pt1 | contig 22676 bp, 20 predicted proteins | sample 5400221 | NCBI WGS metagenome assembly WNFR01 (sample SAMN13153357, study PRJNA577476) | soil metagenome | isolation source: 40 cm soil under Madrone tree | place: USA:California | collected 2016-06-14 | reverse complement strand
CTCCCTTAATGTGGATGTGCTGGTTATCGTCGAGTGGTTTCAGCTCGCCGCGTACGACTTCGTCGAGTTCCTTCGAGGCGTCGACTCCCACCAGCTTCTTGAACTCCGCGACCACGTAGGTCCCTTCCAACACCACGTGGGGTTTACCGTCAACTGTCACGGTTACTTCTTCCTTGCGGTGCTGGTGCGCATGGGTATCGCCTGGGACTTCGTGGAATTCATGAGAAGGAAGAAAAAAACCGCTGAGCGATGAGAACGCCGCCACAACTCGCCGTACCTGCCTCAGCAGGGGCGGTCACTGCCGAAGTCAGGAGGCTCCTTCGAGCGGCAGGTGTTAAGGGTCAAATCCCGACGCCGAAATCCCAAGTTCTCGCCTGCGCCCGCTTGGTGGAGACGGGCGAATTGGACTTAGCTGAATACGAGGAGTCTCTATCCGAAAAAGCCTTCGGATTTTTCCACAAGGCCATGGGGAAAGTCCTCGGTTTTTTGGACAGGCGAACTGAGCAGATTTACGTTGATCCCCATTTGCATGATTCGCGAAAAACGTTCGTTACGTATCATGAAGTAATCCATCGCATAACGCCTTGGCAGCACATATCCAGGACGGAAGACGACGATTTAACTCTAAGCCTGGATTGCAGCACACTTTTTGAATCCGAAGCAAATTATGGTGCTGCCGAAATTCTATTCCAATGCGACCGTTTCGAAACTGAGGCACGCGACTATGGAATTTCAATAGCGAGCGCCCTCTACCTTTCCCAGAAGTATGAGGCGTCTCGCCATTCATCTCTTCGGCGATTCGTAGAAAGAAATCACCGTCCCTGCTTGCTATTGATCCTGAAACCGACAAGTCGCGAAAATGCCGACGGCCGTACGTCCTTCTTCGTTTCTTACTCGATCCCCAGTACCACTTTTACTTTGAAGTTCGGCGACCCATTCCAGCAGTTGTTCATTAACCCGGACCACGAACTCGGTCACATTCTTAACAATGGCCGCACCGGAGAGATTGGTATAACGGACCTGAGTGGTTTTTGTAGATCCTGCGCGGTTGAATGCTTCAGTAACAACTACCATACATTTATGCTGATTCACGCTAAGGACATTGCGCCATCACGTCGAACAGTGCTCTTTCGTTCGTCCTGATCGCGCGACCCCAAGCATGCCTAGGTTTTAACCCCGAACATATCCCTTGGCGAATGAAAAGCGAACAGATAGAATCAAGGAAGGCGCGAGGGTACCGAAGGAACCGATCTACAAGAGCTCAGGAATTTGCGCCTCGGTGGAAACCGTTTCGCAACTCGATTAGACTCTTGCTCACGCGGATGAATTTGGGGGGATATGACACTAACAGTTCTGGAGATTTGTGCGGGAGGAGGAGGACAGGCCACAGGACTCGAAGCGGCTGGCTTTGACCTCGCCGCGGCCATCGAGATTGACCATCATGCTTGTAACACCCTCCGCAAGAATCGCCCGCATTGGAAGATTATCGAAGCATCTGTCAACGAAGTCGATGGCGCTGATTTTCGAGGCGTTGACCTTCTGGCCGGTGGCGTTCCTTGTCCGCCATTCTCGATTGCTGGAAAACAACTCGGGCAAGAAGATGAACGCGACCTTTTTCCTGAGGCGCTTCGCCTCATTCGGGAAGCCAGACCGACAGCCGTGCTTCTCGAAAACGTGCCGGGCTTTGCATCTGAGCGATTCTCCGCATACCGGCAAAACCTCCTCAGAAAATTTGGTCGCTTGGGCTACGAAGCAGAGTGGCGCGTTCTGAACGCTGATTGGTTCGGAGTTCCGCAGCTTCGCCCGCGGTTTGTGCTCGCGGCTTTTCGGGACTCGTTTCCAGATTCATTTGAATGGCCGGAGCCTAATGGCTGTACGCCTCTGACTGTGGGAGACACCCTCATAGACCTGATGTCGTCACGCGATTGGAGGGGTGCAGAGAAATGGCGACGCAAGGCTTGCGGGATTGGGCCGACGCTAGTGGGCGGGTCGAAGAAACACGGAGGGCCAGACCTTGGGCCGACACGGGCAAGGAAGCAATGGGCAACGATTGGAGTCGACGGACTGGGGCTTGCAGATGAACCGCCGGGCCCTGAGCAGCCCGTCCACTTTACGCCGCGTCTCACTGTGCGAATGGCAGCGCGGATACAAGGCTTTTCGGATTCTTGGACGTTCTCAGGCGGGAAGACAGCGGCCTACCGTCAAGTGGGAAACGCTTTCCCGCCCCCTGTTGCACGGGTCGTGGGTGATGCTATTTTGGCCGTCCTACTCGGAAAGGCGACACGATCACGGCGAATGCAAATGCCGCTCTTTGTGATGGCCCGCTGATGCCCAAGATTCCTAAAGAAGTCGGCAGTGGCTCCCGAGCGAGTGTCCTTCGCTTTCTTCTCTCGAACATCGGGCGCGTTGTAAGTAGCGATGAGATTCGGCACGCTGCGGGAACATCGGAGTGGGCAAGACGCCTAAGAGAACTCCGCGACGAGTTCGGCTACCCAATCCTAACGAACAAGGACAGGCGGGAACTGAAGCCCGGTCAGTATCTCCTTGAAACTGATGCTAGGCTGCCCGTTCTCCCGCGTTCAATTTCCAAAGAAACGCGAGCCTTTGTTCTCGAAAGGAACGGATATACGTGCCAGATGTGCGGGCTGGCCGCTGGCGACCCCGACCCGTTTCATCCCGGCTTGAAGACTCGTCTCACGATGGGTCACATCATCGACAAATCCAAGGGTGGAAAGGACACGCCAGGAAACTTGCGCGCTGTGTGCACCAATTGCAATGAAGGACTCCAGAACGTGTCGCCGCCAAAACCTGACCGTATTGAACTTCTGAAGCAGGTTCGCCGAGCGACAATTGACGATCAGTTGCACTTGCTAGAGTGGCTTGAGGGGAAGTACGCAAAAGTCAGGCCGAAAAAGTAGCGGCGGGAGGCGTCAGCCATGACGGACTGGTTAACGCGGGAGCAGCGTTCCCGCAACATGGCTAGTATCCGTTCCAAGGGAAATAGAACGACCGAAGCTCGCTTCGCTACCTTGTTGCGTGCCTCCCGAATACCCGGATGGCGCAGGCACATGAATCTTCCTGGCAAGCCGGACTTCATATTCAATAAGAAACGCTTGGCGATATTCGTTGATGGTTGCTTCTGGCACGGATGTCCGCGTTGCTACCGGCTCCCCGAAGATAACAGGCCGTATTGGCGAAAGAAAGTGATGTCCAACCGCCTCAGGGACCGACGCAACGCGCGAAGGTTGCGAGCAAAAGGCTGGAAAGTCCTGAGATTCTGGGAGCATACCCTTCGAGACGAAAAGGGACGCAAGCTTGTCCTTTCTAGGCTCAGTAGGGTGATCGCAAGTCTGAATGGGTGAGAAGCACTTCGAGAAGGGCCGAGGGAGATGCGAAATGTTACTCAGCGGAGATGAGATCAAGAAAAGAAACCTGATTCAAAACGACTCAACCGACAGTTATAGAGCCGCGAGTTACGACCTCCGTGTTGGAAAGATTCTCACCACTTCTGGAGAGGAAAAAACGAGCTTTGTCCTAAAACCACAAGGCACTGTTCTGGTAATTTCAAAAGAGAGGGTAAAGCTGCCGAAAACCGTCGCTGGGTATGCCACGGTCAAAACTTCGCTGTGCCATGATGGCGTTCTGGCAACGAACATAGGAATCATCGACCCGGAATATGATGGCCTGGCTTCCAGCTATTTAATCAATTTTGGCAAGACCGATTTTGCCCTTAACGCGGAGCAACCGTTTCTGAGGCTTGCATTTCATGAGTTCACGACGTGGGCGGGCGCGCCCAAGGCCCCGTCCCGATCAGACGTCGACTACGTCAATGACAGAAGAAAGGAAGTAGTGAAGTCGATGCCCGAAACGTTCCTGGACTTAGCAACAAACGTAAGGAAAGTCGCCGACGAGGTAATCACTCAATGGAAGACACGTCTTCCTATCTATGTCGGACTAATAGCCCTCTGTGTGACAGCCATCACGTGGGGCGTGACTTTGGGCGTAACGTACACTGGGCGAGAGGTCCCGTCCAAGGAACAATTAAAGGCGGAGTTGGCTGGGGAGATTCAGGCCAGAACTCTAAAAAACATTGACGAGCGACTTGCCAAAATCGATGACCTTCTTGCGAAAACCGGTGACCGACTTACCAAGGTGGAACAGGCTGCGAGTCCTTCTCCGCAGCCAGCGTCTAAGCCTTCCGCACAGCGGGGAAAGAAGCCTCCAAGTCAGCAACCTCCATCCACTGGAAGTCCGACACCGTGAAGTTCAGGTCGTGTAGGGATACAATGTTGACGATGAACACGAAAAGCGCAGAATCACTGGATGAACTCCAGTCGTGGGTTCTTGCGTCTCTCCTTACTGAGGGTCAGCAGGCAAAACCACGCGGATTCCAAACTCTTGAGCTTTTTCCTGCTACCTTCACGCTTACCAGGCCAAGGCGCAGGTGCGTCGCGAATCCAGAAAGGCGCTGGAATCTGCCTCTGGCTATAGGTGAGTTCTGCTGGCACGTCTCGGGCTCGAACGAGCTGCAGTTCATTGAGTACTACGCCAAGCGCTGGAGAGAATTCGCTGAGGATGGCTCGACAATTCGTGGAAGCTGCTATGGCCATCGGATATTCACCCAAACCCACGAGAGTCGGAGTCAATGGGAACAGATCGTTGAGCTTCTTCAAAAAGACCCCGCTTCACGGCGCGCCGTTCTCAATTTCCAGGAGCAACCAGAGGATCTCGTCAACGAGAAGGACATTCCTTGCGCTAGCACGATGCAATTCTTGATTCGGGATTCCAGACTTCACGCCATTACCTGCATGCGGAGTAATGACGCTATCTGGGGCCTGCCATACGATGTATTCCTCTTCACAATGTTTCAGGAATTGCTTGCATCCGAGCTTGGATTGCCACTTGGGACCTACACACACACCGTTGGATCTCTGCACCTATACGAAAGACATTTCGATCTGGCTGAGCGGATTGTTGGAGTGCCGGTTGTTCCAGCTGCCGAGATGCCAGCGATGGAACAACATGGACAACTGCGAATGTTTTTGGATTTGGAATCTCGCTTGCGAACCGGCGCCGGTGTCATCTCAAAAGACAAAAATGCCTTGCATCCGTATTGGCAAGATTTGTTGACTGTCCTTGAATGGTTTCGTCATTCCAAGGAAGCGGGCGAGTACGAAAAAGCATCGGACAAAATCCCGCTGCATTCTCCGTATCGCATATTTCTGTCCAATCTAGCCGGCGCACCAACTGCGAACCCCCGGGGATATGCCAAACACAGCGCAGCGTAAGTCTGATTCGAAATATATCGCGCTCGCCGACAGGGTCGCAGCGAAATCAAATTGCTCGCGAAGAAGTGTCGGGGCGTTGCTGGTTAGAGACGGTCAAATAATCGCCGCTGCGTGTAATGGTGTTTCACGGAAGTACCGCAGTTGTTTGGTTGCGGGATGCCCTAGATGCAAACGGGGCGGAGACGTAGGGACCGGTTATGATTCGTGCATTTGCTTGCACGCTGAGCAAATGGCGCTAGCGAAGGCGGCGCGTGAGGGCAAATCTGTCAGAGGAGGCACGCTCTACGTGAATCTTCGCCCCTGTTTGGCTTGTCTGAACTTGACCCTTGCGGCGGGGGTCAGAAGGATTGTTTACAAGGAAATCTGGTCCTATGGACGTGAACTGGAATTGCAGTACAAGAGACTATCTCGTCGGCTTTCGGCCTTCGTGCATGCGGCGGATGAACCGCAAGACCCGCCACACTCGATGAACCGTACACTAAGCATCAGGAAGCGTAGCTAAACTTTTCAATCCACGCTTGCTCAAACCGGAGGTGCGCGGTGTCCGCCGAGGGGGATGGCACAAGCCTAGACACTGTATCAAATGGCAGCGGCCTTTCTGGCCGATTGGCATGGTTGCAGTAGGAACACCGCTTTTCCGTTTCGTCCCGTGGGCGCCCATTCCATTTTCCATTCACCAGTCCAAATTCGTGAACGTAGATAAACTACTTCTTGGCCAGCTTGTCCGTCGCACGCCCGGTCGATTGCCTTCCTCAATTCCTCGTCTGTCGTTAGAGTTGATCCTCTCTTGACGACACCGTATGCCCAGCTAACGATCTTGCCTTCGGTTCCAAAAGCAGAGACTCCCAATAGTTCTGCGCACCGTATCGCTGTGGCGGATATCGAAGTGCCAAATACGTGGGCGAGCTTGAAAATCTTCTCTATCGAGAGGCCCGAACCAACCGAGTCAACAAACACCTGCTTAGGCATCAGAAGCTCGCTTGCCAGTCGATCGCAAATCCGCTCCAATTCATTGCCGACGCGAGGGCAACGTGGCCCGGTTGTTTCCAAGATCGCATGAGCCATCTCGTGCGCAATCGTGAATCTTCTCCTTGTGAGGGAGAGGTGTTTTGAACAGACTATCCGAAAGCCGCTCCTGTCTCTTCGGAGCTCGCCTGAAAACGGCAGGTCCTCCGTATCAATTGCGTAAATGTTGAGCCGCTGACGTATCAGATCAAGATCCGTCGGAGGAACGCTCACTCCTTCCAGAAACCTGTTTGCAACGACCCGAATAGCCTCCTCAAGGCTCTGGGGATCTCCGGCCATCTCTAAGAGCCGACGCGCGGCGGCGCTGCGCCCGTTTTGTTTCGTTCGTCTCTTTTGCATACTCACCAAGACGGAACCTCGATTCGGAACTTTTCTTTGGCTTCCTCGATCAGGTGTTCCCAATAGCCTGTTCCAGGTTCTTCCCGACGAGCCCACCTTACTTTCCGACTCGCATTTACCCGCTTCTCATGACTCCGGATGACTCTCACGCGTACCCAGAACGGTTCACCTTGGAGGAGCCGCTTCAATTGGATGCTCACCTCATTGAGGAGGAGAACCTCGTTCCACTCTGCCTCGGCGGCAGTTTCGATCTCGCCGAGTCCTTGCCATAATTCAGCCGCTTTCCGCAGAGCTTGCTTTGCAAACGTCGTCTCCCCCATGGCCGCAAAGTTGAGGCCGCGCTTGAAGTATGCCCTGGCGCGCATCTCGGAAACCTCAGGATTCGGATGACAATCCAGCCTTAGCGCTTCGCCGTAGCAACCCTCCGCTGCCTGTCGATCTCCTCGGGCAACTTGGAAATCCCCGTCCAGCAAGAGCAGGTCAAGAAAATCCTTGCTTCTTGTATCCGCAATTAGCTCACTTGCCTTACGAATGGCCCCTTCCGCCTGCGACAGCTGGCCGTCCAACAGCAAGGTCCGTCCGAGCAGGCTGTAACAGTCGCCCACTTCCGGGTGGTTCACTCCAAATTCGCCCAGTACAGAAAATCGCGCGATGGCTTCACGGATAAGCGATGCGCTCTCTCCGAGAAGGCGTTTCTTTTTGTGCGAGTCGGATGCCCGTTCTGCTTCAAGGCGACATAACCGTCCAATACACTTCATGCAATATGCGGTGTTGCGATCCCAACGGATATCTTCTCCGCATTCGAGACTCTCCTCGGCGGCGGTGCGCGCATCCGCCAACCGATCAATTCTTTGATATACCCACGAGCGACCGCATATTAATGCGTGCGCTTCCCCTTGTGCCACTTCTGACGTCCTGGGGCGGGATTCCCTAGCCGCGCGGATAGACAGTTCGGCTATTCTGAGTACTAAGTGTTTGTCGCCGATGTCCTTAAGAAGTTTGTCGAGAGACCTGAAAACCGTCGCCGTGAGCTGCGGCTTCCGAGTCGCGCACGCTTCCGCCAACCCAATGGCATTTCGCACCTGGAACTTTCCGACCGCCTCGTGCTTGCGGCCATCGATGAATGCAATCAGGGAGTGAAGCGTCCTGCCCAGCAATTCAGTGCGGTCGGCACAAGTGAAGGAAGCCAATAGGGGTCGAATCGAAAGGAGATCGTTCTCGCTCGAAACGGTCTTGCCGAGGACCGGCGCCAGGGCATGTATAAGCTCGGATTGTGGTGTCGAAATAGCCTCGGCCAAGACTTCGAGGGGCATTCCGGCGGGACTCGCTTGGAGGACTACCAGAGCCGCAAGAACGCGTGGATCAAGATCTTCGCAAGACACGTCTGGACATGCGTGTAGTTGTAGTCCCTGGCCAGTAATGTCAGTAATTAAATCCTGGATGAGGAATCGTTGACGACTAGCGACTCCCTCTGCAAACTTGTGGAAGAGCAATTCGACCAGGCGCTTGCCTCCCGATTCACCAGCTAAATGGCGCGCGAAAAGCTCTCCATTTCCCGTAAGAACGCTCTCGGGTATGTTCAACACCTTGACTCGCGCCAAAGTTGACTGTGCGGTTGGCCCCAGCACTGCCAGCAGCTCGTCGTTGGCTGCAAATCCCTCCGACTTGATTTGTAAGTTAAATCGCCCTTCGTCTCCGCACGACTCAATCGCATTGCGGACCAGTTGCTGCAGAGAAAGAAGGGCCTGGCCTCCGCCACGGTCATAAACCAGCTGAAACTCCGCGGTCGCGCTGAAGCTGGCTTTGTGACGGACCTGCTGGAGCCAAGTCACAATTTCTTGCCGACTTGGATTCAGCTTCACCTCGGTGAATACCGGGGGTGGTTCAGTTCCTAAGTCCCACTTCGTGATTTGATGGTCGAGCTCTCTGGGCTCCATCCAAATCGCCCACGGAATATGAGGCATCGAGAGGGCCTTTGATATTAGCTCAAGCGCCTGTAGAACCGCATAGTCGACCTGATACCGAATACCGTGTCCGGTAGCGGGTCCCCCAACGGCGCCCGAGACAGGCGTATTCAGTTCTTGCCTTTTCTTGTTACTCGACCGAGAGCGACGCTGCGTCATGGGCTGCTCAGCAGAATTATACACCCGCGACACGCACGGTTCGGTTTCACATTGGGTCACCACCGTAAGCCACCTGCCCGCCGATTCGAGTTCAAGTCCTTCCCGCTACATGTCCCCTAAGCACATGGAACGAAAATAAGGTCCTTGCATAATATTAACCCCAGGGGTTAATATAACTCACAGGTAGCTCGACGTGGACATATTGTTCGACAGCGCTGCAGCGGCAGAGAAGTACACCGAGATGCGCCTGCTCGTTCGTTCACATAACCTGCAGCGGGCAAAGCTGATCCGGCGACGTCTGGACGATTTGCGAGCAGCTCCGGATCTCGAAACAATGCGCAACTTGCCGGGACGATGCCACGAATTGAAAGGAGACCGTGCTCAACAGCTTTCGCTCGATCTGGATGGGCCGTACCGTTTGATCCTCTACTCCGCTCACAATCCAGTGCCGTTGAAGCCAGACGGTGGAATGGATTGGAAAAAGGTGACGGCAGTCATAATCAAAGAGGTGAGGAACACACATGAGTGACATTTTTAAAAATCAGTACGCGCCCGACAGCGTATCGCCGCCAGGAGAAACTCTCACCGAGGTACTAAGCACTCGTGGGATGTCACAAGCCGAATTGGCCGGACGAACCGGACGGCCAGCAAAGACGATCAACGAAATCGTCAAAGGGAAAGCAGCCATCACACCCGAGACGGCACTTCAATTCGAGCTTGTCTTGGGCATTCCAGCCACATTCTGGAATAACCGAGAACAGCAGTACCGAGAAGCTCTTGCCAGGAAAAAAGAAACGGAGGCTTTGGCGACGCAGCTCGCTTGGCTCGACAAGATTCCGTACAAGTCCATGATGCAGATGGGTTGGATACCAGAGACACAAAATAAGCTTCAAGTGATCCAGCACGCCCTTATGTTTTTTGGAGTCGCCTCTCCAAGCAGTTGGAACGACTTATGGGCAACCGCGCAGGCTTCATTCAAGCAGTCGCCGACGCTCAAGAGTGATCGCGGCGCGGTGGCCGCCTGGCTCAGAAAGGGCGAAATTGATGCGCTTGGCGTGCCGGTCGGTGAATTTAACTCGAACCGCTTCAAAGAAGCTTTAGGACGCATCCGTCGTCTTACGAGGAACTTGCCCAATAATTTTGCATCGATCGTCGTAGCAGAATGCGGCAAGGCCGGAGTTCGCGTTGTATTTGTTCCTGAGTTGCCAAAAACATGCACTTGGGGAGCGACGAGATGGTTGTCTCAATCGAGTGCGTTGATTCAACTAAGTCTGCGTTACAAGACTGACGACCATCTATGGTTTACCTTCTTCCACGAGGCTGCCCATATCCTTTTACATGGGAAGCGGACCGTGATCGTTGAGACTGAAGATCGAGCTAAGGACGATAGGGAGCTAGAAGCAGATGCCTTTGCACGGGAATGGTTGATTCCTGAGCCCGAGTACAGAAAATTTAGACGACTGGATACTCGAAGTTGTGCCGCAATCAGTCGCTTCGCTTACGAGCTTGGAATCGCCCCTGGCATCGTTGTCGGCAGACTTCAGCACGATGCGCTACTGGCTCGCACTAACTGCAATCATCTGAAGAAGCGCGTCGGATGGAGCGAGCCGGAAAAGTAGGAGTGCTATTGGCCATGCCTTATTCTAAACACTACGTACCAATTTTGAAGGGCAAGAACGGTGAATATGGGGCATTGGTCTCAATGGAACCTGCGGAGAAGGACCTAATAACCCCTTTGATCGAAATTCCGCCAATACCCTGGGATCACAAAAACGACGGTCCAGCGAAGACCATTGACCAGCATTTGTCAAAGGTAGATAGCAAGTTCGAAAAATCGTGGGGCTCGAATCGACCTTTCTTTGTTGACCTTATGTGGATTGGCGAGCGCGAACAAATGGCTGATGGGACGCATCCGCTTGCCCACCTATTCAGCAGAGCAAGACTACGTGCGTTATGGGCTGTCCCGGTAACGGGTCTGATTCGAGCCGACTGCTATCAGGCCGCTTGCCGCGAGGTCATCGATAAGGACAACCGCGGGGCATGTCTTCGCTTACAAAAAGACGATTTCGAAGAATCGGGAAACCTTGAGAATCTAATCACAAAGATTCTAGGATCGCTGCAGGTTTCCGTGGCAGAGACCGACCTCCTTTTAGACGTAGGGTCACTCCACACTGAAGGCGGCGAAGAGCCGTCGCTTGATGTGGCCTCGCTAATTCAATCCATTCCTTCTCTCAAGAAATGGCGCTCATTCGTTCTCGCGGCCACGGGATTTCCAGTAGACCTTATGGGGATGCCGCCCTCTGAAATTTCAGAGGTCTGGCGATCTGAGTGGACTCTGTGGCGCAGCCTAACCGCTAACCGCCGGCTTGTCCGAACTCCGACCTTCGGTGATTATGCGATCGCCCATCCACAACCGCCCGAGGTCGACCCAAGATTGATGCGGCCCTCAGCCAGCATCCGATACACGTCGGACGATGTTTGGCTAATTCTGAAAGGCAGGAACTTGAAGAATCACGGATACAATCAGTTTCACGACGTCTCGAAGAGCTTGTTGAACAATACCGCGTATTCCGGGCCACAATTTAGCTGGGGTGATAAGTACATCAGCGATTGTGCGAGGGGCCACGTTAGCTGTGGGAACTTGACGACCTGGAGACAAGTGGGGACTTCTCATCACATTGCATACGTAACCCAGCAGATCGCCAGTCACGCCTCGCCTTGAGCTGAGACCGAACGAGTGTCTGAAGATCAGCTACCTTGAAGTTCTCCGCCAAGGCCGCCCAGAGGAACCGACGTGGTTTGCTGCGCATACCCGAATGCAGATTATGAGCTTTCAGCAGTTCAAACGCTTCGTCTCGCCAAATCAATTGAGCAACCGCCAACGGGTCGGGCCTCGGATTGATCTTTTCCTCGCGATAGGTTCTGAAGTTCACGTCAGCATTTGTTCCTTTGTCAGCAACTAAAACCCCCCACCAGGAGGGCACGGTTTTTGTAACTTTTTTCAGGTGTTTCTCTGCAACGACGATCGAGATTGTATCGAACACCTTACAATAGGCGGATGCTTGAGAGCCTAACCGAAGCAGGGTATCCTGATCGCTCTTAATTTCGAACCCTTTGAGTTCACCGTTGACAACTGCCATGTCTGCTCGAACTCGGCCACAACACACACCCAATTCATCGAGAATTAGCGTGGTCGGGTCGCTTCCAAATTCAAGTTCTAAGCGGCGCCTCAGATAGTGTCGAATCTCTAGGTCACGCATTCCTAAATCAAAATATCAGACAGGATTGATGTCCGCACGATCTTTTGAGACATGTGAGCGAATTCTGCACCTGCTTCTTCAACTGCCGAAGACCGATGGCTAAGTTGCTCGCTCCGAACGAACCCCCTAACCACGCCGTTTGCGCCTCCAGGCGCATCCACTTTTTTCTCATGAATTCCCTTTAGGGAGACCCGGAAATTCGAGCCATTTTGGTGTCACCCGTGAGGCTCTTTGTTGTATTGCCGCGTTTTGCCGCCTCGCGAAATTCCTAAGTCTTGTGAGCGCAGATAGATTCTTGCTGAGGGCTGTGGGATGGAGACACCCACGTCCCAAGGAATCCGGCTGTCACTCGTGCCGCTGAGAATTCACGCACGAACCGGATCATCGGGCTTATCTGCCCCCTTTTGCCCCCTCGCGTTTTTGCTAAGTCCCGACCAATCAGAAGGATGGTTGGTAGGGGCGGTGGGGATCGAACCTATCGCCCAAATCCAGGCTCTCACAATTACGCTTTTCTCCTCTGCGATCTTCGACTCAAGGCTAAAAGCAGCGGCGGACCATTCCATGACGTTAGTTCAAGCGAGGTCCTCGAAGCGGACCTATTTAGAGGATTCACTTCTTCGGACTGCGCCCCAAACAACCAGATTTGGCGATTGAGCACAGGGAAGGCTCTCAAGCTCTACGCGGTCGGCGTACGATCCGCACATGTGCGACCACCTCCAGTGATCCGCGCTGTCCTATTCTGCGTTCGGAGAGTGGCCATTCAACTGGCATTTCAGATGCCCTTTGAATTTCCTCAACAGTCGTCTCCCATTTCTTTGCCAACGCTTGCATCACGCCACCGGCTAGTGTGGCCTCATTAAAATACCACCATCCCAATGCTTCCTCTTGCTCGCTAGTTCTGCGCAGGGATTCCGAGCGCTCGTGGTCAGAGAAGTAGTCCATGTTCGCCGGGAACGAAAAAGTCCTCAGAGACGAGACTACAAGTACATGTCCATCTAGATTTACATCGTTGTAATCCCTCTCTCCTCCGGATTCAACGAGCAGAATCTCGTCCGGGCATTCCTTCCAATCCACAATTTCGCTGGCAGAAATCCAGCCACGTCGACAGGTTGCTATTGGAATCGCTCCAGTATTGCCGCCGCACATTCTGATGTACGCAGCGGCAGATTCAAGTTGCTTCGGCAGCCTTCCCAGACCCGAGAGCAGGTCAGCTTGCTCTGAAGACCATTCCGCGAATGCTTCGTCATCTGCGAGAGGCCTGGCATGAGATCTGCTCGCGGTCACCGCCACACCGAGAAACACACCAAACGTGTGTCCCGTTGCCTCAGATGATCGGAGCCCGCCTACAGTGACAACTGCTTCTGATTTCCACCATCTCTCACCAAAGAATCTAATCTGTCTAGTCTCATCTGGACTATCCAACATAATGCCCGCTCGGCCCACTATGTCTCCCGACAGATTCTTCAGATACCTCAGTCGATCGGCATAGCCCGAAATGAAAAGTTCCGTCTCGGCCGTGTATTTGTAACCGTCGCCGACCCAAAGCCTCTTGAGAAGGGCACCGCTTTCAAGCTCTCGCCAGTCCGAAGCCGAAATTACTCTCTCTTTCCTTCCTCGACATTCGACAGTGATATTCACATCGATTGTCGGGCAGAGCCATCGGCAGAGTTCTGACAACGATGTCCAGCCACCAAGAGTGGACAAGAGATTAGGAGTACCTGGTCGGCTTCTACCCCAAACGCGGACCGTTGTTCCCCCGTCCTTGAGGTACTCGTCGGTCGAAGCCTCCCGGAACACAGGTCTATGTTCGAGTCCGGCCTCGAATTCCAAAACCCTAGTTTCACGCGTCGACGCGTCAAACCTACGGGTCGTGACCTTAATACGATCTCCAAGCATGAACACGGAAAAGAACCCGATACCAAACTTCCCTTCCGCAACAAAGCCTCTAGAGGCGAGTCCTGGAAATTCCTCGCGCATCATCGGGGTGCCCCAGAGCGTCCGGCCAAAATCGAGGAAGGGACCCGTTAGGACGGCTTGCGACATGCCTACGCCGCTATCCGCCACTTCAATAAACTCTCCGTGGGAATCGTGGCCGATTGCGAGATTCAGTTCTCCCCAATCTGAGGCCCGGTTTTCAAGAATTCTCCTTGCCCTGATCGCATCCGCTGCATTTTGGATCAGCTCTCTCACTGGAATAGTCAAATCATTCCCATACAATTGCTTTCCGCCAAGCTTAACGACCAGTGCGGCTACATTCGTGACCTGAACCGTCGCATTGACCGGTTCCCATCCCCGCGTCGGCACATATCGCCGCATGCGTGCAGGCTCTTCCGCACCGGCCACCGACCGTGCTGCGAACCTGTACGGCCGTTCCAAGTCCTGAATAAGAGCATCTATTTGCCTCAACTCAGAGTCGCAATTCCGAAGGAGGTCAAAACCCACCCACCACGCCTCGTGGTCTTCGATAGGAAAGGGTCGTCCCGATGTAAAAACGAGCCTGTCTCCTACACACTGGGCCAGGTTAATTGCACCTTGGAATTTCCAATGCAAGTCAGAGTAGCCGTGTGGTCTGCGCAGCGCTCGGAGGAATCCGGGTGCTCGTCGGGCGTCAAGGTGTGCTGCATCCGCAGCACGCAACAGACACGCGAGTTTAAGTCGATCAACTGTCCAAGCAGGTGAACACCGTAAGAACGCGGGTGCGCCAAGAGGGGGCAAGTCCGCAAAGAGCCTTCTGACATTTTCGAGCGAAAACCAATGACTCTGAGCAATCAGACCGATGGTCTCACCAAATGTCTGCCGGAGTTCAGGATCTTCGATCATGTAGAAGTATTCTCGCGAATTGTTGTGACGGTATTCCGCCAAAGGAATGCGTGCCGCACGTTCCGCGTGTCGAATACGGAGATACTCCGCGAGAACTTCGACTTGTATTTCTTCCTCGTGCTCGACGTTCTCAAGAATGGAGGGCTCCTCGCCAAACTTGATCCCGCGCTTACCAGCAAGGATGTCGCCCCACAAAGGGTCTTTGCGAATGGCATCTACGCCGTCAGAAAGTGACGACACTGCCATTCCTAGGTCGTGCACTAAGAAAGCGCCCCCTAAGACGAACGCTTCCGTGGGAGTGAGTGTGAAATCACTTCCGACGATAAGATCCGCCATTTCCCAAAGGGCATCCAGATGGCTGATGTCATGAACTGTGAAATCGGGAAAGTCTCTCGCAATCTCGGCGGCCACGATCTCCGCGCGGTCTCGAAAACTAGTAAATCCTGACCGAAGCCTGTCAGTAGCTTCGCCGCTGATACTTCCGATCGAATTGGTCCAAAGCTGACTCAGATTAGTATAGGAGGTCATATTGTCGCCTCGGCCTTTGGCGGACAGCTGAGTAAAAACACGTCTGGTACGAACGGTATACCACAATGCGAACTATCAAGGCATTGGCGCAGCAAGTAGCGACAGGCTGAAACTACCGAGCACTCTTTCTCTCGTTCCCGTATTACCAGACTTCGCGCGGTCCAGCCTAACCTGGCGCTTGGGTCAGTTTCCGACTTTTCGGGCGTCGACCAACCGCAAAGTCGCCGATGGGGAGATGTGGTTCGGTCCAGAAACGGGGTTTTAGGAGGGCTAGTGCTGCAAAGATCTCGTGGCAGTTCTGGTGGCAGTTGGATTGGCAAATTGTGGCGAGAGCCGACGTGACGGGACCCTTCTGAATTCCTTTAATTGATTGAAACGGCGGGTCTTGACGGTTCAAGGCAGTTGTTGGCGTGACTGCCGGAGTGGCTTAAAAGGCCGACAATTCTGCAACCCCAGACAAGGAAACAACCAGCACGTGTGATTTTTCCGCAAGGCGCAAATCTAACCGGCGCTGCAGCAAACCTAAACCCTGATCAGCACTCAGAACACGACCGAGGATGCTCCCCGCATCCGCCTCATATTCAACCACGTAGTCAACCATTGGAATCGGCCCCGGCCCGTCCCAACGCTCGTAGTTGGGAACCGAAATATCGTGGGGAAGGTCTTGAAGTCTTTTCAAAAATTCAAGCTTCAGCTGGGCCAATCGTTTTTGTGGGTTCATACAAGGATTATAGCACCGGACCAAGACACACACATACTCGCAGTTAAGATACACGCAAATACAGCGGGGAGGAAATCGTGTGAAAATCTCTTTGAAGTGGGAAAAACCGATACGGCTGGAAGGACGGGGCTTAAGCTGAATCAGATTTACTGCTGCCCGGGCATCGAGCATTTTCCTCGCAAGCCTGGCGTGTATATTTTCGCAAGAGAATTTGGCAAGAACATTGCTCCGCTCTATGTTGATCAAGTGTCAAAGCTGAGAGGACGTATAGAAGGTCAATTCAACAATCTCGGCTCATGATGGGAATCAACTCCCATTGCTTCTATACCGCCCGCTGGCCATCCGGGGCCGGGGATTGACCACGCCCCAGCCTGGTAGTACCGGGTGATTGCCGGGAAGCTCGGCCAGCGGAACTAGGGAACTAAAGTCACATGCACTGGGTGGCCCATTCGCTACGTTTTTCTGCCGATCCGCGAACATGAGGCTTGATCTTGAGCCACGCCTACGGTCGGCTCCATACTCACGACCAGATCTTAATCCCGATCCTCAGTTCGTCATTGCGCGGTGTTGGTCGCCCAGAGGGCGTGGTTGCCGGGATCGTAGATCACGACGTTGCCGTCGTTCTGCGCGATCAACCAAGCGCCCGCATTTCCCTCCGTGTTGGATGCCCACAACGCCTGACCGCTAACGCTGTAGATCACGAGGTTGCCGTCGCCCTGCATCACCACGTCCCACACACGATGTCCGGCGGTGTTCGACGCCCACAACGCCTGCCCAGCGCTCGCGTAGAGGACAAGGTTGCCGTCGGCCTGCAGGATCAAGCGGAAGCGACCATCAGCAGACGTGATCGACTTCCCGACCATCAGCCCCTGGTTGGGCAACAGGCGATCGGGCTGCGTTGGCGCCGCCGGTTGCGACGGACTCGCCAAAAGCCCACATCGATCGGTGAAGTTGTTATCGAAGGTGGAATACTGTTTGTGCCCCAACACGTCGTGCCGCACGTGACGCCAGGCTGCGAGCCTTTGGGCGCCGTACATCGAGGTGACGCTCTGAGGAGTAAGCTGGTCGTTCGCCTGGCCCCAGTGCAGAATCCCGCCTGCATCTATCGCTTTCGTCTGAAGCTGCGACACAATTGACGCCGCGTCGGGGGACGCCAGAAGGCTGACCTCAATGAAGCAGGTAGGCGAGTGCTGCTGCATACCGAGTAACGCGTCGCTCTGCCCGCAGATGCGTAGCGAGATCCAACCGAGGACATATTGTTTATTCTCCAAAATGGCCTTTTTCATCGTTCTCAAAACAACGTCCTCGAGGAAATGGATACCGTCAATGAGTGGGAATGCCATTTCGATGGAAACGCCGGCGATAGGTACGCTCAAAAAACCCGCACTGCTGAAGGTATAGCTGACGTCTGTCTTGTCGGCTGGCAGTGCCCAGTTGAAGATCGCACGAGTCAGAGCCCGAAGCAGCCAACTGTACCCCTTATCGTGCGCAAACTTGACGAGCTTGCGCATCACCTTCCCTAGATCCAATGGTCCTGGTCCACCGACGGAGCCGACCAGATCCACGACAAATCCGATAATGAGGTTTATTAACGCGCCCAGTTTGTCCCACCATTCTCCAGGCGTCTCTCTCGAGACCTCTTTTGTAATTCCGCCGAGCAGACCGCCCAAGTCGGGCCCCTGGTCCTTAAGAGGAATCGGCACCGCGACTCGCTCGCGGTTCGCCAACCAACACTCGAAGTTACCATCGTTGTACGGATACGGAGTGACGGTAAGCCCAACAAACGTGTTTTGGTGCTGCTCTTTAGGCCAACACCATGAGCCATCCATTAATTTCCCGCCGAAGGCCGCCGCGTTGACTCTGCCGTCCTGCTCCTTGCCGACATCGGCCACCATGTCGCTCCAAGCAACAAAGTTCCTGACGACTTGGTGAATCCCGAACTGCGGAATTGCCTCGAGAATGACGGAGTAGATCACTCCCATACATCCCATCGAGACGAGTACGGCGTTAAAGACCTCGCTGTCGTAGATAACGTGCGAGGGATCGATGCATGGGTACGCCGCAGCCACTTGAGCTGGCGTCGTGATAGGAAGGTTCTGGCCGTTATGGCTCCTCTCGATCCAGTACTCCACGGCTCCGGGACCGATTAGATGGATAGCCTGAACGTAGTCTGCGAGAGGCTTGAGGCCGAATTCACCCCCGTGCGTGCCGGTCGAAAAAGCGCCCGCAAGCGTCTGACCATTGGAGCCGCCGCGTGACGCCAGCCCCAGCCTAGGCGACTCATGATCAAGAAGCACATCGAGGTCGGCAATCTTGATCCCAGCTTCGACATGAAAGAAGTGGCGACCGCTCTGAAGAGCCTCGGGCGTGAGTAGCTTCGGCAGATTATCCTGGAGGCTGGACGCAAAGAAGGTAGCGTCCAGCACGTACGCTTGTGAAGGAGGAGCTGGCGGGGGGATGTCTTGATCCAAGAGAGTCGGATCCTCCATCGCTGCTTTTACACTGGGCGCATCTGGTAGCGGGAGCGATGCGTCGGAGAAGGACCAGGTGCTTCCCACCGCTCGCAGGGGCTGCCCAGCGGCCTCGGCGGCCAGCACCGCTGCCGCGATCTCCGCGGCCGATGTAGGCCGATAGACGCACGCCGCCTCGAACTTGAACGTTTTTGTCCAGTTCTCCCAAACGAACTTGGAATCACAGTGCGGCGTCGCCGCCGAGCGCACAACTTGGCACGGAGAAGGAGAGATATCTATCCAGCCCATTCCGGAGGCCAGCATGTGGAAATACTTTTGCTTATATTGGGGCTGTACCGGAAGTGGAAGTCCTGTATCCGGGTCGTTCTTGGGTGCCTTCGGGTCATAGTTTGGATTCGGAAGCAGGAATGACTTGTCGCCCTCACCTAACTGATCGGATGGTTCCCAAAGTTTCACGATCAGACTGCAAGGACCTGCCTGGTTTTCGTTCCACTCGGTATCCCATTTCAGTATCACGTCGCCGGACACCTTCGCACCCGGGACAATCACCTGGCCAATAGTTGACTGGAAAAATTCGTTCTTGCCGTAGCCCGACGACATGACTGCGACGGCTCCGTCAGTTACGTCGCCGCTAATGACGCTACCCGTCGGAACTGTTACATCTTTGGAAGAATTACTTATCGTAGAATCGACACGCAGTTTGTCGGTAACACGCGATTGAGGCCACGCACGGGCCGAGTTGATGTCGGCGAAGGTGATGTCGTCGAAGGTAATCTTGTCGATGGAGATTTGAATTGGAGTCGGTTTTCCGATTATGGTCGGCACAATGGCTCCTTTACAGATTGAACTGTCTTCGATACCCAGGGTCTCAAATTTGCCAATCAACCGGAATTTCGGGTTTGACCTTCCCCTTGGCGCGAAAGCCTAGCCCTCCTGCCCCGTCGTGTCAACCGCAAGTCGCGCTGGCCTCTTTGGGCTGGTAGTGCGGCTTGTTTTGGCGCTTCTGCGCAGCCGCTGTGCGGGTTTTACCCGCCCCAGTCTGCCTCGCCCGCTGACACTTCGCCGCTGGATGGCTTCCGAGCGCTCGTTTGCGCGTAGAGTCTGCCCTTATCAAAAATGCTCTTGCGCAGGGGCATGACCTGCTCAACCAGCAAGGCACAAGAACGAAAGTGCATGTCATCAGGTCTGAGGGCAACAGTTCATCGCGGCAGCTAGCGCCTCTTACGATGTTCGCCGAAAGGAAGAGTTAGTCGTCCAGAGTCCACAAATCTTTACTCTTCGTGCTGGCCCGTGCGCCAACCTCAAATAGCAATTCCCTCGTGGAGTCTTCATCGTCGCGAATGGCGCGACGCAGGCTTTCGAAGCGCCGCCACTTCCAACCGTCTTTCGCCAAGCGATTTCGCAATATCTTTTTCTTCCGCCTTCTGACCCATTGCTCACTGAATACCCGCATGAGCGACAGAATGACTGCGTTCACAAAGTTCAGAATGATTTCATCCAAGGCCACCACCACGTCGCCGTATTCGGCGGGAACGTTTGCTTTGGTTTCTCCTGATCCGCGGCGACAATTCACCACCTTCGTCGTCGCTGGACGTGGGAATCGTCAAGGTCAACCCCCGTTCTTCAGACCGCTCTTCGTGTCCCGTGCGTTCTGGTTTGTCGACCCTTCCGTTCATCGGTTCTCCGTCCGTGATCGATCCGACTACGAAAAACGGCGGATGATTTTGAATGTCGGAAGAGCGGAATTTCCCGAGCTACTTTTTGCGCTTATCTAGTTCTTGGCGGACCTTATTTATCCCGACGCTCTGTGCAAGTCCCAGCTTTTCCTTCAATGTTCCCAGCGTGGCATCAGACCTGATTTCTCCCTCACCAAGGCCAGGATAAGTCTTGCGGAGGGTCGAAATCTTGGTGTTGTTGTGCTTCAGTTCTTTTTGCCCGCTCGCGTCTCGGTGTCTTGCCATTCTTTCTCCTCCTGTTGGCACTAGAGTTTGTCGCAAGGTTCTGTACTAGAATCAGCACGTCAACTATAAGGAATAATATACGGTCTCATAAAAATTGTCGCGACACTTACTTAGTTTGCGAGAGCAGCTTGAAGGTGTAAGGGCTGCGCTCCGCAGCCGCCGGACACCCCCTCAACTTAAGGAGGGACTGAAGCGGAGGGCGGCGGAATTGGAAACCGCAACAACACGACCTCGGCTTGATACCTGAAACACTTTAGTCATTGAGCGCTTACTTCTCCGCGCCCGAAGCACCCCGCTCTATGCGGCAGCGAACACAGCCAGTTCACTCCTGTTGACCCGCGACATCACATCCTTATTTCGGACCGCCTTTAGGTACACCATCGTTGACGCGAGGTCTTTGTGTCCCATCCAATTCTGCAGTGTCTTTATATCGCAGACGTGATCTTGCAGGTTCCGCGTGGCAAACGTGTGCCGAAATTTGTGGAGGAAAAAATTCGAGCAATACGGTCCTTCCGAACATTTGTTCCCGTGTTTCGACACGCAGCGCCCGCAATTCAGTTTCGCGCGGAAGGCGATGCGTTTCACTTTGAATTCGTGCCGCTTGTCTGGCCGGCCCGACTCGTTCGGAAAGACTAGGCCGTCCACGTTTGGCTTCTTTGAAGCTTTATATTTTTTGAGCGCTACAATCAGGGACGCCGGCACGGGAACTTCGCGCTCTTCTTTATTCTTGGGCTTGAAACCGTAGAGAGGTTTTCTCGTTACGCGGACTACGTGGGTACGGAAGTCTATGTCCCGCCACGTCAGATGGCGCATTTCCTTGTCCCGAAGCCCTGTCAGGAGGTAGCAAAGATAGAGCACGCGCTCATCTCCATCGCACGCTTTGAGGACCGCCTGAATTTCCTCTTCCTCGTAGATGGGCCGGATCGGTTCCACGTATTCCGGCCAGTCCCGGTTCCGGAGCAGCTTCGTTATCCCGTTCGCCTTCAGAAGCTGCGAGACAATCACTGCCCGATTGTAAGCGGTGCGCGGGCCACAGCCGAGTTCATAGAGCTTGCGAATGAACGCCAGCACATCCTCGCGTTTCACATCCTGGATAAACTTCTTTGCGCAGTTATTTGCGAAGACCTCCAAGCAATGCTTATAGGCTTGGTAAGTTCTCGGCTCGCGCTGGGGCGGCTCCAAGTCCTTGAGGTATGAGGCGACGGCCTCGGCAACCGCAAGCCCTCTCCCGTTTCCGTTTTCTTGAACGGTCTCGATGCCCGCGCGGTTCGCTTCCAGTTCAAGGGCTTTGCGACGGGCGCGGTCGACCACCTCGGCGCGATCTTTAATCTGCTCGCGCTTTCTTCCATCCTGCCACCACTCGATGTAGTAGTATCCCTCGGGATGAAGCTCAACCTTACCGCGCACGCGAACCTTATCGCGGAGTTTACCGTTAGGCTCGACGACGGCGGGATATAGATTCCAATTCTTGCCGACTTTAACCTTTTTCAGGATGTTGACGCGATTTTCGGTGCCGTAGCCATTGCCACGTTTGGACATGTCTGCAGGCCCCTTCTCCGGCGATAGTTGGCCGGAAACCAGTGCAAAGCAGACACCATGATAGACACCACGCCTTGTATATACAACAAAATAAAGGAAGTGGCGGAGAGGGTGGGATTCGAACCCACGGTAGAGTTCCCCCTACACTCGCTTTCGAGGCGAGCTCTTTCAACCGCTCAGACACCTCTCCGCGGTGGCTTAGGTAATCGTAGCAGACGCTTTGCACACTCAGCAATAAACTCTCAGAACGTGAGTTGCGCGGAATTTGATGCGCAGGTTCGAGTGTGGCTGCGAGGTTTTCCGGCTCACGATCAGGGCGACGTCTAGCGTCGAGTCGCGAAGAAAGACTGCAGAATCGCTGCAGATTCGCTCGCCAAAATGCCGGACATCACTTCGACCTGATGGTTCAGCTTCGGGTGGGTTAAGATCTCGAAGCAGGAGCGAACGGCGCCCCCTCTCGAATCATCACAACCGTAAACCAGGCGAGGCACTCGCGCCTGAATAATGGCCCCTGCGCACATGCTGCAAGGCTCCACGGTGACGTACAGCACGGTCCCCGCGAGGCGATAGTTGCCGAGGCCTCGGGAGGCTTCCCGCAAA
>WNFR01002847.1_pt1 | contig 22678 bp, 32 predicted proteins | sample 5400221 | NCBI WGS metagenome assembly WNFR01 (sample SAMN13153357, study PRJNA577476) | soil metagenome | isolation source: 40 cm soil under Madrone tree | place: USA:California | collected 2016-06-14 | reverse complement strand
ACGCATCCTTGCCGTTCGAATCGACCACGCGCACGTCGACCCCGTCGAGTGCTTTGCCGAGAGAGCCCGACCGAATAGCATCCGGAGGATTGAAGACGGATGGACCGGTCTCCGTCATTCCGTAGCCTTCTCGCAATGGAATTCCGAACAGCGATTGAAAACGTTCCTGCGTGCTTAGAGGAACGGAGTCGCCGCCTGCCAGAAAGGTTCGAAGAAAGCGGATCTCACGCGGCCTCCGCGCCTGCTCTTCGAGCAGGAGCTGCACCATTGAGGGAAGTCCAAAGGTGAAGCTGCACCGGAAGCGTTCAATGCAGTCGAGGACCACCGCAGCGTCAAACGCCGGCACCAACACACAGGTTCCGCCCGTGACAATGACCGGGAGAAGGACGATACAGATCGCGGAGATGTATGCCATGAGTCATCACCAAAGCGGTATGCAAGGTGTCTGGCGCGGCAATGCACACCAGTTTCACGTTCTCTAGTAGAGTTCGATCAGTGTGCGTTACGCCTTTTGGCCGGGCAGTCGTGCCCGATGTATAGAGAATGAGAGCTGGGTCATCGTCGTTGGCCTCCGGCAACACAACATCTGGGTATCCTTCGTGCAGGCCTTCCAGCGTGGTATGGATTGTGCGCAACACCGCGCCGTCTTTCCACGCCTTGTTTGCCACGGACATCAAGTCAGGGTGAGCAAAGTACATCCCTGCCTGCGAGTGTTGTAGTACATAGGCGACCTCAGGCGCTTTCATGCGTACGTTCACTGGCACGGCGATCATCCCAGCCTTGAAGCATGCAAAAAAAAGTTTTGCCGTTTCTATCGAGTTCGGCCAGTGAACTGCGATGCGATCCCCAGGCCTGCAGCCCTGCCGCAGAAACCATCGGGCGAGGTACGTCGTTGAATGATCCAACTGCTCATACGAGATGCTCTCGTTTTCGAGGGCGATGGCTGTCTTTTTTGGATTTCGCTCCGCCGAGGCGCTCAGTAAATTTCCCAAATTCACAGCAGTTCTATCCTCCGATCGAATCGACAGCTCTTTGAGAGTGTGCTCCGATTCGTCTATAGGATTGCCGACTAGCCTGGTCGTTTTCTTGGATCTTCCTGCGGATCTGTTGAAGATTCCTGCTACAAATCTCGCCTTTTCTGGAGCATCTTGCGCGTTACTCCGAGACGTGTTTGAGATGGCGCGTCGAATGGAGTTGGCGCACCCACGTAAGAACCGTGTGCCATGTCATCAAGGATGGGAGAGCGCGTGGGTTGCCAGCCGAGTATCCGTTTTGCTGATGTCGCTAGACGCGCGGATGTTTGCCGAGATACCTCCTGCCACGTGGCCAAGCTGCTGCCGCGCTTCCTCTACGGCCAAGCTTCGGGTCGCGCGCCAGCGCCAATATTGCGGCTGACCGCTTCCGCGATGGAACGAATCGATACTGGTTCGCCTGCTGTTGCGTGGAAAAGCGTTCCGGCACCTTTGGAATAACGCCCAAGGTGCTCCAGCAAAGGCGAAGCATTTTTCGTGGGTTGCGTAATCGTGGCCGCAATCGCAGGTCGCGGCTTGTCTCCGAGCGACGCAATCTCTTCGGGCGTAAGCCGCAGCGATAGCGCGGCGACCGTATCGGTAAGATCTTGCTCGCAGTCGTCCGCTGCTGGCGATTGCGTTGTCTTGCACGCATTGGCGGGCAGATTCCACCGCGCTCCTACTGTTTTGTCCGATAGAAGATTGTCTGTGGGCCGTCCACGATTTTAAAATCCGCCGGCACTGTGAACAACGATGGACTCGGCTCCATACGCACGATGTTGGTAAGGCGGAACGTCTGCTCCCCCATGCGCGGATCGCTCCGCTTACTGTAAACCACCGTCTTGAGCTCGGGCGAAGTCCAGACTTCCGTAACAATCGTAATCGTCCGTTCATTTCCGATTTGCCCTGCGGGAATCGTGTGGGTCGTTCGCGTTCCGTTCGCGAGGACGCCTTCCATAGTTTGCGAACCGAGGTCTTCTGTGTTCCCCTGATCCTGCTCTGCCGTAACCAAATGTTTTTCAAAGAGCATTCCCGGCGCGGGAGCAGCGATAGTCACCGGCATGGCATCGGATGGAGGCAGCGGCGCTCCGTTCCCTTCGACGACTCTCATGGAGACTGTTGCGCCCGCCACGCCTGCGGTACCTACTCCTCCAAGCGCTCCTCCAAGCGCCCCTCCGAGCGGAGGTAGCGCAGGCAGTTTCTGCGCTGTCTTTTCCGTCAGGTTCAAAGTGTAGGAAGTCTGCGTGACCGGATCATGAATGAAAATCAGATGCGGTGCATTTGCTGCCGACAAATTCCCGATCGCCGGCAGCACCGTATCCTGACGTGTCCGGCCTTGCGAATCGCGTGCGGTGGTTCCCGTGCTCTTCTGCACAAGGCGATTGCCGTCCGCGAGAGTCTGAATGGATTCATTCGTGATCGTGGCCGAATACGGTGCACCCACTATGGGACCGCCAGCTCTGTCGAATCCCGCCGCGGCAACGCCGCCCACGGGGCCAGTGCTCTGATAGATCACGTTCCCCTTTTCTTGCGCAAAGGCGCAGGATGCCGCTGCGAGAATAAGAACCAATTCGCGTTTCATGGTGGTGACTCTCCTCTTTTAATTCAACGAACTCACTGCCGCAGACGAACCTGCTTGACCGATCCGTCCGGGGCAATGCTCAATTCCGCGATGAAATTCATTCCCTTCGGCATGGCACCCGGCGGAAACATCGCCTCAGCCGGGATGGCGATTTGCACGGCAGTCTCCGATGGCTGCCATTTCACGGCTTGCTCCTGAACGGGCGGAACTGCAAGCCGCTTGTGGATCGCCTTGCGTGTAGCAAGCTCCGGTCCAGTCGGCGAAGGAACAGGAAACGCAATCGTCGGAGCGAGAATCGGCGACGGCTCGATGCGAGCCCGCGGGATGGAAAAATACACCACGAGGGTGGCCGCAACGGCGCTCACAAGTACGGGCACCCATCGCGGAGCCCGGCGGTGTATTTTCGCCTCCATGACCGCATCGCAGTACGCATCGAAGGTATCGCTTACCTGTTCGTACGCTGCCAGTCGGCTACGGCATTCTTTGCACGCTTCGATATGCCGTTCCACGTTGGCGGCCTCGTCTGGCGGCAGCTCGCCGTCGAGCCGGGCAACTAATTTCACTTGGACCTCACACATTGCATTTCTCCGCTAACTTCTTGATCGCGCGTTCTACTGTGTCCGCCACCGTGGACGTTGCTATTCCCAGGACCTCTCCAATTTCACGGTAACGCAATCCACCCGCCCTCAGCAGAAGGCACTCCCGTTCTGACTCCGTGAGCAACCGAGTCGCGGCTGCAAGACGCCGGAACTTCTCTTTCTCAAGCACGCGTTGTTCCGGCGTCGCGTCCTCCGCCAGAAAATCCATTTCGCCGTCGAGCGGTTCGCCAAAACGCCGATGATAACTCGTCTGGCGATTCCGGGCCTGATTGTGCGCGACGCGAAAGAGCCAGCCTCGGATGTTTTCCTGAGTTCCATCGGCAGCCAGATGTCGTTGCAGGCTGAGAAACGCGTCTTGCACCACATCCTGAGCTTCGTCGCTCGTAAGTCCGAGACACGCGAGATAGCGGAGCAACGGCTTGCGTAGTTCGCGATACAGAGTCGTGACCTCCGAGGTGCCGGCGGCCAACCGCAGCAGCGGCAGCGCCAGGGGTACGGAATCGTCACTCACATGGGCCTCCGCATCGCGCCTCTATCTATAGAACAAGTAAGAGCCCCCGTTTTCCGGCGTGATGTGTCCACTTCCACAGAAGGCTTTCGCATTGGAAGACACCCGCATTCTTAGACGCGACGGCCGCGTGGAAAGGCGTGAAGGCCAGGGAAGTCATTAGAATCGGCCGCAAACGCAACCGGCACGCTCCCAACGATGCGGTGACTCTGTTCATCCTCTCCTGAAGCTGCTTCTCCCTGGCAAACTCCACGAGAAGAATGGCGTTCTTGCAAGCCATCCCGACGAGAACAATTAAGCTGATCTGAGTGAAAACGTTATTGTCGCCATTTAGTAGCCAGACACCTTCTATGGCGGAAAACACGTGGATGTATCACTCGATGGGCCAGGCTGACCCGCCGCCATGGAGACCATCTTAGGTGTGACACTGGTTCCGGGACGCTCGCGCTGCAGGCCGCTTACGACGATCACGTCGCCCTGCTGCAAACCACGCACGACGCGCAATCCCTCCGTCATCGGGCCAAGTTTCACAGGACGATACGTAAGCGTGTTATTTTTCCCAAGCACAAAAACGTGCGTCTGATTCAAGTCCGTAACGACCGCCTCCTCTTTTGCCAAACAGCCCATGTTCGACCCGTCTCCCTGCAACCGAATCCTCGCAAAAAGACCGGGCGTTAAAGCCAAATTCTTATTCGCAAAGGTTGCCCGCAGGCGAATTGTTCCTGTCGAGGAGCTGACCTGATTGTCCACAAAGCTCACCTGACCTAAGTGAGGGAATCCGTCTTCGTCCGCAAGGCCTAAAAGGGCCGACCAGCGCACCGGGTGCGAGGTTGTCCCGTGGGGCTGCGTGAGATGTGCGTACTTGAGGTACGTCTGCTCATCGACATCGAAGTAGACATAGATCGGATCGAGCGAAACCAGAGTGGTCAGGGGTTTAATCTGCCCGGCACCATCCTCGACCGGGTTGCCTTCCGTTATCTCCGCTCGCCCCACTCGACCCGTAATCGGAGCCGTGACGCGCGTAAACTCCAGATTCACTTCCGCGCCGCGAAGCGCCGTCTCTGTAGACGCGATGCGAGCTTCGGCTTCGCTGCGAACTGCAGCGCGCCGGTCGTATTCCTTAGCCGACATCCCGCCGTTGTTACGAAGGCGTTCGGCGCGCTCAAAATCGCTTTGCGCTCGCGAGCGCTGCGCTTTCGCCTGCGAAAGTTCCCTCTTTAGACGGTCCACTTCCGCCTGGAAGGGACGCGGATCAATCTGAAACAGCAGGTCACCCTGTCGAACAACGGCGCCTTCCTTGAAGTGCACACTCTGCAGGTAGCCGGAAACGCGTGGACGCACTTCTACTGCATTGACGGCTTCAAGACGGCCGGTGGTGAACTCGTCACTGTCGCTGATTTGCTTGCAGATGACTTCCGCCACGTCCACCTCAACTGGAGCTGGAGCCTTTGGCTGAGCCGAGCTGGAACACCCGACACTTAGGCTTGCAACAGCCACCAAGCCGACGGCCAGCAGCAGTAGTGCCGTCAGGATGTTGAGGCTCCTCCTGTTTTCCGGCACCAACCTTTCAAGCTGCATGTCCCCTCCAAGTTGTTGCTCGTTCCTGTCACAGCGGCATCACGCAAGAAACGTTGTCTCAGCACCTGCGCGAGTTGCAGGGAGCGGGAATTGTCGAACGTACTGTCTTCCCCGGCACCCGCCGCGCGTGGTGTACACCGTTACGCCTCTCGGAAGATCGCCGCGGTCTTCGCTCGATGCGATGAGCCACTGGGGCAAGTCGCACTCGGCCGCGATGGCTATCGCGCTCCCGTCAACTGGCTCGATTCTTTCGACACCAAAAAACATCGTCATCTCCCTACGTCCTCCGGCCGCCCCATCCGTCCCAGTGGAATCGATGCGATCCGCGGCCGTCGAGCTCCTTGCGGAATTTCTAATTCATTTTCGCAATTGGACATTGAGGTTCGCGCGGTCGTTGTTGCGCACCCTTCCGGTCCACGGTTTCAATCCTGGCTTGCTGATGGTTACATCGTGAAAGCAACAGGTCAGGTTGATATCCAAGGGAGTGGTGCCGACGTAAGCGCCGTCCACGAGGATGTCCGCACCCGCGGGAGTTGACCTGATGTGTGCATGTATTTCAGTCGTAGACCTTGGAGACCCCAGAGATGCTTGTTCAACGTGGTGCTCCGTCGCAGCCGCCAAATAGCCAAACAACCCTCCAGCTCCAAAGCTGGATCCAGCGGTAAAATACTCCATTGCCGCTGCGGAAACAGGATCGATTCCCCTGTAGTGCTGCCCAAAGCAAGCGGTTCCCATAATCAGAGCCGATGCTGCGCTCGCGGTAAAGCGCAGTAGCATCTTCATCTAGCGAATCTCCTTCATCTGTGGTCCTTTGCTATGCGGCCAGAAACTACCTCGCGGAGACTGAGTTGGTTGAAGGTGTGCCTGCCTCTCGGCCGAGTCTTTCGGAATCTTCTCGACTGCGGATCTCTCATCTGCGTTCATTTACGCACGGCGCAGGTGCTTTTCCACGGCTTGATTCCCACCTCCAACAGAAACACACAGTCCTCGGCGGTTAGAAGTGGCTCGTTCGCGTTGCCATCCCGGACTGCCAGTGGGCCGGCTGTTTCTGCTTGGTCGACTGAATCAACGCGGGGGCGCTCTCGAACTAGATTCAATCTCCACAACTCGTCGAAAGTCATTGGCTTTCTCCTCCTGTAAGTCACCGGCAAGAACCATTGGTGACTCGATGAGCGAAACTTCTCTGCTCACGGCAACCTTCAGACCCACTACGCACTGTCACGTCTCGTGCCTCCTATTGATTTCGCCTTTAACGCACGCTTGTGTGTACGCGGCCTCTGCGGCACGTGCCACGGTTCAGTATTCGACCCATTCCGTGAAATACGAAGCCAGAGTTGTCCGCCGGGAGGTGAGTCCATCGTAGTAGTCGGACCATTGGGTGATCTTCCCGTTGTCAGTCCGCACGATGGAGGCCCCCCGCAGCGAGACTCGAACCTCTCGTGTGAGTTGACCGTAGAAAGGCTCGGTCAAAGTAGCCTGAAGTGTCCATTCGGTGATCACGCAGTCGCCACTCACGAAAATCGTGTCAGTCTGCAGGAAAGAATCTGGGTACAGTTCCCGCGTCTTATGGAAGAATTCAGCCAAGCGCTCTTTGTCCGTAAACTCCAGTCCAATCCCGTGATCTTTGAACCGGAACTCCTCGGCAAAACCAGCGATCGCATCATCGATCTTTCCGTTCTTAAGGTCCGTAAGGACCGTCAATACCACCCCTTCCGAAGCTGCCTTTCCAATCAGAATTTCATTCATCTCCGCCCTCCTTTTTATCTTGTTGCGCTTTTCTGGCTCTTCCGAATCCTGCTCCAAGAGTTTTGAAAACGGCGACCATCGCGATCGCGGTTTTCTCCCGACTCTCAGCAAGAAGATCTTCGGCTTCGAACTGCGTGCGTTCTGCGTCGAGAACCTCCGAGAACGTAGCCATGCCGCGATTGAAACGGATTGTGGTCGAGGCTGCGGCTTTCTTGCTGGCCCGCGCCGCTTGAGCGAGTTGCGCACATCGCGATCGCGCCTGATCGAAGGACGTGAGCGTAATCTCCGTCTCCGCAACTGCTTGCAGCACTGTCTGGCTGTAACTCGCCAAGACCCGGTCGTCCGGCGAATCGCTTGAGTGAATCCAGGCGTTCACTCGATCCAGGCGGAATTGCGGCCAGGAAATCATAGGCACAATGGAGGTCGTGAATCGGCGTGACCATTGCACCTCGTCAAATGGCATCGCTCCTGGGTCGGTGTTTCCGGAAAGAGCTACTCTTGGAAACAGATCTTCGACGGAAATGCCGGCTTCGGCCGCGGGTCCCGCCAGACGCCTTTCGGCAGCGACGATGTCCGGCCGGCGGCGCAAGAGTTCTTCTGGAGAGTCCACATCAATTTGGTGGGGGAACACAGAAAGCCGGATTGAACGCTTTAACTCTTCCGCAAGTGCGCTTGGAGAGCGGCCGAGCAACACAGCCAGGCAATCCAGCGCAACCGCGCGCTCGGCTTTCATCCTGAGACTCGCCGTGCGAGTGTAAGCGAGTTGCACGCGGGCACGTTCGGTCTCGGATACCGTGCCTTTTCCAGCGGATTGACGCCCCTCAGCGATTTTCAAAATGCTAGCCTGAGTTTGCGCGTGTCTTTCCGCGACATTCAGTCGCCCCGGTGACGCCTGAAACTCAAAGTAGTTTCTTGCAATCTCACCTTCAACACTCACCTCAATCGCCTGGGGATTGTAAGCGCTGGTCCCGTAAACTGCGTCCGCAATCTGAGTAGAGTTTCGATGCGTACTAAATAAATTGATCTCCCAGAGTGAGTCAAAACCTGGATCGAATAGCTCTCCCTCTTGAAGATTCGACCGAACACTCTCTCGTCCGGCCGAGATGAGTTCAAATTCCGTGATGCGAGTTGGATTTGTGGTCAAAAGAAGTGGGCTCAGTTCATACCCTCGACGCATGGCCCTGACTTCTCTAATTCTGAAAGCGGCGATCGCAGGGTCTTTGGCGACCACAATTCCTTCCGCGATAAGTCGATTGAGCAGAGGGTCTCCAAACTGCCGCCAGAACTGCGGTACCTTGTCGGGGAGTACGTATTTCTCCGCAGCTGCATTTCGGGAGGCCTTGCCAGGGGAGTTTGGGTGCGCAATGAGCGGCACCTCCGCACATCCGAACTGAATTGTTAGCAGAAGCAAGAACGGCTTGAGTTCCAGTCGCATGGTTTACAGTTCTCCCGAGCGCGTTTCCGGATTGAGCGTTTGGTCTCAGACGGACAAACGCGAGCCGTCACGCGCAGGCTGCGCTAGCACACTTTCTCTAAGCGGTCGGACTACCTGCGCATCCGTCCAACTCGCCGCGCTCAAGTGTGAGGATCGCCGATTAGGCGAGTCGTTCTCTTGAATATTCCTGCGGATTTTTTGAAGAATCCTGCTCCAGATCTCGCCTTTGCTGGAGCAGCTTGGGGGTTATTCCAAAGATGTGCTTGAGGTGACGCGTAAGATGACTCTGATCGGCGAAACCGAGACGATGGGCAATTTCAATGATGGAGAATTTACCGGACGCCAGGAGTTCTTTTGCTTTCTCCGCCCTCGCTTGGATGACATACCGATAGGGCGATTGCCCGGTGGACTGTTTGAAGAGCCGGGCGAAGTGATAAGGACTCATGTAAACGGTCCGGGCAATTCCGGAGACCGTCAACTCCGTTTCTAGTTGATCTTGGATATATTCAATTGCGCGTATCAGTTTTTCTTTGGACAGTCCGCAACGCGCGTGTTGCAGATTCGCCGCGACCCCGCTATATTTGCGCAACAGGTGGACGGCCAGTGCTGTTGACAAGGCTTCACCATACATTGAGTCGCCCGCGCGTCCGTCCTGTAGCCCGTCACGCAACGCCATCGCAATATGGCGTAGGGTAGAGTCGGTCGCGGCTCGCTGTTCAACCAGTTCAACGCGATCCGGATAGGCTCCCATCTCCGCTGCAGTCTGCCTGACGAAAACAGGATCAAGCGCCACGAAGAGCGTATCTACGGGCCCGCCTTTGTCATTTTTTATACGCGCAAAAAAAGGGTGATGACAAGGGAACAAGCAAATCTGACCCCTCTTGTGGACGCGTCGAAAGCGGCCATCTTTCTTGTATTCATAAGTCAGCGGTCGGCCAACGTTCACAGCAATGACATGCTGGAGGTACATGACGTCATCCCACTCGCTGCTGGGTAAACAATGTTCTTCTACGACGAGGTTGCGCCAATTCGAGCGAGCGCTAGACAGGACAACCCTGGCGAGAGGATTGCCGGACCAAACTTCGCCGTTTGTTGCCCGCGAGATAGGAATATTGGATAGAAGCCTCTTTACAAGCCTTTTCTCCGCCTTAGCGACACTGTCGTCGAGATGCAAACTTAGCCTTCTCATATAGTCGCCCCTCCGCTGCAAGTTTTTACAATTAGGAGGCCACGCAAAGAAAATTGTGTGTCCAAATGTGTGCGATTGGGTCAAATCGTTCGCATTCTTTTTCCATTAGACCCGGCCAATACCTGGCCAGCACCGGCGGCGTAGGTGATGGCATCGGAGCCAAGGCGTTTCCTCAAAGTCATAACCGCCGTCTTCCAACAAATGTAAGCTGCTGGCTCAGACTCCAAAGGCGCTCGGCGGATTCGGGATCGACCGCATAAGGCATCACGCCAAGAGGCATCGACCCAACCTCGCGGATCGCGTGCGAAAACCGTGAGAGCGCGTCGACGCTCGAACTAGTCTCATGCTCCTTGGGCACCAGCGGGGCGATGTTCGCAGTTCTCGCAATACACACCCCCCATTATTCCGTTGAGCTGCCGGCTCGTTGCGCACCACACACTGGTCGCCGCGCCTTGCTCGGCCGTCTTCAAGTTCCTTGCTGGGTCGAGAATGGGCTTCCCGTTCTCGTCAATCACACCGGCCTTCGTAGTTCCTCGCGTGAAAGATACTTTCCAAGTCCCGTTCCGGTAATGCTGCCCGGATGAAGGGAGAAGGCACCCACGCCTTCCGCTTTGCCACACTTCAAGACAGCCGCCGGCCTCGCTCCGCTGACCTATCTGACGAAGTGGCGCATGCGACTCGCTGAACGGGCGCTGCGGGAGGAGAACACTCCGGTTTCGGTCCTCGCGCGCTCCCTGGGCTACACGTCCGAGAGTGCCTTTAGCAGCTTTCAAGCTTTCAAGCGAGTCACCGGCCACGCCCCCAAACGCTATCGGAGCGTTGTTCGAGCGTCCAGCTCCGCTGGAGAAGGTGGGCATCCCAATCGCGCTCGTCCGCGGCCGGTAACGTGACCAGAGGAATTTCACGGTAATGAAATGCCAGCAATGGCATTTCATCCCTCCCTCGAAAGATTACACTTTATTTGCAGGTCGCAGCCATCGCACGGTCGAGAGCTATGGCTGCAGGGGCACTGAAGCTCTCCTTATGCGCCGATACATATTTGCCCACCACCTTCGCGGTGTTCGTGCGGCATGACGCGCTCGCACGGATGACTACGGTTTCCGCCAATTCTGCGATTAGTGCGGTTTGTACGTGGTCTAACTCCGGGCGAATCGTGCCGGCTAGATTGACCGGCGTGTGATCTGGCGCTTTGCCCACCCGACGCCACTCTGCCAACAGTGAATACTGAACGACTTTGTTGGCCTCGATCTGGGCCCTGAAAAAGTTTGCTACCGATGCCTGATCCAAGCCTCTCGACTCTCCCTCCTTAATATCACTCGCGATGACCTGTGCCTCACGTGACGCGTCCTCGACTGCCGCCCCACTGTCCCACTTTGCCAGCGCGACCTGTTCTGCGATGACAATCCTCTGGGCAGACGTCTCTACCAATCGCTGAAGCTGATCCATTGCGCTTTGGGGGTACGCCCTGCCTTGTGCACAGATGGTCCAAGCTGCAATGAACGCGAGTCTCTTCTTATTGAGTCGCATTGTTCTCTATTCTCGAATCCTTTTGTCTTTTGGTGAAGAGCTCTCGTTCACGTGTACGTCTCCTCTCAGTCTGCCCTCGAAACTCGCAAGAATCACTTCGGTTTACTGCGGGGTGGAAGGCAACCCGGCTCTGATGAATTCCACCACGAGAGCACCGCGAATCAACTGGCACGATTACTGGGCATTCCCTTCGGTCCACCACATTTCTCGCTAGCCGCTTGCAAGCGAGGAAATCGTTGTTGCTACCGGCATAGGTGAGGTTTTGCGTCATGTGGAGAACCGCAAGAGAAGAATTGCCTGTCCTCGCTGGCAAGAACACGCACTTCGATGCCCTTTTGCGCGGACCATCCCTGCGCGGGATGTCAAGCCGAGGACTCAATTGCAGTGGCTTTGTGGTTGAGGGCAACAGTGTAGAGCCAGATGAGCGGCCAGAGGCGATCTCCGAGCAGTACATTCTTGGGCTTTGGTGTAACACCGCGACCGGCGAACATACCAATGGGCGCGGCGGCCATGTTCCCTACACGAAGCCGCCCGGCACGATTACCTTTGTGCCTCCGGGCATCGTTCCGGCCGTACGGCAGAGTAACCGGTTCGAGATCATCTTATGCGCGCTGGAGACAGCGTTTGTCAGTGGCGTGGAAGATGAACTGGACCGGCCACCCACCGCCAGGCTTCCGTATCGGACAGGCTTCCGTGACGCGACACTGCGCCAATTGCTGAGGCTTCTCGAAGCGGAGGCAAGACAGGACGGGCCTCAGGAAGGTTATATGCCGATCATCTTGCGCATGCACTAGCGATGCGATTTCTCTTGCAGGGAAAGACTGAGAAGCGCAACGTTTCCGCTGCGGCATCGCCCCTGCCCCGTCATCTTCTGCAGCGCGTACTCGAGCGTATGCATGACCTCGTCGCCGACATGGATCTGCAAACGCTAGCAGCCGAGGCCGGATACAGCCGGAGCCATTTTCTAAGAATGTTCGAGGCGTCGACGGGGCGCACGCCACACCGTTACGTGCTGCAGCTCCGGTTGCAGCGCGCGCAGGAACTCATGAGAAAACGCTCTGCGCCGCTCATCGACATAGCCGCCCTTTGCGGATTTTCGAGCCATGCGCATATGTCGCGAGTATTTCGTCAGCTCTTGGGAGTGACCCCAAGCAAGTATCGCCGCAATCTGTAGCACTTTTCTGCAAAGTTTCGACGTTTCAGGCAAGCATCGCGCCTGGCCTTGGGATAAAAATAGTCCCTCGAGGCCATGAAAAAGATGCCGGACACAACGTTATCCGTCTATCTGGACAGTCTATATGGTTACGCCACGGTTCTCACTCGCGACGCGACCGTGGCAGCAGACCTTGTCTTGGAAACCTGCATTCGAGGGCTCAAGGCGACGAAACGCCTGAAAGCACATCGTAACGTAAAGAGTTGGCTGTTCACCATCATGCGAAACATTTGGCTCAATCAACTCCGGAAACAGTGCACCACGCCCACAATTGTCGAGCTTAATATGGAGGAGAACTCCGCCGGCATCACTGCGAAGATTTCCCAAGATTCCCACACGCTAGGCGTGAGCAAGCTGGAGCGCGACCAGGTGCGCGAAGCGATCCAGCAGCTTCCCGTAGAGTTCAGCGAGATGATCATCTTGCGCGAGCATGAAGAGCTGTCCTATGAAGAGATCGCCGACCTTCTGGAGTGCCCCCTAGGGACGGTCATGTCACGCATGGCAAGAGCGCGCTCCAAACTCCGAACCTTGCTTTCTCCGACGCATAACAGACAAAAGCAAGAACCAAACGAACCCTTTCCTGGAGGACACCACCAGCATCGTCCTCTCAAGAAATGAGAAAGGGGCCCGAAGAACTTAAAGACTTTCTTCCGGCCTGTGACTGCGGAGAGTATCGCGGACCTTCGTTTGTAGAAAGCAGCCCTTTTGCTGCCACGGTCGCTTCGCATGGGCGTCGGACGGCCAATGCGAAAACGCAATGTTGTTGTCTCCTAGTTGAATTGCAGAGAGACGGCCATTCGCTCGATGTGCAACGTCTTGGGCCACGCAAGTGCCGCCAGATCTCGACTACGGCAACGGGGCGGGCACCGAGAAGACTCCTCAGCAAGTTTGAGGAACACGATCGATAGACTCGTCCGAACCCATCCCGGCCGCAAGGCCTTTTCGTGCTCGAAAGAGCCGTGTTCTCACGGTGTTGGAGCTCACCTTGAGTATTGCACTCGCCTCCTCCGTTGTGTACTCCCAGATGCCGCACAGCACCAGGGCGGATCGCTGTAGCGGACACAGCTTGGATACTTTTCGGACGAGAGCCATGGCGGCCTCTCTTTGCGCAAAAGCTCGTTCCGGATCAGGTCCCGGAGCCGGAAGACCGTCGAGCATTGCTACTGGTTGCTCGGAAGAGATCCATTGCACAGAGTTTGATACGTGGTGCCTTCTCTGCCGTAGAATGCTTACGGCTTCGTTAAAAAGAATTCTTGCCAGCCAGCCGCGAAAGGCACCCTCGTGCTTGAACCCCGGTAGCTTCGAAAACGCCAGGAGCAAACAATTCTGCACGGCGTCTTCGCAGTCCTCGTGGTTGCGGAGCACGCGATAGGCCAGACGGTACAGCAACTGGCGATAGCGCGAAAGCAGAACATTCGATGCCTCCAGGTCCCCGCTTAAGCTTTTCGAGATCAAATACCCATCATCTTCGCGTAAGTCGGAAATCGAGTGCGGTGTCACGAATTCTCTCCTTGGAGTTTCCGGCGCATCAGAACCGCCACCGACGGCGGCAGGCAGTTCGAAGAATTAGGATTCATAGCCAACTTCGCATAACGCTCGGCCCGTTCGCTGAATCGCTAGCAGAGCCAAGTCGTCGGTTCGTTCTGTTCCCGCTGTGAAGTCGGCAAGATCGGCCAGGCATTCAGAAATCAATTGGGACGGCGTGGCCAAAGGATGCTCGGCTACCATCTTCTTTAGGCGTTCGATGCCATATTCCTCACCACCTGAGTTGCGCGCCTCGGTCACGCCGTCGGTCGAAACGAACAGCGTGTCTCCGGGATCGAGCAAGAAGCGACGAGACGGGAAACGAGCACCCGCAACCAAGCCGAGGGGAACGCTCGTAGCGGACTCACACCGGATCGTGCCTTTATGCAGGTGTAGAAGCGGCAAGTGTCCAGCATTAACGAAATCAACCGAGCCGTCGGCTGCCGCGAGGCCAGCAACCAGGGTTGCGAATTGTCCACCCACCGCGCGGCCGACAAAGTTGCGATTGGCGGCTTCCACCATGACATCGAGTGGGCGATTCCCGTCGGCGAGACTGCGAAATGTCGCATGAAGGTGGCTCATGAGCATCGAAGCGGCCACCCCCTTACCGCATACGTCTCCGAAGAGAAACAGCAAACCAGCTTTGGACTCGACGAGATCGCAATAATCACCGCCAAATACGCCGGCGGGCGCGTAGTGGTAGCGAACGTCCCAGCCCGTTGGGGAAAAGTCAGGACTAGGCAGCAATGTTTGCTGAATGCGGGCCGCCAAAGTCAGGTCGTGCTCGAGTGTGCCCCGTTCGTTGCATGTCAAATCGTCGAGACAGAATGGAAGCAAAGGGTTATCGAATACGCCCTCGGCGCAATCATTTTCTTCGGTGTGTTCCGTGGCCGTCTTCTCTTCGTCGCACACGGTATGGTCCATCGAACGCATTGTCACAATTCCTTGCGAGCAACCGCGGTCGGGAATCGGTGTGGACCGCTCACCAAGATAGTCGAAATCAGCAGCCCGGTCGGTGACCGGCTTCGTGAAGTTCATGGTTGTCCTCTTTTTTTTAACAGCCGTCAGGAGGTGAAACACGCGGGCCGACGATCCATTCCCAACTTTGGAATCGTTCGCCGTATGGATCCAGAATCGTTGCTGCGCAGATACCGCACGCACATTTCCAATCCAGGCCGATTGCGGCGTTTGCGTGTCGAAAGATCAAGGAAGGAGCCGGAACATTACGGTGATGGCCACGGTACTCGCATCGGGGCACAGTAAGCTCGAGGACAAAACTGGCGATGGCATGACGTTGCATTCGTCCACACTTGGCTGGGAGAGTCCGTAACTCGCTCGCGAATTCTCGCGAGTCGCTTCGTATGCCCCTTGCAGGGCGGCAATGATCTCGGGGCCTAAATAGAAAAGCACAGCCGGAACTCCACTGGGTAATCCTTGCGACCTCATACCTGTCGACGGCACACCGTGCTCTTGCAAGCGTGGACAAGACACGCCAGGAGTCAGGTTATTCCCGGAGTATGTGCGGATTTTACGAAACTGTGACAACGGCCTGCGAAAATCAGGGGATTCTTTGTATGTATGGTTAGTAGGGAATATTCGTCGAGCTCGCGTGTTATATAGACGAAAGTATTCCAAAACACGTACGTTGAGAACCGTAGGAATAGCGGCGAACTCGCCACTCGTTCACCGGCGATGTTCCAAGCCGTTGTCTGCGAGCGGGAGCTCAGGCCGTCATTCCATCGAGAAGTGAACCACATGGTAATCGGCATACGAAAAAAGGAGAAAGTAAGATGTTGACTCAAGCCGGAGTGATTCCCCCCAGAGCTGGACTTTCCGGGACTCCGGGATCGCAACACCAATCGCCCTCTGGCTCATCTCGAAAGCAAACACAGCAAACGTCGTCTTTTGTCTAGGAGCCGCGATCAGCGTCACGAGACGTCCGATTCCCTCCGCCTGGAGCCCGCCAGGTTCTCGCCGTTGCCCTCCGCGCAGTACCTGTGATCCTCAAGAAACTCTTTCGTTCCTGTGTCCGGGGTAGCAAGACCTCGCGACAGGACCGCACGATTTCTAGGCAGAAACGCAACCGAGTGGACCATGAAAAAAAAGAAAGACAAATACGGGGGCCATGGATGGGGACGATCGACATATTTAATAGGCGGAAGGAAGCCGCGCTGCATGGCCTGCCTGCCGCCTTCGAAAGTTCAGAATTCCTTCTAACCCGGCTGGACGTTTCCCGGGCATGACATTTTCATTTGAGAAAGCCCACAACTTCAGCGCCGCTGCGGATGAACACTTCGATGGTCTATACGCTTATGCTATGGTTCTCAGCCGTAACCGCACCGAAGCCGAGGACCTAGTGCAGGAAACTTGCGTTCGTGCCATGCAAGCGATCGGAAGGCTGCGTCCTGACAGCAATGTGAAAAGCTGGCTGTTCACGATTTTGCGCAACATCTGGCTCAATCAGTTGCGCCAACGGCGCACCGCGCCGACCATCGAGCTGGATGGCGGCGATAGCACAGCGGAACTTGCCGTCGAGACATCCAAGGATCCTCACGACCAGTACGTCAGCAAGATGGAGAGCGACCAGGTCCGTGAAGCGATCCAGCAGCTCTCGGTAGAGTCTCGCGAGGTCATCTTGTTGCGCGAGTACGAAGAGCTGTCCTATCAGGAGATCGCCAGCCTCTTGGATTGTCCAACAGGTACCGTGATGTCGCGACTCGGAAGAGCGCGATCCAAACTTCGAGCGCTGCTTTCCGACAAGTTGCATGTTCCTGGCCGGCGAGCGAAGGGAGCTGCCGAATGAACACCTGCGACAAACATCGCGCCGACATATTGCTCTATCTCGACAATGCACTGACTGGCTGGCAGCTCGGAGAATTTCAGGCGCACTTGTCGGGCTGCCCCGATTGCAAAGCGCAGCTGGAGGAAGAACAAGCGCTCTCATCACTGCTCCGCTCGTCGCGGCCCCTCTATCCGGCCCCGGACGGCCTTCGGGCACGTGTAGCCGCGGCTGCCGCGCGGCATGGTTCCGCACGCACGCTGGACCCTGATCTCCTTCGCAAAGCCCGCCTACAAATCTTCAGTCAACACGTGCGACACCTGGCCCAACGCGCTTTCGGTTGGAAAACACTGACCGTTACGATCCTCGCGCTGGTGCTGGGCGTCGTCTTTGCTCCGGCTGCTATCCGGCGGACACGGGCCACTGCCTACCTGAAGACTGCGATCGCCACGCACCGTAGCTACCTGAACGGCGAGCTCCCACTCCAAATCCGTTCGGACTCACCCGAGGTTGTCACGGCCTGGTTTGCGGGCAAAACCCCCTTCCACTTTCAACTCCCAACCTCTCCGCCGACGCTCGGCAGCAAACCAGTTTGCCGGCTCACCGGTGGACGCCTGGTGAACTACCAAGGCAGCTCCATCGCATTGGTTACCTACGAGACAGTGAGTGAGAAGATCAGCCTGTTGGTGGCTTCCAGCACGACCGCCGTCGCGGCCGGCGGAGAGGAAGTCCGATCGGGGGATCTGACATTCCACCATCGGAGGGGTGGGAGCTTCAATGTGATCACCTGGACCAATCGCGGTCTTACCTACGCCTTGGTCTCATCCTTGTCGGGCTCCGCGCAACACTCCTGTCTTGTCTGCCATCAGGACATCAGGGCCCAGGCTGCGCAGGGCGGGAGTTTTCTGTAAGGCTCAGCGTCACGGCGGGGTACGAGAGCGAGGACGACAAGGTGAGGATTTATTCCACTCTTTACCCTCCGTATCGCGAAGCTGTGATAACCCCAAGAAGAAATGCACGGCCGTTGATCCCGAATTGTGCGGACGATCCCATGCAGTTGCCCGGTAAATCGTGACACTGGAAACTTGGGACGGTCGCTCACTTCCCGAGCAAATGAGCCCAGTCGAACGGGTCTCGCCGCATTCGGCTACAGAGCGGCGGATTCGCTAAGTCCTTTAGAATTGTTGCGCGTCAAAGGGGTAATTTCCGTACGGATCGTAAGTCGTTGAAATTGCTGATCTGATTTTCGCCGTTTTTGCAGGTCTAAGACTAATCCCTGAGAACCATCTGATCTAACCGCGCAATTTCCAATCGCGGCTAACCGAAAGTTTGGTCGAATTGGCATCTCTGGTTGAGCCATGCGCCATTGCAGCGGCGAATGCATTCAGCACACGAATCGTTATAAGTGTCGCATCTTACCGGGAGCGATTTGCTTCGATTCATGTGATCTTCGCGTACGATGAGAGTGCTAAGAAATCAGCGTGTTCGAAGAAGTGGCCTTGAGGTGGCGATGCAAGAGCGATCGACCCGACTGGCTATCTTGTTCAACGGACAGACGGAATCGGCTCGCTCTGAAGTGCCAAAACTGCCTCGGCCAACTGGCCCGTTCGGCGTCGGACGAGTTGCGTTCGATTGGATCGACCCGAATCGCGTAGGAGATATGGCTGAAGATCGCGGTCCGCACGCCGAATTAATGGTGTACGTTTGGTATCCAGCGGAAGCCACTATCGAGGAAATCAAAGGGATATTGCTCCCCGGAGCCAAGGAGATCGACTCTGCTCCGGGTGTCTCGGATTCTCTCAAATCCAAACTGTTCGGGGGCAATTGGCCGTTGGTCGTCTCGGGCGCAATCGCATCTCACGCAAAAGAAAATGCGCCGATTGCCAAGAATCCAAGAGCCTTTCCCGTTGTTCTTTTCTCGCCCGGTGCATTTGGAACCTGCTTCCAGTATTCCAGCGTCATTGAAGACTTGGTAAGCCACGGATATGTCGTAGCGGCCATTGAGCACACGTCTGAGGTATTCGGCGTGGCATTTCTGGACGGAAGAGTCCATGTCTACTCGGCGACAAGAATACCGAAACAATCTATGCCGCCGCCCGGTAGCACAAAAGAAGAATACGAAGCCAAACTCGAAGCTTGGTATCGCCACAACGTTGATGTCCGAGCGGCTGACATTTCATTTGTGCTCGATAAGCTGATCGAACTCAATCGATCGTCGAATGGGGCTTCTCAATTCTCGCAAAGATTGGACATCAATCATGTCGGCGTAGTCGGACATTCGAGGGGCGGATGGTCCGCCATCGTCGCTTGCCGGAGGGATGAACGCATAAAGGCATGCGTTAACGAAGATGGGAATGCTGGTGGCCAAGGACTTCAATATCCGGGAGCGTCAATCCCGAAACAGTCCATTCTTTACGTCGAGGTCTCTCCCGTGCTAAAGCCCGGCACAACCGCCGATGACTGGATCGTCCTCAAGCAGCTCAATCTAACGGCCGAGGAATGGGTGCGGCAGTGGCACGAAACAGTGAACAGAGAATTCAACAGCTTCCCCGTAGGAGGCTACTTCGTAGAGTTAAAGGTTCCTAACTTGGAGCACTACAGCTTCTCGGATGAAATCCACCTCAAGGCTGCGAAAGAAGGGGCAAGACAAAATGAGGATGTAGCCCTCCGCGATTTGAGTCTAACAGAAGACATTTGTCGAGCGTTCCTTGACGAGACTCTCAAAAACGAGAAGCAGACGACTCTGCGGAATAACTTACAGATGACTGTTCACCATTTCGGGCCGAAAACCTGAGCACGTCAGCACGCTCTTGAATCAAGGGAGAGAATGTGGGCTGCTATCTGCCGTGTCGATGGCACGGCTCGTGAGCCGAAATTTCGACGGCGGTGTCTAATTTTGGGTGCCTCCAAGCAGCCGACGCGCTGTCATCAACACGTTGATTACCGCCGCGCTGATTTCCATTCTCTATCGCTATTGGCTCGTCACGCCAGTGCTCAAATACTTGAGCATCAATCGGTGGCGACTCATTGCCATCGTGGTCGCAGCTGCAAGCGGCTGCGTATTGTTCCGTTTGAGATTCTCCGTGCCCGCCTTGGCGTGCGGGTCGATGGCTGGCTTACTCATTGGGGGAACTTGGGCTGCATGGCAGGCTCCTAACTATGTAACGATCTCCGTCAGTGCTGCGTTCGCGTCGCATCTTGAGTCCTTCTGGCGTGAGGTAATAGTGCTGACCCTCACCGTGATCGTCGGTGGGTTTTGCGGTGCAGTCTTGAACAGACGACGCAGATAAGCGTTCCGTTCTCTGGATCGATTTTATTGCGTCAATTCCTAATGGATGGGGAAAGGGCTTTCACCGATGAAACGCTTGATGGGGCTGCCTCTGGTATTTTTCTGCTCCTTATCTTTCCTGACGGTCGCGAACGCACAAAACAGCCCCAACAAAAATCAACTGCTTCCCTACGACGATGCTGACGGTTACCAAGTTTTGTCCTCGATCATCGATGCAAGCACTAATAAGTTGAAGAGCGATTCCGTATCAATCTTTCATCAAACACTTTCAGAAGAGGCTTTCACGGGCGTTCGATTTCAGTGCTCAGGCAGCATTCCTGCGGAATTTCAGAGCGCCTCAGAAGACTTCGACAAAAAGGCAAAGACAAAGTTTCTGCTAAGGCGAGAATTCTCCATCCAGAAAAAATACAGGCTCGTTGCGCTGTCGCGAAAAACTCCCGTAAATGCCGGGAATCAGCCCCAGACCGCGAGCGCGTCAGCCACGTTCTCCGTATCAGCAGTAGGCTTTGACGAACCTAAGTTCCATGCAATTGCGCTCGTCCGATACATCGTGCACAACGGCGGAACCATAGGCGGTAGCAGCATTTTCCATCTCTTGCGAAAGACCGAGCAGGGTTGGCAGGAAGCCACGGAAATCTCAACGTGTGGCCGAATCTATTAGCGGTGAATTTGTCGGGTGAACGAACTTCTACATTTCAAACCCTAAGTCTCTGGCTAGGCGGTGGTATTCTTCGCCTTTTTCCTTGTCCCGACTCAGACCCAGTGCTCCAACGAAATAAAGAGTGGACAGATTATGGTACGCAAGCGCCGATACATGTTCCTCTGCGATGCCCAGCATTCCAACTGCCTCGTAAAGCTCCGCAGCTTTCTTACCATCCGGTCTGGTTCCCAATCCAAGGTGATAAAGGGTCGCCAAATTGAGTTGTGCTTTCGGATGTCCGCGTTCAGCCAGCAGCCGCAACATCGCAAATGCCGTTGAATAGTCTTTGGCCTCGATGGCAGCCAGAGCTTCTTCGATGTCGTTTGAATGAGAAGTCATTTGCGTAACTCTTGCCTGCTGTTCAATTTAACGTGAACAGACGTTTGGAAAAACCAGCGAACAGTAGACAAACTCCTAGTCTTCACTGAATGGCAACTCAGAGAATAACGCATTTATGTATCGCTCTGGAGCGGCTACAAATCGACTGACCAATTGGAAGGGCTGGCTTTCGCGATAGCCTATTTCGTGAACCTTTCCGCCATCGAATGAGAAAATCTGTGCTCCGGGAAACGCCAACAAAATCGGGGAATGCGTGGCTATGACGAATACGAAACGTCGCTATCAGCTGGGGCTCATTCACCAGGTTCGAGAGCACCTCGAACGAGCGAATGAAAAAACCTATCAAGGACGTGATCCGTTACATTTTCGTGACAGTCGCGTCCCTGCGGAAGTCCCGTAAATTGTGGAGGTCCGTAACTAATTGAAGATGAAGGGGAAAGTGGTGCGCCCGGAGGGACTCGAACTCTCGACCTTCTGGTTCGTAGCCGTGGAGGCGGGAAATCTAAGTGCTTTACGTGGTGTTGCATACGGGCGTTTTCCCTCTTTCTGCTGCTCCTCAATTGTCCGCAAGTTGTACGCAACTAACGTAATGGTTAGCGCGATGCGACGAGGTTCGCACGGCGGAGTAGGAGCACCAGTCCGCATCTGAGCAGAACGAGTGAGGATGGCTCCGGCGTAGCGACTACTGAAGACGCCTCTGGCGGATCAAGAATGTATGCACCGGACGCCGAGGTAATCAGTTCCCACTTCTGCTGCCCAGTCTGCGAGTTGACCACTGGACCCCATTCCCACATCACCATCGTCTCCCAAGGAAAATATTCCCAAACGTCTTTGACGAATGTGGCCGTGCAGGGGTCGAAGATATGAAAATGAAACCGAGTTTTGTGCGAATGCGCAAGAGGTGGAGTGCGGTTCTGGTCGTGCCCAGCCACCTGTCCGACCTCGCCCCGCATTTGCGCCAGAACAATTTCCATCCCATTGTCCTACCTACTGGCGTTCTCGACCAACAGCAGAAGAAATTGTGGTTGCCGGGGCGCACGCTCGTCACCGATAAGCCCGAGGAGTTGGCTGTAGATGACGTTCCCGATGCTGGAGTTCTCGCTTATCGACATCACTAAGGTCAAGGCGGACGAGGGAGCGATGGCGGACATGATTGGCGGCGCATGGACAAAGTTTCGCCTTAAAACAGAAGGCTGGTTCGTCTTGCGGTTGCGGCAGAACGGCAAACATAGGATTGAGTTTCCTGAGTGAGCCTGACCGCCATGCGCAGTGAACTTGAACAAAGACTGGTCAAGCGTTGGCCGTCGTGGTTCAACGTCACAGGCGATCAACGCCAGACCCAAATGGCAGATGGCTTTGCCCATGGCGACGGCTGGTTCAACATCGTGTGGAGGCTGTGCGAAGGCTTGGAGCCGTTCGTTATGGAAGCCGAGAATGCAACCGGACGCCTGTTCGAAGTCTTGCAAGTCAAAGAAAGTTCGGCGGACTTCGTGTTTAAGGGAGGAGAACATAACGAGCTGGTCGAAGTAGTGGGCTGTTTCTAATGCTGCAACGGAAACGTCCCGTCTGGTCCCTGTCGTCCCCTCGCGTCGTCCGTCCCGTCGTCCTTGCGGGTCTACCTAGGCCGCGCAAGGTTTAGCTCACTTTACGTCGGAAACCA
>WNFR01002209.1_pt1 | contig 22691 bp, 22 predicted proteins | sample 5400221 | NCBI WGS metagenome assembly WNFR01 (sample SAMN13153357, study PRJNA577476) | soil metagenome | isolation source: 40 cm soil under Madrone tree | place: USA:California | collected 2016-06-14 | reverse complement strand
GTGTCTTTGGGCTTGGCTTGCAACTCGGCGCGAGTGGTCGAAAGGCCCACGCTGTAAATCGTCACGTTGGCCAACTGAGCCTGCCGCAGCACTTCGCCTAGTTTTGCTTCGCTGCCGGCGTCGGTGGCTTCGGAAAGAATCATCATCACGCGGCGGCGCCCGGGCTTATCTGCAGCCGCCTGTGGCCGGCCGGAGAGCATTTCCACACCCACAGCCATGGCATCGTAGAGTTTCGATCCCGACGTCCCGGCTCCCAGGTGCGTGATGGTGTTCTCGACCATGTCTCCGTTGGTCGTGAAATCCTGCAGTTTGTCGACCGCGTCGTTGAAGCTCACCACGGCTGCTTCACCAGTCGGCCCCACGACAGTTTGTGTGAACAAAATGCCAGTTTTGCGAATCTGCGGCATCAAGGGCTCGATACGCGAGCTCGTCTCGATCAAAATCACCATGGATATTGGGTCGCCCCCGAGATCGAAGTGCGAGATCTGCTGAGCAACGCCATTATCGGTAACCCTAAAATTTTCCGCTTCCAGATCGTGAACCATCTCGCCACGGCCATTGCGCACCGTCACCGGCGTGTTCACCAGCGCGACCCTCACTCTTACCTTGGCTTGCGTGTCCTTAGGGGGCAATTGGACTTCGACGCCGGGCTTGGGAGCGACGGGACCGGAGGGGGATTGCCCGCAAGCGGGGTGGCCTGCCACGGCCAGAAAAAACGCCAGAGTTAGGGATGCACCTGCAAGTCGGATCATTCTGATTCCCTGGTGCCACAGTAGGTAGGCGGCGCCCAACACAACGAACACCTGTCGGGGCTAATGCTCCTGCACTACACTGTACTTGATTCGACGCATGGTCAGCGGAAGACGTTGCCGCCAGCCGCTGCGATTCCTACAATCAGAGTTCGTCTCAACGGGAGAATAAAGACCCATGTCCGACGGCCACAAACTGAAACCGCAGCATGCACCGAAAGCGCCACACGAAGACGGAAAGTTCTTGAAGAGCACGCCGGCTCGGCCCATCCGCATCCTCGGGGAATATATCCACCCGTTAGTGCAGCTCAAGAGAGAAGGAATTGGGGACACCGTAGTGATGTTCGGTTCCGCGCGCATCGAATCGCACGAAACCGCTCAGGCCCGATGCACGCGGCTGAAGAACACCAAGACCTCGAAGATGTCCGCAGCCAAGCTGGCCAAACATCGCGCGGATGTGCGCCACGCGAGGAGTTTGCTGGAAATGTCGCGCTACTACGAAGAAGCGCGGCAACTTTCACACAAGCTGACCACCTGGTCCCTTACGCTGGGGCCTCGGCCGCGGCGCTTTGTGGTTTGTTCCGGCGGCGGGCCGGGAATCATGGAAGCGGCGAACCGCGGAGCGTACGAAGCCGGCGGCAAATCTGTCGGGTTGTCGATCGAGTTGCCTCACGAGCAATTCGCAAATCCCTACATCAGCCCGGAGCTCAGCTTCAATTTCAAATACTTTTTCATGCGCAAACTGTGGTTCGCGCAGATCGCCAAAGCCTTGATCGTGTTTCCCGGCGGCTTCGGGACGATGGACGAACTCTGGGAAATGCTCACGCTGCTGCAAACCGGAAAGCTTGCCAAGCAGAACATTATTCTCATCTATGGCCGCAAGTATTGGGACGAAGTGCTGAACTGGAAAGCCATGGTGCGTTGGGGCACCATCAACGAGGAAGAGTACAAGATGCTGCAGTTTGCCGATACCGTGGACGAGGCCTTCGATCACATCCGCGCCGGACTCGAGAAATATCACATGGATGCCGACCCATTTTTGCAAGCATATTAAGCCTGGCCTTTAAGTATGAGCATTTCAATGGGTTAGCACTTCTCTCGCTACATTCTTCGCGCTGGCGTGTTTGATAAAACGGATGTCCCCCATCCCAGTCGGGGCCAAATAGGGAGGATGGAGAGACCATGACGTTTCAATCAGGAGAGAAGAAGTTTCGATCAAGGGCCCTGCTGGCGTCAGCAGTAGTTCTTGGCATGCTAGCATTCGCGGGAACGCCCCGCGCATCTGCCGAGGACTACGATCGTTGTCAGCGACGAATCGCCAAGGCGGACCACAAGCTTCACGAAGCCGCGGAACATCACGGCTGGAATAGCCGCCAAGCGGAACATGCTCGTCACGAGTTGCGTGAAGCGCGTGAACGCTGCTGGAATGAGCGGCATCGTTGGTGGGACGAAGACGGCCGCCGTTGGCATTCCGATCGCAATTGGGATGACCACGACCACGATCGCCGTCCATAACTGATGATGCTGTTTCTCGGGAAGCTAAATTGCCAAAATTGGGGAAGACAAAAGAAAACGAGGCGTCCGCTACGGCGTGCGCCCCGTTTCTATTTTGCCTTTTTGAAAGGAATTAGTGTGAAATGATAAAGCGCACGCTCGCGCCGGGCATTCTTCTTGTCCCGCGCGCCGCAGTGCGGACAGATGAATTCCACCGTGTCCTGCTGCGGATCGCGGTCCAGAGCAGCCCAGCCGGTGCGGCGCACACCTACTGTTTCCAGATTGTGCCGGTCCATCGGGGCTTTCCTCCTAAGATCCACGTCCACAATCAATAAGATGTAATAGGGTGTCTCCCGGATACAGCTACCTGTAATATACTCATTACAAACACCTTACGGTTAGTCTTGGAAGGTATTTCATACCTGTTTGGCCTTCTGAAACCGTTCTCGCTCCGAAGCCTTGGGAACTTGTCTCCACCCTTGGTGTCCAAGGCAGTGAGGACGCGCGCAACCTCACATCCCTGCGAGCGCGGCGCCGGTCTCCTGGAGATCTAGAGCAACCCCCAGGAAATCGGCGCCGCAAAATTTTCTGTGGTTCCGTTCTGTGGACCGCAGAGCTATGGACGCTCGCAGAAAAGAATGAGAGGTGTGTGATGTCGTCCGAGCCCCGAAGAGTTTCAGAATTGAGCTCCAAAGAAAGCCTTGGATCTTTGAGCGGATGCCTGGTGGACGGCGATGCGGAACAACGCACGCGTCAACGCAGTGTGAAGCGGCGCGCGCTGGCCATTTCAATTCTTTTGCAAGGTGCGGTTCTTGCGGTACTTATCCTTATGCCGTTGTTTAGTAAGGCGGAGCACATAAGCCTCACCATCGTGACTCCCATTCCGCCTTATTCGCGTTATCGCAACGTGTCACAGGAACCCAGCGCGCAACATCCACATCCGAACGGGCCTCAGAGAGTGTGTCGATTCTGCCCGCCTCTCAACATCCCGCCTACAATTGTGATGCGTGACCCGGCATCATCCACGAATCAAACTGACGAAACCCCATCAGAAGGGATCGGGCAAGGCATTCCTGGAGGAGCAGAGGGATTGATCCCGCTGTCAGACTCGCGACAGAGGACCTTGCCACCGCCAACCGCGGATCGCCAAATGACGCGGCCACAAATTCTGCACGTCACAAGACTCGACCCGGCGATGCTGATCCATCGCGTGGAACCGGCGTATCCGGCGCTGGCAAAGCAAACACATCGCGAAGGCCGCGTAGAGCTGCGCGCGATCATCGGCACCGACGGCAGTATTCAATCTTTACAAATTGTTGCTAGTGATCCGCTATTTGATCTTTCCGCGAAAGAAGCAGTCAGTCAGTGGCGCTACCGGCCAACGATTCTGAATGGCCAGCCTGTCGAGATCGACACATACATTACGGTAATTTACACCATGCAGCATTGAAATCTACGCCGAACAGTGCAAGGGGCCGTCCTCCTTGGAGAACGGCCCCTCTGCCTGCACCGGGCAACCGATACTTGGTGTTTCCGCCGGAAGAATTACTTGAAGTGGAAAACGATTCCGGTGGAAACGCGCAGGTTGTTCTGTGTTTGATTGTTACCGTTGGTGATTTCCGGCAAATGCGTCAACAGGTAGTCGAATTGCAACGGCCGGATCGAGAAACGGTCCCGCACGTTCCAGTCGACGCCGGCGCCGAACGCCGTGGCGAATGCCGTGTGCGAATTGGAGGTAGCAAACACGCCTGAACCAGCGCGTGCTCCGCCGAACAACACCTGGCCAAACGGCGAAATGCGCCGGTGCCCGCGATAAGTGAAGCGCGGGCCAAATAAGTAGGTGAGCATATGGTCGTCCACGTTCACGCCACTATCGGTACCTACGTGATAGCCGCCGAAATCGGCGACACCGCTCACCCAGTCCTTAAAATTATAGGCTGCTGAAGCGCTGCCTCCGTTGAGATTGAATCCGTTAAACCCCGAAGTGCCGGGATTGGCGCGTAAATACGAGTAGTTAACGGATGCATCTATCTTCGGTAGCTCTTGCGCGTTGGCCGTTAATCCAAAAAGAGTCACAAGAGCAAGCAAAGACACAATGAATCTGAGCTTCATGGAACCTCCGCATTGATTAGATTTTGCTCGTGGGCCAGGGAACCGCTTGTTTAACCCCCGAGTTTGCGGCGTACCCAAGGCAGGTAGGCACAAAACCGCACTCTTTATTCGTTTGAGATTCAGATGCAGCCGGGGCATGCAGGGTTGCAAATCCAGGGAAACATTTAGCGGGTAGTTTTGTAACCTAAGTTCTAAACAGCGCCGTAGACGCGGTTTGTGTGTCCCGGACGGTTCTACGGAGCGCGGCACCTAACCAAACAAATTTCGCATCAAATGCGACGCCGTGCTTCCTGAATAACGCTAGAAATTCCTCATCAAAACTCATTTTTCTATGATGCGCTTCCTCCTGTATAGCGCCGGGATCTTGCCGGCTCTTTCCCACAACATGCTGGTGTCCTGGTTCGGGAGGGGCCCAGTGGCCGGGGCACGGATGTTACGTGCCACTTGTTCAGGAAGCGCGTTTATCACTTCAAGGCCGAAGGCATCCGACGAAGGCTGCTCGGGGTTATAATCGCGGCCACTTATGCCTCTTGCTCCAGGCACACAACTTGGCCCCTATGAAATCAGGGCATCTCTGGGCTCCGGCGGGATGGGCGAGGTTTACCGGGCGACCGACACGCGTCTCAAACGAGACGTCGCCGTCAAGGTTTTGTCTTCTCGTCTCATCACAGAATCTAGTGCGAAGCAGCGGTTCGAGCGCGAAGCACGCACGGCATCCGTGCTGAACGATCCTCATATCCGCACGATTTACGACGTGGGAGAACACGAGGGGCAGCAGTTCCTCGTCATGGAGTTGCTCGAAGGCCAGACGCTTCAAGCAGTACATGGATGGCCAGGCGTTAGCGGTCGAGCAAGTCCTGGGCAGGCGGCGTGAAGCGATTGAGATCGTGCAGACGATCGAACGGGGCGGCGCGTTCGGTGGCGACGAATTCGCGCTCGCGGCTGTTTATTCCGCGCTGGGCGATCGCGACCATGCCATCGCTGCGCTCGAAAGAGGTGTGCAGCGGCGTTCGCTGCTTGCAGTAGTTTTCACGGACCCACAGCTTGACTCGTTGCGCTCAGACCCGCGCTTCCAACAGCTGTTGCGTCGCGCTGGACTTCCATCCTGACTCGCAGCGTATCGAACGATGCTCTCAGCGTCCGGCAACCTAGGCTCAACTCCTTCCATGAGAAAGCCGGTGCGAGTCAAGTCGGTTTTTCTTTTTCCTCCCTATAAGGGTCTTTTGCGTTCGAGCCGAGCCGCCTCTGTCGCCATCCTTCCATCCGCACTCTTTTTTTGAGGGTTACAAAGTCCGGATTTTGGCTCTTTTACAGGATCGGCTCTCCAGAATCCCGGCCGATGGCTTCGCGCGTGGCGTCACGCAAGCGAATCAGTTCATGCCAGCCGGAAGGTTCGGGATGTTCGCTGGCGGTGCCCGTCGTTTGCGGATGGATCGGCGGATGAATCGTGATGGTGACGCTGCTCGGCCGCGGCAAGTAAGTGCCATCGCGCAGAAAACGGCGAGTTCCGGCAAGGGACACCGGGATGATGGGTACGCCCGTCGCGACGGCCGCCTTAAAAGCGCCAAGCTGGAACGGCCGCACGCCATCCTCTTTTGTGAAAGTCCCTTCCGGAAAAACAAAAACAGATTCGCCGTTGCGCAAAAAATCTTCCATCTCCTGCGCTTGGCGCAATCGTGATTCGGGATCAGTGCGGTCAAACTTGAGATGCCCCATCTGTTTCAAGAATGTGCCGACAAACGGCATGCTGCCGACTTCCATTTTCGCGATGAAGCGGTAAGCCACGCCCAGCCCGAGCATCAGCGTCAGCACGTCAAAGTAACTCGTGTGGTTCGACGCGTAGATTTTTGCGCCCGGCGCAACCGTATACTCCTTGCCAACGACACGCACCGGGCAGCGTACGAGCGCGAACAACACCTTGAGGGCGGAAGAGGTGAAGCTTCCCGCTTTCTTGTGATCCTTGATGAATTGCACCATCACCCAGGTGGGAACAATCCAAAGCAGAAACACCACGCCGAAGTACAAACCATATAAAATCTCGAGCCCGCGCTTGATGCCCGCCCGGATTCCCTGCCCAAGGTTGCGCACGGCGCTGCCCGTTCCCAGGCGCGCGATTTGTAGCCACGCCGGGGCCCGCGAGGCCGAGAGTGTCCCCGCAAGGTAGAGTTGCTTGGTTTCTTCCCGGCGCAATTTTCCGCTGGAAGTTTTCGGGATGCTCCCCGGTGGAATTAACTCCACGCGGTCCGGCGGAAGACCCAATCCCCGCGACACCAGGTCGGTCACCGCGGAAGCGAGAGCGGCGCGCCGCGATGCGTCTCGTTCGCGGGTCTCGGCAACGACAACCAATTTTTCCGTGCCAGCGGTTTCGTCCGTCAAGCCGAACGCGACGATACATCCCTTGCGAATTCCGTCGGCGCGCGCTGCAAGATCCTCCACCTCGTGCGGATACAAATTGCGCCCGCCTTTGATGATGATGTCCTTCACGCGTCCCGTGACGTAGATTTCACCATCCGCGCGATACGCGCGATCGCCCGAGTTCACCCAGGCGTATTCACCCTCCTCCGTTGCGGGGCCACGCGGCAGCAGCGTTTCCGTTGCTTTGGGATTGCGATAGTACCCGGCAGTCGCCGAAGGCCCACGAAACCACAGGAATCCTTCCGTGCGGTCTGGAACTTCGTTGCCATGCTCATCCACGATGCAAACGTCATGCCCTGGCAGCGGTTTTCCGGAAGAAACAAACGCAATCGCGGTTTCGTCTTCGCGGCCCACGGGCACCGCGCGACCCTGAGCCGTGAACGTCTCGCGTTCGATGCCATCAACCAATGGGCCGCGATTCAGCGGTGGGACCGTGACCGCCAGCGCGGCTTCCGCCAAACCGTAGACGGGTAGCTGCGCTTCGCGGCGGAAGCCATAACTTGCGAATCGATCCGCAAAGCGTTCGAGCGTCTCCGGATTCACCGGCTCGGCGCCGTTCAACGCCGCGCGCCAGGAGCTGAGATCCACGCCCTGGATGTCTTTGTCCGCGATCTTGCGCACGCAAAGTTCATAAGCAAAATTCGGCGCGGCAGTGATGGTGCCGCGATGTTTGTGGAACGCTTGCAGCCAGCGCTCCGGGCGGGTCAAAAATGCCAGCGGCGACATCACCGCCAAAGGCGTGCCGAAATGCAGCAGCGTCAGCCACGCGCCAATCAAACCCATGTCGTGGTACAGCGGAAGCCAGCTGATGCCGACATCATCCGGCCCGAGCTGGACCGCTTCGCCAATGGCGCGCACGTTGGCGAGCAAGTTTGCGTGCGTCAGCATGACGCCTTTCGGGTCGCCCGTGGAACCCGAAGTGTATTGCAAGAGCGCGATATCGCTGCCCTGGCGCGCGCGGCTGCCAGACAGGTGCAGAGGCAGCGCACCAGGCGACGGAGGCGGTGCTTGGTCTGCTAATTCAATCAGTTTTTCCGCGTCTACGACTCCCGAGAGTGAGCGCACACGCGGTTGCAGCAATCTAGCAACGGCTTCCGCGCGGCGGAACGTCAGAAGCAAACAAACTTCCGCGTTGTTCAAGATGGCCGATTGTCGTGCCGCATATTCCTCGATGCGGTCGGCGCGAAACGGCGGATAGATGGGGACGGGAATCGCTCCAGCGAGAAGGATCCCAGCGTAAGAGACGAAGAAAGCTCGCGAAGTCGGCAGCATCATCGCTACGCGCCCGCCTGCCGGTACTCCACGCCTCGCCAGCTCCGCGGCACAGCGGTTCCCAGCGGCGTAGAGCTCGCCAAAGGTCAGCGTAAGGCTGCGTTCCCCGGCCTCGCCATCTTCGGTGATGAGGAGGTGCGCACGCTTGGGGTCATGCGCTGCGCGATATCGCAACACATCGATTAGCGTCTCAGCGGAGAAAACTCCCGCGTCAGTAGCGGCGCGATGCAGGGTTTGCATCGTCGCTGATGCCCGCAAGGCAGAGCCGGCTTCCTCGACTTCGTCGCTTGTTCCCGGAGCCGTCAGAATCGCGCGCGCCAAGTCGTCCGGCGTGTTGGCCTCCGACGCGACGCGGTCAGGCAGGCGCAATTCGAACGCTGTTTCCAGTCGCGCCAGCAATTCCACGCGCTCCAGGCTGCCGAGACCCAAGTCGCGGTCGAGTTGCGAAGTAGCGCTGAGCATCGGCAGAGCGCCCTGGCTGCCCAATTCCTTGAGCAAACCACGGATCAATTCCAGTACGCGTTCGCGCACGCCCGAGCGATCGAGTTGAGTGACGGGAGTGGCCACAGGACTCACGAAGGGGTTCGTCTTCTTCCGCGAGAGGCTACCACGCCCCAACGCGGATTGCCATCCAAGAGCGATCGAGTTGGGCAGCAGACGTGGCCAAAGGACTCAGGATGGATTTTGTTTCTTCAGCGAGAGGCTACCACGCCAAGTCCTGAATTGCTGCCCAAGAGCCATTCGAATGCGGCGCTCTAGGCGCTTTTCCTCGCGGCTTGCTATCGATGAGCGCAAACCGCGCTTGGGCACTCTTTTCGCGGCTTGCGGCAACGAAAAGCCCTTCGGCATCAGCAGCGTTCGAATGCCGGGCTTTAAGCGCTTTTCTTCGCCGCTTGCCCCTGCGAAAAGCCTTTCGGCAGAAGCGCTGTGGAAAGGTCCACGCCGGAAAGGTCCGCGCCCGTCAAATCCGTTTCCCTTAGAATAGCAACGCCCATGTCGGCGCCCGAAAATCTGGCGCCGTTCACGTTTGCCAAACGCAAGTTCACATTTCGCAAACGGGCGCGCTCGAAATTCACGTTCGAAAGGTCACAGCGAAAGAATTCCACCCCGCTCGCCTGAGCTTCGGTCAAGTCCGCGCCGGGAAGAATTGCTTCTGTCATGTCCGTATTCCGGAGATCAGCTCTCCGAAGGTTTGCGCCGCCGGAAAGGTCTGCGCCGGGGAGCCTCGCTTTTCGGAGGTCGGATCCTTCGAAGTTGACGTTTCGAAGGATAGCGCCGCTAAGGTTTACGCCGGTCAGATCAGTGTTCGAAAGGTCCGCACCGGTCAGGTCGGCCCTCGCGCCGCCATCCTTGCCGCTGAAAAAGCGCTTGTGCGCTTCCAGAATTTCTGTGAGCGATTTTCCGTTGTGTTTGATACTTTTTGGTTTTCTGAGTCCCATTACCCTGTCCGCCATCGAAAATGTCTGGCGAATAGTTTACTCGATGTGGCCGTCGGGAGGAACTCCGCAGGCTTAACTCGTGGGTGGAATCGGGGAAGCAGCCTGCGGAGCGGCTTGCGCCCGCAGCGAATTGACCACCGCTTGCGTCACGTCTTTGCCCCCGCGAGAATTGTTGTAAACCGATTGAATGGTGTAGATCGGTCCCCACGGAATGCCCCACCAGCCTGCCACCAGTGACAAAAGGGTGAAGGGCAGTCCCTTTACTACGGCGCTTTCGCCCTGCCGCAAGAAGTAAATATCGCTGGGACGGCGGAACGTGAGGACGATCACCGAAATGCAATACTGGAAGAGGACGCACTTTGCCCCGCGCTGAATCTCAAAGTCCAACTCACCGTGCTTCATGCCTTCGATGCCGCGAATCTTGGTAGCCATAGTCAGGGAAGCCTCGGCTGCGACAATCCAGGTTGCGCTGCTTGCCGCATCTGGGCCAGCTCACGGGATGCCGAATATCCCTGCCAGATCATCCACAGCGCGTAGGCATGCACCGCGGCGTCCAGCCACATGCTGAAGTACAAAAGCAAAACGCCATCGAGCGCGTACGCAACCATTCCGCCGAGGAACGCCCCTTGGGAACCCGTCCTTGCCCAGCGAGAACAGAGGATCAGCATGACGATAAAGAGTCCGTCGACGACGAGGATTACAATTGTCCCGCCCTGCCCCATCCCGCGCGCTAGGGCATCCACCACCTGCGTTATGCCCAGCCCAAAGATGAAGCGAATCTTGGCGTCAAAGATCTGTAGGAGGGAATTCACGCCAGAAAGAAGCCCAATGGTCAGAAACCATCCTGCGCCGCGGCGCACGCGCAGCATTATCACGCCGCTAGGATCCATCGCCCCAGGCGCTTGGGATGTGCTTAGGGGAGTACCACCGGGACTCAGTGACATGTTTGCTCCAGGTACCGCTGGCAGAATATCCAACACCGGATGCTGTATTGCTACGCGAAGCCACTTGCGCAGTCAAGTAGGAATTTGCGCCAGAGTTCGTGGGATTGCACATCCATCCGCGCCTTCCGGTTGTGATAGTGTGTGACCAGTGGTTCTTGTTGCCGGCAGGTGTCGTGTGGCGTAAGGTTTTTTGCGGTACTTTCATTGGGGGACAGGGCCGACAGCTTTCGCAAAGTGCGGCCGAAGGTATTCCATGTTTCTTCGAGCGGCATTGGTACGGCGAATTACGTTTTTTCTTTCGTTCGGCGTCTTAAGCGCGTCCCCGGTTGACGCTCTTGCCCAGGAGCCGCACGAGGACGAAATCGTCGCCAATCTCGCCGGCGGCCGCGCTATCGTGCACGTGGCCAAGGACGCCATCATCTTTGCCGCTATCAATCAGCCCGTAGAGCGGAACTCCATTCCGCCGCGCGTGATGGATCTCGATGCCACGCACATCGGGATCCTCTTCGGAGCTTCGGAATGGCGCATTCCCGCCGACCCCAAGCCCATCCGGCTGGACCGCAATTTCCAGCGCGTTAGCCGGGGCGACGCTCATTATCAGGCTTCTCCCAGCGAAGGCGAAACGGACTTGGAGACCATCGGCATTGCATTCCTTGAGAAACTTCGTCCGCTGATCGCTCAGCTGCACCACAAGATTGATTTCTCTCCTGATGATCCGATCTTCCAGATCGTGATGATTGGCTACGCTCCCAACGAATACGGCCCTGAAGTATGGGTCGTGGAGTATCGTATGGAGCAAGAGCAAGTTGCCACGCGCGGAGACTATTGGCAGACGCGCATTCAACGGCCGCGTTTCACGCAGCTCTATCCGCCGGAAAAACATGCTCCGCGTACCGTTGTGGAAAGCCGTTATCCGCCGGATGCGAAGGGTCCTACATTGGCCGAGTTAATTCAGGGCAATGACCCGAATATCACGCACCTCGGTTCCAGCGAGCAGCGTTTTGCAAAAGTGCTGGATAACATTCGTGGAGGCCAGGCGCAAAAGGCTTCCCCGGTCGATTCGGCTGATTTTATGCGCGCGGTGCTTCCCTTGATTGCGGGGAACGCAACGTTTGTTCTTGGCACCATGGACGAACACCGCGGCTTCGAGTGGATGGTCCCGCCAGAGGAGCCCGTCGAAAAGGTGCAGGAAGACAAAAATCGTCCGCCCGATGCGCCCACGCTCCGGCGAACTCCCAAGCCTTAGTTGTGAGGAAAGAGTAGTCAGGAAAGTTTTTCGATAGAATCGCCGCGGCGGATCACTCCGCCTTCCAGAACGCGACAAAGCATACCCCGCCGTCCCCATAGCTCTTTGCGAAGGCCGGGTCGGATGGCCTCCATCTGATCGCACGGCGTGCATACCGCGCTGACTTCCAGCTGCGCTTCACCGACACGAAGGAGTTGGCCGATTCGCAGGCTGTTCACGTTCAGGCCATCGGTAGTGATGTTCTCGCGGATAATTCCCGGCTGAAGATCCATGGCTTCCAATGTCTCGCGATCCACCAGCAAGACTTGCCGTGTGCGCCCGTGGCGCGCATGCGCGCAGCCTTCAAAGCCGCTGTTGCCGACAGCACGGACCTCGGATAGTTCTTCCAGCGGCAAGCGTTTTTTCGGAGCGCGGAATAAATTTTGTACTTTCGCCATGACGCTAATCTCCGGCGGCTTTCTGGCGAGTTGGATGAGCGCCGATATCCCTTCGGTAGTGCATGCCCTCAAAGTGGATTCTCGAGGCGGCTGCGTAGGCCGCGGCTAAGGCGCTATCCAGTGTCGCGGCTGCCGCCGTTACGCCAAGCACTCTGCCGCCGTTTGTTTCTACGGCATCTCCCACAAGCTTTGTTCCGGCGTGCAGTACCTTCACACCGGTAAACTGTCCTAGACTGGTTAGGCCATCGATGCGCTTGCCATTCTCGAATTTTCCCGGATACCCGCCGGATGTCAATACTACGCAGACACCTGCCCCAGGCTTCCAGAGCATTTTTGATGGATCAAGGCGTCCTGCCGCAACATCGCTCAGAACCTCCGCCAAGTCAAAGTTCAGACGCGCCAATATTGCCTGGGTTTCGGGGTCTCCCAACCGGCAATTGAACTCCAGGACGCTTGGGCCGGAGTTTGTCAGCATCAGGCCGATGTACAAGAAACCTTGATACTTAATGCCGTCCGCAGCTAACCCCTTGAGCGTCGGCTCGACGATCTTCAAGCGGATGGTCTCTCGAAGGTCTTCCGGCAGCAACTCATCCGTTGAGTATGCTCCCATGCCACCAGTGTTTGGGCCCTGGTTTCCGTCAAACACGCGCTTGTGATCGCGGGTTGGTACAAGAGGCGCATAACGCTCTCCATCGGTCAGAATGATGAACGATAGCTCTTGGCCTTCCAGAGTTTCTTCCAGGAGGATGCGCTTTCCGCCTGGCCCCAGTTCGTTCTTTTCCATCACGCGTTCGACAAAGTCTTTAGCGGCAGCAAGATCCGGCGCCAGAAAAACACCCTTGCCGGCGCACAATCCGTCCGCTTTGATTACTACCGGCCAAGCCAAGGAATTTAACGCCTTGTAGACCTCCGCAGGAGAGTGGAAGGTACCGTACATCTTTGCTGTGGGAATGTGGTGCCGCGCCAGGAATTCCTTCGAGAAAACCTTGCTTCCTTCGAGTTGCGCTGCTTGCTGTGAAGGCCCGATGACAGGCCAATTGCGTTGCCGGAACGCATCCGTCATGCCCTTTACCAGGGGCAGTTCGGGTCCTACGATGGTCACCTCGGGATGAATTTTTTCGGCAAACGCGACGATTGCGGCGACGTCACCTGCGTCAATGGCCACGCATTCCGCTTCCGCGGCGATGCCGCCATTCCCCGGAGCGCACCAAATTTTTTCCACGCGCGGGCTCTCTCTTAGTTTCCACACGAGCGCGTGTTCGCGCCCGCCGCCGCCCACTACAAGAATCTTCATCCGCAGTTCCTCGTCAGTAACTCCTCGAACGATAGACGCCCCTCTCGCACGTGTCAACTTGGCCGGGTGATGACATCTCTGCGGCTTTCTGAAAGCGGCGCTGCACAACTTATTCAACGGGAGCCAAAAGCGAGCGGCGTTTATCACTTGGCTATGCCCTGACCCAAAGGCCAGTTACGCAGGTGCGAATTGGACTTTTAGACTACCCATAGCTATTGCTCTAGGGCTTTCCGATCGGAAGGGGGTGTCCGATGCTGATACCACTGCGCCACGAGAATATGGAAGGCCGCCGCTGGCCGCTGGTCACTTTCGCCCTGATCGCGCTGAACGCACTCATATTCTTGGGCACTCACTGGAAAATCGAAGAGCAAGAGCCCGACCGAATTGAAGTCCGCATGCACGTCCTTGTACTTGCCGCGACGCATCCTGAATTGAACATGCCCGATGATGTGGAGAAATTTGTTAATGAAGTGAAGAGGCGGGCTCCCGAAGCGGCCTGGCAGAAACTCTCCTCCCGCAAACGCAAACAGGAGGATGCGTGGGACGGGCAAATCCGCGATGTCGAGAACCCCCAAGAACTTCAGGCGGAAATGGATACGCTGGCGCAAAAGTTTACGGAGTTGCAAAACAAATCAATCCTCGAAAACTACGCGTTCGTGCCTGCCCATCCAAAAGCGATCTCTTACCTAACCTCTATGTTCCTACACATAGGTTGGCTCCATCTCATCGGCAACATGTGGTTTCTGTGGCTCGCAGGATTTATTCTCGAGGACAGGTGGGGCCGCGTAATTTACCCAATCTTTTATCTGCTAGCAGGAATCGCTGCGTCTCTTGTTCACACGATTTCCGACCCTTCGAGCATAGTCCCTGCATTGGGAGCGTCGGGAGCCGTGGCCGCGCTCATGGGCGGTTTCCTGGTTCGCTTTCCTAAACTCAAAATCCACATGCTTTGGTACATGTTGATCTTCCGCGTTCGATTTAAGGCCCCCGCCTATTGGCTCCTTCCTCTGTGGTTGCTCATGGAGGTCTTCTACGGCAGCCTATTCGGCCAAGCTTCAGGAGTGGCACATTGGGCGCATGTCGGAGGATTTGTCTTTGGAGCGCTAGCAGCGCTGATCATCGGGCGCACGGGTTTGGAGCACGAGGCGAATGCGGTCATTGAAGACAAGATTGGATGGACCGCGGATCCGGCAGTTGTGCAAGGGACAGAGTGCCTGGAGAAGGGAAACTTCGACGAGGGCATCGCCGTTCTTAAGAAGCATCTGGCCGTCAAACCAGATGCCATCGACGCTCATTCCATCTTGCGGCAGCTCTATTGGCGCAAGAACGACATTCAGGCGTACCTCGAGTCCACAATCAAACTCTGCCAATTGCATGTGAAAGCCCAGGACTCAGAAGTTGCCTTGCAGGACTACCAGGAATATTCCAACGCTGGCGGGGATCGCATGCCCGCAGCGACATGGCTTGAGCTTTGCCGCATGATTGAGGGGCAGCAGCACTACGATCGTGCCGTTACTGAGTACCAGCACCTCGCCAAAGCATACCCGGCCGAACGGCAATCGCTCCTGGCCCTTTTATCTGCCGGGCGCCTGGCGCTGAAGCAGCTCAACCGGCCTTCCGACGCGCTGATGTACTACAAAACTGCAAGAGCCTCGAAAGTGCCACACGCGGACTGGGAATCGAATATCCAAGCGGGGATTCAAGCTGCGGAAAAAGCTGCGGGGGTCTCCTACGCCCCAACTTCAAACCCGTAGACTTCATCGCAACCTGAGAGCAGTAACCGGAAAATCGCGCAACGAATTGTTATAATTAATTAATTACCACATCAGTTACTACAAAAACGACTCACAGACGTTCAGGCGGGTATTAACCGTTGCCGGCGGCACGAATGGGGATTGTCACGGTTGATGCTGTTTCCGAGGATCCCAGCATGTGGCATCGTCCGTCGAAGATTCCGCCCGGATCGATAACCATGCAGGGAGAGTGCACTTCGCCGGTCACTACTCCTTTGGCTTCGATCTCCACGCGTCCTTTGGCGAAAATCACTCCGTCAAACCGGCCGGAGATCACCACGCGGTTGCCCTCGATTTGACCTTCCACTTTGGCGCCTTCGCCGAGGATGACGGTCTGCTCTGAAATGATATTGCCTTTCACGTTGCCGTCAATGCGGAACGTGCCGGTGACCGTCAGCGTTCCTTCGAGCGTCACGCCCTGGTCAATGAATCCTGTCCACTCTTCGCTTGTGCCATTCTTTGCTGCGGCGGGCCACTTCCAAGCCATATCCATTCCCCCGATAAAGTCTCTTCCACTCTAGCTGCGTTTGCGCGTATGTCAACGCAACTGAGCAGGCGAGTTGTCGAATGAAGCGACTGAACGAATGGGCAGTGTTTAGCGACGAGCGTCGTGACGCTATTTCATCAAACGGTCGTAGAGACGCATGAGTTGCGCGTCGTCATAGTATTCAAGCACAAGCTGGCCAGGGCGCATTTTTGTTTTCTGATGGAGAAGCACCTTGGTGCCGAGGTGGCGTTGAAGCTCATCCAGCGCCGATCGAATATTCGCATCCAAGTGAACTTCGGCCGGTGCATATCCGCCGCGCGCTCGCCGCGCCGCCAGCTTCTCAATATGGCGCACGGTCAGTCCGCCACGGGCAGCCCGGGTAGCGTAGCGCATGCGTAATTGCAAATCCGGCACCGCCAGCAACGCGCGGCCGTGGCCTGCCGTCAGCTTGCCTTCTTCGATCCAATCCTGAATTTTCTGTTCCAGTTTGAGCAGGCGAATGGAGTTCGCTATGGTGGCGCGATCCTTGCCAGTCCGTTCGGCGACTGCTTCCTGTGTTAGACGCGCCTCGTCCATCAAGCGTTCGAATGCTCGTGCGGCTTCAATGGCGTTCAGATCTTCACGCTGGATGTTTTCAACGAGCGTCATTTCCAGGGAGAGATCGTCCGACACTTGCCGGACGATGACAGGAACTTTCGTCAAACCCGCGCGCTGCGCGGCGCGCCAGCGGCGCTCGCCGGCGATCAGTTGGTATCGCGAGCCGATGGGCCGGACCACCAAAGGCTGAATGATCCCGCTTGCTTGAATTGACCGCGAGAGCTCATCAAGAGCTTCCTCGCGAAAGCGCGTGCGCGGCTGAAAAGGGCTCGGCTCAATCAAGTCAATATCAACTTGCTGCGGTCCTGGATGGGCAACTTCGCGAGCGGGGGCGCTTGCCGCGCCACTGGCGTTCGTTGGGTGAGGATGTATCGGTGCTGGCTCTGGTGAACTCTTAGGCTCAAGCTCCCGAATGAGCGCTCCGAGCCCCCGTCCCAGTGCGTTTCTTGGCATTGGCAATGACCTCCTGTGCGAGCTGCGTGTAGCCTTCAGCGCCCTTGCTGTGAACATCGTAAAAAATGATTGGTTTTCCGAAACTTGGTGCTTCTGCAAGCCGCACATTTCGCGGTATCACGCTTTTGAAGATTTGTGTACCAAAGAAACTGCGCAAATCGGTGGCAACTTGGCGGGAAAGAGTCGTCCGCTCGTCGTACATTGTAAGCAGAATGCCTTCGACTTCGAGGCTTGGATTTAGAGTGCGCCGGATGCGCATCAAGGTATCCAGCAATTCGGAAACGCCTTCGAGCGCCAGGTATTCACATTGGATAGGAACCAGCACGGCATCGGCGGCTACCAATGCATTCAGCGTGAGAAGATCCAAAGCTGGTGGGCAATCCAGGATGATGAATTCGTATTTTTCGAGGAGTGGCTTTAGGGCAGCCTGCAGCAAGTATTCGCGATTTTCGGAATTCACGAGTTCGATGGCCGCGCCAGCGAGGTTCTTGTCAGCGGGGACGACTTCTAGCGCCTCGACTTGGGACTTTTGGATAATCTTGTCAAAAGGCTCATTGAGAACCAGTATGTGATAAAGGGTCCTTCGAGAAGGATCCTTTGCAAAGCCGATCGCAGCGGTGGCATTGGCCTGGGAATCGCAATCAACGAGGAGAGTCGAGTGTTCGGCAGCAGCGAGGCAAGCGGCAAGATTTACTGCCGTGGTTGTCTTGCCGACGCCGCCTTTTTGGTTAGCAACTGCAATAATTCGTGCCAAATTTCCCCCGAGCGAAACTTAACAAAGCTGCTCCTAGGATGCAAGATGTTTCACGTGGAACATGGTCCCATCGGGGGATCAACCAGAGCGGCGGTGTGAATCGCCCCTGGAGGGCGACACATTGAATGGTTCTGGACAGATTGAGCGACGGTTGTTCCACGTGAAACACTGCAGTGTATCGGCGCGCCCTCACTCGAATACTGCGAATCCGGTCTGCGGCGCAAACTGGTCTCGGATCTCGACACGTAGAAACCGGACAGGCCCTCGTCCACAAGTAAGCGTCTGCGCAGGCGAGTTCTGAGACTCTCTGGCGAAGGGTCATGTTCCACGTGGAACATCACTCGGTGATGGTGGCCGCCCGCTTTCCTAGCTAGATCGGAGGGATCCCCTTGGGAATAGGTTGAAGCCGAAACACCTACTTGGAAAACTGGCTGCTGCTCGCCAAGGGTTTCTTGGCACCCACCAAGAGAAGTCGCCGCAAAGAGTGCGGTACTTGGATGGGCTCGCGCCATTCCCATCCGGAGATCTTCTCAATCTCGGGAAGGTCGCGAGCGCCGATCCAGAGGATAGCTTGTTTCGCTCCTATCTGATCCGAAGCGGCCCAACTGAGAAAAGCAGGGAATTCGCCGAGCGCTCTTGAGCATACGTAATCCAGAGGGGCGATTTCCTCGTGCAACTCCTCATAGCGCCGGACGAGCACTTGAGCGTCAGTAAGTCCAAGTTCACGAACAACTTCCGCGAGAAAAGTAGCTTTTTTCAGATTGGATTCCACCAGGAAGACGCGCAAGTCCGGCCGGATAATCTTGAGAGGTAAACCCGGAAATCCGCCCCCTGAGCCAACGTCGGCGAGCCGACCACCTCGTTCCGGTATGATTTCAGCCGCATACATGCTCTCGCAAAAGTGCCGATAAAGGATTTCCAACGGGTCGCGAATGGCGGTCAGGTTAATTTTTTCATTCCAAGACAGCAGAATCTTTATATATTGTTGAATCTGAAGTACTTGGTCGTCGTAGGCAGGGAGTTTGAATTCCGCCAAAGCACGGCGAATCACGGCTAGGGACGGATGGGCTGGGGTATCTGTTGTCATAGTAGTAACTAGTTAAGTTTGGTGTATCAAATTCTCCCTTTCCGGGCTACCGGCTCGCTTCGGCATCAGGTATCGCGGGCCTGCCGTTCCCGCGACCACATCCACGGCGCTATGCCAGAAAATCGCTGGCACCAGGCTGTCGTACGCGAGCCGGCTGCTCCCGAGAACGAGTCCGATTAGGAGTGTCATCACCATGCCGCCGCGCCCCTGGTAACTGTGTGCAAGCCCGAAAAGAACGGAAGAAACGAGCACAGCCGCCCAAGCTTGTAATCCTACGTGCAGCAGGACGGCCATGGCGAACCCGCGGTAGAGAAACTCCTCGCAAAGTCCCGCCGTAATCGCGAGCGCTAGATAGGGCAGCAATTCCACGGTGGATTGCGGGAGGATGCGCTCCGCAACGGCTTGCAAAGAGCCCCGCGCTTCCACGGGAAGTTTGCCTACGCGCCGCAGGTTCAGCCATTGAAGAGCCGCGATTATCAGGGCGCCGAGGCCCGCGGAGACAAGAATTCGGCTTCGGTCCTGGATTGTCAAACCAAGCTGGGAGGCCGTGAATCCGTGTGCCTTTGCCCGCCATGCCACTACTGCGACGGCGACCCATTGAAAGGCAATGGTTGAGGCGTAAAGGACAAGCCGCTCCACAGTGCTGACTTGTGGCACCGCCAGAAGTTTCTTCATGCGCATTCGACCACGCCACGGCAGAATCACGCCGAGCATGAAGAAAATCAGCCAGATGTCCCAAGGCATCCGCGAATGAGAACACTTTCCCGCGGGTCACGCAAGTGACCAAAGTACCGAAGGCGCCAAGCCCTGACAGGGCAAGCACGAACGGCGGCACCTCGCTATAATCAGACGGCATTACAGCGAGGTGCGGCTTGACCCCAACCGTGAAACTCACGGCCATGGTCAAGGCAGCGGGTTGAGCGGCGAAGCTGAGTCCAGGGTTGCTGGATTCCGTTTTGCGCCGTTTGCCGCGGCCAACTGATCCGAAGGTGCTCGTTGGTTTTGATACCAACGACGACGCCGGGGTGTATCTGCTCAGCCGGGAAATGGCGCTGGTGCAGACTGTGGATTTCTTTACGCCCATCGTCGACGATCCATTTACGTTTGGGCAGATTGCGGCGGCAAATTCGCTGAGTGATGTGTATGCCATGGGCGGCAAACCGATTTCCGCGCTATCGATCGTGGGCTTTCCCGACAAAGGTGATCCAGAAATTCTTGAACAAATTATTCGTGGCGGCCTTTCGAAGATGGCCGAAGCGAAATGCAGCGTCATCGGCGGCCATTCCATTCGCAACGACGATATTCAATTTGGCTATGCGGTCAGCGGGACCATCCATCCGCAGCGAGTTTGGCGAAATGTTGGCGCGCGTGCCGGCGACGTTCTGCTGTTGACCAAAGCCATTGGCACCGGCGTGCTGTCGACGGCGTTGAAGAAGGATTGCGCAGCGCCCGACTCCATGCAAGCGGCGATTGCTTCGATGGCAGAATTGAACCGTGAGGCTTCCGAGGCGCTGCTAGAGTTGCAAGACAAGGCGGGAACTGGAGCGCCAATTCATGCGGTGACGGACATTACGGGATTCGGCTTGCTGGGCCACGCGCGGGAGATGGCGCTTGGGAATTCTGAACGGGGCATCGAAGCCGTATCGCTCGAGATCGATCATTCGGCGGTCGGGTATCTTGCTGGGGCGATTGATGCCGCGCGCGAGGGATTTCTCCCCGGCGGATTGAAAAACAACCGCGATTTCATTGGCGATTGCGTGGGTTTCGCAGCGAGCGTTTCGCAGGAATACCGCGACCTGCTGTTCGATCCGCAGACCTCCGGCGGTCTGCTGATCGCTGTCTCACCGGAATCTGCAGACGCAGCCATCGCCGTTCTTGAAAGTCAACGCGTCAACGCGCGCCGCATTGGTAGAGTCATCACCAAAACAAAGCCGCTGATATTGGTCCGCTAAAATGCCGCGTGCGGAGCGCATCGGATAGACTCGAATAATGGATACGATCACACATGGCATCGCCGGCGCGTTAATCGGAAAAGCCATGTTCCGCGGCGAGGACATGTTCGCCTCGCACCCGGTGAACCGCGGTCGAATCCTCACCTGGTCGCTCATGATCGGCGCGATTTTTCCGGATTCTGACGTACTCCGCGACTTCTTTTCCAGCGATAAGCTGCTGATTGTCACTTGGCACCGAAGCATCACGCACTCTTTGTTGCTGCTTCCAGTATGGGCGCTGCTTCTCGCCGGGATCACGCGCGTGTTCGCGAACTCGCGAAAATGGGAAGCGCCTTCCTTCGCGGCATTGGCCGGCACCTGCGCGGTAGGCATCTTCAGCCACATTTTGCTCGACCTGGTGACCTCCTTTGGCACCATGATCTGGTCGCCGCTCCAATGGTCGCGTCCCGCCTGGGACTTCATCTTCATCGTGGATTTCACGCTGACTGCGATACTCCTCGTTCCGCAATTGTTGGCTTGGGTCTATGCACGTTCCGACAAGGTACAGCGCCGCGCCGTTCGGATGTGGTTGGTGTTCCTCCCGGGGCCGTTTCTCATCGCGAAAATTGGTGAACGCGCCGGTGCGCCCATTTCCGGGCAGGTTGTCTTAAGCGCCATGCTTGCTTTCGCTGCGCTCTTTCTGCTGCCCGCCGTGGCCGGATGGGGCGTGAAGATCCGGCACGACACGTGGAATCGCGCCGGTTTTGCCGCCGCTCTGATCTATGTCGCGTGCACCATTTACGCGCACCACGTCGCGCTGGCGCGCATTCAAAAGTTTGCGGAGCTGTATCCCTTGCAGGTGGAATCGATTGGCGCGTTGCCGCTGCCGCCCTCGCTTTGGCGCTGGGACGGACTGGTTCGCACGGATCGCGGCGTCTACGAATTGCGCATGGACCTTGCCGACAAGCCCGTAAACGACGGGAAATTGCTTACCCTCGAGCATCGCTACTTCCCCGATGCGCCGCCAAACTCCTATATCGAAGTTGCCAAACGTCTACCGGAAGTACAGAAGGTCTTGTGGTTCTCGCGATTTCCGGTAACGCGCTTCCACAAGGAAGGGGACGTCGCTGTCGTGGAAATCTCCGACATCCGCTTTGTGCAAATGCGCCGCGACCGCCCCGCGGCTTTCACTTATCGCGTGCGCTTCAGCCCAGTCGGAAATGTGCTCTCGCAAGGATGGGCTACGAGGTAGGCCCGGCGTTGCCGCCCTCATTATTTCCTGCGGCAAAGTGAATTACCGGGAAGGTTTACTGTCTGCGGGATGAATGACCACCTGGCGTTCTTCGCCCACGCCCACGCTCTCTGTGCGTATGCCATTCATATCTTTTAACGTCAGATGCACGATGCGGCGTTCGCGCGAGGACATGGGATTGAGCCGGAACGGTTGTCGAGAGGTTTGCACGCGTTCGGCGGCAACGCGCGCCGTCATGCGCAATTCTTCAAAACGCAGGGCGCGGTAGCCTCCGCTGTCGATGTGAATCTTTTCGTGGAATGCAGGTTCCAGCCGCAGCGCCCGGAACGCCAGATGTTCGAAGGCTTGTAAAACTTCCGCCCCGCGTTCCAAGAGGATCCCTTTGTCCCTGCCGTCGAAATCGGCGAGCACTTCGGCGCCGCTTCCCGAGCCTTCTCCGTCCGTCGCAACCGGCCGCACGCTCACTTTCAATTCCAATCCTGAGAGGCGCACCATATTCTCGAGAAATTGGCGCAGGGCTTCGCTAGCCGCTTGCCGGTCCAACTTACCCTCGCGAATCAGTTCTGGAGTCATCGGGCGTTTGAATGTTGCCGGCCGCGTTCGCCTCTCTAAGATTTCTTCCCGCGCGCAGGCTTTGCAGGGACGGGAACGGGATGCGTGCGGTTCAGGTACCACTGCTGCCCGATTCCGACCACGCTGCTGGTGAGAATATACACTGCCAGGCCGCTTGAAATCGGCGAAATCATGAAGATGCCCGCCATGGTGACAGGCATGATTTTCATCATCATCTGCTGCTGCGGGTCTGTCGAAGTCATCGGCGTCATTTTCGAAACGAGATACATGGACACGCCCATCAGCACTGGCAGGATGTAATACGGATCTTTCGCGGAAAGATCCAACACCCACAGCCAGGTTGCGTGCCGCATCTCGATGGC
>WNFR01001747.1_pt1 | contig 22702 bp, 20 predicted proteins | sample 5400221 | NCBI WGS metagenome assembly WNFR01 (sample SAMN13153357, study PRJNA577476) | soil metagenome | isolation source: 40 cm soil under Madrone tree | place: USA:California | collected 2016-06-14 | reverse complement strand
TGACCCGTGCCCTTCAGTGCGCGGGCCTTGCGGACATCACCGATGAGGCTTCGGCGATCGAAAGGCTGGGAATGCAACCGCGTCTTGTTGCTTCCGACATCACCAACCTCAAGGTGACTTATCCGGAGGATCTGGCGCTCGCCGAACTGATCCTCAAGCACATGTGAACCACAGAGACACAGAGGCACGGAGAATGCGAAGGGCTCGAAGTGCAGTCAATGTAGCTGACGCGAAGTACACAACGGGAAGTTCAATCCTGACCGCAGATCAACGTTGTGTTTGTGAAACGACATGCTTTCCGGTTTTCTCAGTGCCTCTGTGTCTCTGTGGTAAAGGAATACTAGAATGCGAATAGGGCAGGGATTCGATGTGCACGCGCTGGTGGCGGGACGCCCGCTGATCCTTGGCGGAGTTGCCATCCCCTACGAGAAAGGATTGGCGGGACACTCCGACGCGGACGTGTTATTGCACGCGCTCTGCGACGCGCTGCTGGGCGCCGCGGCGCTCGGCGACATCGGCCGTCATTTTCCCGATACCGATCCGGCATATCGTGGTGCGGACAGCCGTTGGCTGTTGCGTGAGGTGGCCGCCCTGCTGGAGAAGAATCACTTCCACGTGCTCAATGTGGACACCACCATCGTCGCCCAGGCACCGAAGATGGCCCCGCATATACCTGCAATGATCGCCAACATCGCGGCCGATCTGGCCATCGCCAGGGAGCGCGTGAACGTGAAGGCAAAGACCACCGAAAAGCTTGGCTTTGCCGGTCGCGGTGAGGGCATTGCCGCGGAGGCGATTGCATTGATCGAGTCGCGGCCGCCGGTGGAAATCGGCCACCGTTGAATCTGCATAACCTGCGCGTTTTTTACGCGCTCTGGCCGGATGGGAACGTCAACAGCGATCTTGCCGAAACGGCGCGACGCATGCATCGCACCGTCGGCGGCAGACGCACCCGCGATGACAGCATTCATCTCACGATGGCTTTTGTCGGAGACGTTGACGGCGCACGGCTCGCTGAATTGCTGGTGCCGCCGGCCGAGCTGACTGTTACCCGATTCACGCTGACGCTCGATCGTTGCGGTTGCTGGCCGCGCAACGGCATCGCCTGGGTAGCGCCGTCGCGCGTTCCCGACCCGCTGCGCGAACTGGCCGCGCGAATGGAAGCCTGGTTGCGTGACGCGGGATTCGAGATGGATGCTCGGCCCTTCAATCCGCACGTAACGCTGGTCAGGAAGGCAGAGTGTGCGCCCTTGCCCGATTCGACGCCGATTATTGACTGGCAAGTGGAAGACTTTGTTCTGGTGAGATCGACGCTCGCGCCCGACGGTTCACGCTACGAAACCATCGGCCGCTGGCCTCTGGCTGGCGTTCACTCTTGAACCACAGAGGCAAGAGAATCCCGGAATCTAAACCATTCGAAACGAAAACGTGGTGATGTGAAAACAAATTCAATCATCCCATTTGTGCACGTCGCGCCAATTGCATTGATGGAACTTTGAATCCCCGGCATTTCTCCGTGCCTCTGTGTCTCCGTGGTGAAGGATGTTATTGAGATCTATGCCGCCTTCTGGGTATCGGTGGGCAGTTCGACCCGGGCTTCCAGGCCGCCACCCTCACGTCGCAGCAGCTTGACGTTGCCACCGTTCATGCGGGCGGCGCGCTCGACGATCGCCAGTCCAAGTCCGGAGCCGTTGCCTCCGCTACGCGAGGCCTCCAGTCGGGTAAAAGGTTGCATCACGCGCCAGACTTCCGATTCCGGAATGCCGGGGCCGCGATCGAGCACCCGCACCAGCGCATGTCCGTCGACGCACTCAGTCCTGACTTCGACCTCGCCACCGCCGTAACGCAGCGCGTTGTCCACCAGATTGGTCACCATCCTCTGGGTAGCGGTCGGCTTCAGCGTAAGCGGAGGCAGCTCGCCCAGATTGGTGTTCACCGATTTGCCCATGCGCGAGAATCGCTCGCACACGCTGGAGACGATGTGGTTGAGATCCTCGCCGTTTCGCGACGGTTCGTTTCCGCCCTCACGGGCAAAGTCGAGGAACTGGTTGACGATCGCGTCCATATCCTCGATATCCCGGATCATTCCGTTCTTCAATCCATGGTCGCCGGCCTCGCCGAGCATCTCGATACCGAGCCGCAACCTGGACAGCGGTGTGCGCAAATCGTGGGAAATTCCAGCGAGCAGGACCGCGCGATCGTTGTCCAGTTGCTTCAGGTTGGAAGTCATCTGATTGAATGCGTGGGACAGCGTGCGAATTTCCGTGGGGCCTTGTTCATCGAGCGGAAGAGGCGTCCTGCCGGCACCGATCTGTTCTGCGGCGGTGGCCAGTGCCCGTAACGGCCGGTTTACCCGCAGCACCAGCAACAGACCCCCGGCGATTGCCAGTGTCAGCCCGAATACGCTCCAACCGGTCCAGGCCCAGGCCGACGCGGAACCGCGCGACTCGGGCGGGAATACCACCCAGTAGGCCTGATTCTTGACTTTGATCTTGATCCACAGGGCGCGCGTAGCGTCCTCCAGCAGCACCAGCGCTTGCGCGTCGTCGGCCACTTCGCGCCTCAATGCCTCGCCGATGGCGCGCAGCAGCGGGGACTGCGGCAGCGGTACGTCCTCATCGTCCCAGGCGGTGGCCGGCAACAGCTTGATGTTGTGGTGCGCCGGAAGTCTTTCGCTGAACTTGCGGCGGACCGCGGGCGGCATGGTTTCCAGCGCCACGCTCACGGTGCCGATCACGCTGGCAATCTGGTTGGCGAGGTATTCGGACTGGATGCGCACGTTGTAGGACCGATACAAGCCCAGCCAGATCAACTGGCTGACCACCAGCAGCGCCGAGATCACCAGTACCGTGCGGGACAGCAGCGATTGCGGAATCCAGTTCATGACACGACGGGGAAGCCTAACGGGAATCGTCGGGAACGAAAACGTAGCCCACACCCCATACCGTCTGGATGTAGCGGGGGTTGGCCGGATCTTCCTCCAGCACTCGCCGCAGGCGCGAGACTTGTACATCGATGCTGCGGTCGAAGACCCCGTACTCGCGTCCGCGCGCCAATTCCATCAAGCGGTCGCGCGATAGCGGCGTGCGCGAATGCGTCACCAGCGCCTTGAGCATGGCGAATTCGCCGGTCGTCAATCCGACGTGCTTGCCGTTGCGAGTGAGCGTGCGGGTGGCAAAATTGATTTCGAATGAGCCGAATCGCACCGGCGCCTTGCTGTCATCGGGAGCGCCGGGCAGGGCGGATGCAGGTGACTGGCGGCGCAAGACTGCCTTGATCCTTGCGACCAATTCGCGCGGGTTGAACGGTTTCGGCAGATAGTCGTCTGCGCCGACGTCCAGGCCGGCGATGCGGTCCGCTTCGTCCCCTTTCGCCGTGAGCATGATGATCGGTGTGCGCCTTCCGCCGGCGCGCAGCCGCCGGCAGATGCTCATGCCGTCTTCGCCCGGTAGCATCAGGTCGAGGATGATCATGTCCACGTTTTCCTTGCTGATCACCCGTTCCATGGCGCTGCCGTTGGCAACGGCGTGCACGCCGAATCCTTGCTCGGCGAGATAGCGGTTCAGGAGATCGCGCAGGCGTTGGTCGTCGTCTACTACCAGAATGTTTGTGATCGCGGCGTTCACGTCGGTTCGGCTTGTCTGCAGCATACCCGCAAATTATGAAGCAGTTGATGGCGCCCATGATAGCGCCGGGAACAGGTTATTCTTGTCCCATGAGCCGGCGCATACAGGTGTTGCAGGGCGACATCACCCGCCAGCAGGTGGAGGCGATCGTCAATGCTGCCAACGCCTCCCTGCTCGGCGCTGAGCGAAGTCCTGGCTGGGCTGCGCTGACACGCTGCATTCCCCGGGGGCGATCGAAGCGATGGATACGCTGGACAGCGAATACGATCTTCTGGTGATCGGCGGCGGAATCAACGGGGTGGGTCTGGCCCGCGATGCCGCCGGCAGGGGCGTTCGCGTCGCCCTGTGCGAACGCGGCGATCTCGCCGGCGCGACTTCCATGGCGAGCAGCAAATTGATTCACGGCGGCCTGCGCTATCTGGAGCAGCGACAGTGGCGTCTGGTACGCGAATCGCTGGCGGAACGCGAGGTGCTGATGCGGCTCGCGCCGCATCTGGTTAGGCCAATACGCTTCGTACTTCCTCACGTTCCCGGCCTGCGGCCGAAGTGGATGATCCGTGCCGGCTTGTGGCTCTATGACCGACTTGGCGGCGCCAGCACTTTGTCGCGAAGCCGTGCGGTCGATTTGCGGGCGCCGCCCTTCGAAGACGATCTCGACCCCCGCTTCGGCAGCGGTTTCTCCTACTCGGATTGCCGGGTGGACGATGCGCGTCTGGTCGTGGTCAATGCGGTCTCTGCGCAAACTCTCGGGGCGAAAATCCTGCCGCGCACCGCCTGCGTGGGGCTCACCGCCGCGGGAAAAGGCTGGCGCGCCGACCTCGAGGCTGCCGATGGACGGCGCGGATTCCTGTCGGCCAAAGCGATCGTCAACGCCGCCGGACCCTGGGTCGAACAACTGTTGCGCGAAATCGCCGGCCTGCAAGTGCAGGCGCGAGTGCGGCTGGTCAAGGGCAGCCATATCGTCGTGCCGCGCAGGATCGCGGGCGACCATGCCTATATTTTGCAGAACAGCGACCGCCGGATTGTATTTCTTCTGCCGTTCGAACGCAGATTCACCCTGATCGGCACTACCGAGGTGGCACTCGCGCAGCCGCCCGCGGTCATGGAGGTGTCGGATGAAGAAGTGCGCTATCTGTGCGACGCGGCGAACCGCTATCTGAGGACGCCAATAAACGCTGGCGACGTCGTGTGGCGTTACGCCGGAGTCCGGGCGCTACACGACGATGGCAAGGCGAGCTCTACCGAGGTCACGCGCGACTATGTCCTGCAGCTCGATCACTCCGCCAGCGGCGCGCCCATCCTGTCCGTATTCGGGGGCAAGATCACGACATACCGTCGCCTTGCCGAGCACGCGCTGGATAAACTTTCGTCGGTGCTGGAGCTTCCGGGCCGTCCGTGGACCGCAACTGTGCCGCTCCCCGGTGCTGCGACCGGGCACTTCGATTACGTCGAGTTTCTGAAGAGCATGCTGACTCGCTGCGCCGCGTTGCCTACCGGGCTGGTCGAAGGTATCGTGCGGCGGCACGGATCGACTGCAATCGACTTGATCGGCGACGCACAGAACGTCAGCGACATGGGGACACATTTCGGCGCTGGATTGACGGCGCGCGAAGTCGATCATTTTATCGACAGGGAATGGGCGCGCACTGCGGATGACGTGCTGTGGCGGCGCAGTAAGATCGGCCTGCACCTGAACGCCGCCGAACGCGCTGCCGTAGAGGACTACATCACGCGACGGATCTCCGCCTGAGCGCGTTCACGCGAGCATGGCCGCGAAGCGTTCGGCTTCCATCGGCCGGCCGCCGAAGTAGCCCTGGTAAGCCTCGCAGCCAAGCGCACGCAGAAAATCGAGCTGGCCCCGGGTTTCCACGCCTTCGGCAACCACCGTCATGCGCAGGCTCTTCGCCAGGTTGATGATTGCCTGCACGATCGCGGAATCGTTCAGGTCGTGCGGCAGGTCCTCGACGAAGCTGCGGTCGATCTTCAGTTTGTCGATCGGGAAGCGCTTCAGGTAATTCAAGCTCGAGTAGCCAGTGCCGAAATCGTCGATGGAAAGGCTCACCCCCATCTCATGCAGCATCTGCAGGGTCCTCGCAGTTTCCTTGGGATCCTGCATGATCGCGTTCTCGGTGAGTTCGATCTCGAGCTGGCTCGGCTTGAGGTTATGGCGGGCAAATGCCGCCGCCACGCCCTGGACCAGGTTGGCGCGGCGGAACTGGAACGCAGAATAGTTGACGGCCACAGGGACCACCCGCAGTCCGTCCGTCTGCCAGGCGTTGATCTGGCGGCAGGCCTCGTTCAATACCCATTCGCCGATGAGATGGATGATGTCCGATTCTTCCGCCAGGGGAATGAAACTCTCCGGAAACAGCAGTCCGTGCTCGTCGTGGGTCCAGCGCACCAGCGCCTCGGCACCCAGCAACTTGCCATTGGCGGTGTCGAACTGCGGCTGATAGTGAAGGACCAGTTGATTGCGTTCGATGGCGCGGCGCAGCTGATTGGCCAGCACCAGGCGCTCGGCCACCGGTGCAGTCAGTTCAGGCGTGAAGAATTCGTAGCGGTTGCGGCCGCTCTTCTTCGAGTAGTACATTGCCGCATCCGCGTTGCGGATCAAATCCTCCATGGTTTGCCCGTCATCGGGATAGACGCTGATGCCGACGCTTGCCGAGATCTGGATTTCCTGCGTGTCGAGCAGGAACGGTTCCTCGAAGGTGGAGAGCACCTTGCCGGCGACCAGCGCCGCTTCGGCCGGTTCGCGCAATGCCGAAAGGACGATGAGGTACTCGTCGCCGGCGTGCCGGCACACCGTATCAGTTTCGCGCACGCAGCCGCGCAGCCGCGCCGCTACGGTCTGCAACAGGATGTCGCCGGCACGGTGCCCGAAGGAATCGTTGACATTCTTGAAACGGTCCAGGTCGATGAACAGCAGCGCGACCCTGGTTTCCATGCGTTTTGCCGATGCCAGAGCCTGCTGCAGGCGGTCCTGAAACAGCGTGCGGTTGGGTAGCCCCGTGAGCAGGTCGTGGTGGGCGAGAAAGCGCACCCGGGCGTCCATGTCCTTGCGTTGGGACACGTCCTCGGTCACCCATAGCACCTTGATCGGTTCGCCCTCCAGATCGAGCAGTGCATCTCCCTTGGTACGCAACCAGCGGTGGGTGCCGTCGGGCCAGGACACCCGGTACTCGATGTCGAGGTTGCCGGTTCCGCCCAGGCATTCGGCGAGGGCGTTCGTGAAATGGGGACGATCTTCGATATGGATCGATTCGAGCAGCTGTTTGTAGGGAACATCCGGGTGGTCGCTGCGAATGCCGAACAGACGCAGGCTCATTTCCGAAGCGCGCACCATCCGGCTTCGAACATCGAACTCGCAGGTGCCGATCTCAGCGAACGCCAGCGCGAGCTTCTCGCGGTCGAGGGTGGCCTTTAGCGCATCGAGAGTGCTTCGGGTGATGGCCTGCGAATCGCTCAACCTCTCCGAAGATATCAGCAGCTCCGCACTGGCGCTCTCGAGCTTTTCGTTGGTTTCCCGCAAAAGCTGCTGGGCAGCTGCAAGCTTCCTTTTCATGTCAGCAGCCTGCGCCAACGTGCGCGGGATGGGTTTGCGCCCGCGAGGACTTGCGCGTTTACCGGGCTTTGCCTTGCTTGCGGCGCGTCTTTTGCTTTTGGCGGGGCTCACTCGATGGGACTCAGTCGTTTCCTGTTCCATGCTCGGCGCGATCGGGGAGTCGCGAACTGGTCGCAATGAGAGGGTCCCGTCCTATCGCTGCAAGCGCCGTGCCATCGACATTCTGAGTGATTCCCGCCCCACCGGCAACACGGCCGACGGGAAGGCGCCCGTGAATCAAGGCAGGAGTCAAGGGCGCCGCGGCAGCTTCGCGGCGCCGATTGTCAGAATCAGGCGTGTATTGGCAGTGTTTCGATGGACTTGCAGAGCGCCCGGGTAACCTGGGCGGTCGTGGCCTTGCCATCAAGGTCAGGGGTGAAGACGTGCGCCTGAGTGACGCTTTCGATCGCGCCCATCAGGCGGGCGGCGGCCCCGGACTCGCCAAGATGTTCGAGCATCATCACCGCGGTCCAGAAAGTCCCGATCGGATTGGCGATGCCTTTGCCGACGATGTCGAGTGCCGAGCCGTGGATCGGCTCGAACATCGACGGAAAGCGGCGTTCCGGGTTGAGATTCGCCGTGGGCGCGATGCCGAGGCTGCCGGAGAGCGCCGCGGCGAGATCCGACAGGATGTCGGCATGCAGATTTGTGGCAACCATCACATCGAGAGAGGCGGGACGGAGCACCATGCGCATAGTGGCGGCATCCACCAGCATCTTGTCGGTCTCGACCTCCGGATAATCCTTGGCCACCGAGGCAAAGATCTCGTCCCACATCACCATCCCGTGGCGCTGTGCGTTTGATTTGGTGATCAAGGTCAGATGCCGTTTCGGCCGCTTGCGCGCAAGACCGAAGGCGAACCGCTGGATGCGCTCCACGCCAGCACGGGTAAATACCGAGATCTCGGTAGCAACCTCCTCGGGCAGGCCGCGATGCGAACGTCCACCCTGTCCGGAGTATTCGCCCTCGGTGTTCTCGCGCACGATCACCCAATCGAGGTCGGCCGGCGACTTCAGTTTGAGCGGCGGCTCGATGCCAGGCAACACGCGGGCGGGGCGCACGTTGGCGTATTGGTCGAAGCCCTGGCAGATGTTGAGCCGCAGGCCCCACAGTGTAATGTGATCCGGCACTTCCCTGGAGCCGACCGCGCCGAAGTAGATCGCATCGAAGTTCCTGAGCCTCGCAAGACCATCCGCGGGCATCATTTCGCCGTGCTTGAGGTAATACGCGCTGCCCCAGTCGAAATGCTCGAATCTCAGCTTGAAGCTGCCGTCCTGCTTTGCCAGCATCTCCAGTACCTCGATGCCGGCCGCGATCACTTCGGTGCCGATGCCGTCTCCGGGAATCGCTGCAATTTTGTATGATTTCATCCAAATCCTTTCGCTGCCAAGACGCCAAGAGCACCAAGGCAAGACAAGAGAGAATTTGCAAGAGCCTCATGCGCAACGTGACGGGTACGTCTGCGCATCTGTACCAATACTTGGTATTTCGCCGTTTCCCATGTCATGGCTTTTGCACTTCTTGGCACTCTTGGCGTCTTGGCGGCCAGTCTAGAAATTCACGTTGTTCTTGCCCTTGAGCTTGAGAATCCTGCGCGCGTCGTCGGGCGTGGCGATTTCGAGGCCCAGTTCTTCTAAGATGCGGCGGATCTTGGAGACCTGGTCGGCGTTGGACTTGGCGAACTGGCCCTTGCCGATCCACAGGCTGTCTTCCAGGCCGACGCGCACGTTGCCGCCCATTACCGCAGACTGCGTGGCAATGTACATCTGGTTTCGACCCGCGCCGAGCACCGACCACTGGTACTGGTCGCCGAACAGCCGGTCCGCGGTGCGCTTCATGTGCAGCACGTCCTCCGGGTGGGGGCCGATGCCGCCGCGGATGCCAAATACTGACTGGATGAACAACGGCGGCTTGACCAGGCCGCGATCGAGGAAGTGCGCCGCGGTGTACAGGTGGCCGATGTCGTAGCACTCGATCTCGAAGCGGGTGTCGTTGTTGCTGCAGGACTCGAGAATGTGGGCGATGTCCTTAAAGGTGTTCTTGAAGATGCGATCGTCGGAACCGGCGAGATAGGGCTTTTCCCAGTCGTGCTTGAACTCGGTGAAACGTTGCAACATCTCGTACAGGCCGAAATTCATCGAGCCCATGTTGAGCGACGCCACCTCGGGCTTGAGCTGCAGCGCTGGCTGCAGCCGTTCTTCCACGCTCATGGTCGGAGCGCCGCCGGTGGTGAGATTGACCACGACGTCGGATGCCGCCTTGATCTTCGGCAGGAATCGCAGAAACATTTTCGGATCCTGGGTGGGGCGGCCGTCCTTGGGCTCGCGGGCATGCAGGTGCACGATTGCCGCGCCGGCCTTCGCCGCGCCGATCGCCGCATCCGCGATCTCATCCGGCGTCACCGGCAAGTGGGGCGACATCGAAGGCGTGTGGATGGCGCCCGTTACTGCGCAGGTGATGATGACTTTGTTAGCCATTTTCAGTTTCTCCAGTTAACAGTCAGATTCTGTCACCGCAAAGGCGCAAAGAGCGCAAAGGAGACTCGAATGCAAAAAGGGCGGTTCATGTCGTTCGATACCTGGATAGCCGATACTTGCGACGAAAGCAGGTTCTGCGCAGTGCAGGTTTTCCGCGGCTATTTTTCTGCTTTTCTTTGCGTTCTTTGCGTCTTTGCGGTGAAGATTTTAGTCTTTCGGTTCCATTGAGCGTTTGTGGGCGATGAGCGCCATAAGCCGCCGGTCGCGCCAGGCTTCGCGCTCGGCGTGCTGGGTTTGGGGCATGAGCTTGCGCCGTTCCCCTTCGATCCTCGCGACCAGCTTGTTGTCCCAGGGTTCGTGTTCCAAGTCTTTCATCATGCCGTAAAGCACCTGGCCGTAGCGCGCGGCATAGTCGGACACGCCGCCGGGCGCGTTCAGATCAATGGTCTCGAAGGGGCCCATGAACGACCAGCGCAATCCCAGTCCGTCCTTGATGCATTTGTCGAGGTCCTCGACCGAGACGTAGTCCTCCTTCACCAGTCGCCATGATTCCAGTAACAGCGCGGCCTGCAGGCGGTTGAGAATGAATCCCTCGACTTCTTTCTTCACGGTGATGGCCACCTGACCGACCTTGTCGTGCAGCGCACGGGTCCTGGCGACCACATCGGGACTGGTCCATGGCGCGGGCGAGATCTCGACGATCGGCACCACGTGCGGCGGATTGACCGGATGCGCGACGATGCAGCGATGCTTGCCCTTGAGCCCGTCGCTGAAGCGCGACGTCTGGATGGTCGAAGTCGAGCTCGCCAGGATGCAGTGCGCCGGAGCCGCTTCGTCGAGTTGACGGTAAACCTCGCGCTTGACGTCCAGCCGCTCAGATGTGTTCTCCTGAACATAATCGGCGTTTCTCACGGCCTCTGCCAGCGTGGCCGCGCCGCTGACGCGCTTCATCACCGCGTCGGGAGAATCCTTGATCAGCCCGAACTGTTGCAGTTCTTCCAGCCCCTCCCTGACGAGGCCGATGGCCTTGTCGGTCGCACCGGGGGTACTGTCGTAGAGCTTTACGGGATGTCCCGCGCGCGCGAACACCATTGCCCAGGCACGGCCTATCAATCCCGCACCAATGATTGCTACTTTTTCCATTCTATTTCCTTCAAAAATTTACCACAGAGACACAGAGGCGCGGAGAAGAACGAAAATATGCAAGATCCTGATTAGAAAAAAAGGGATTCAAGAAAATCCAAGCTCGCCTTGTTCTTCTCTGTGCCTCTGTGGTGGATTCGAATCTAACCTAACATCTCGACGCCGGCGCAGACCGACAGCGCCTGACCGGTGACGTTCCCGCCGATGTCGCTGGCGAGGTAAAGCGCCATGTTGGCGATGTCGTAGGGACTGACCATGCGGTGCATCGAGACGCGTTCGAGCGAGATCTTCCTCTGTTCCTCGAAGCTGATGCCGACCGCCTTGGCTTTGGCCTCGATGACGCGGTTGATGCGCTCGCCCTCGACCACGCCCGGCTGGATCGCGTTGACGCGGATGTTGTCGGGACCGACCTCCATCGACAGGCTCTTGGTGAACCCGACCACGCCCCACTTGGCGGCGGCATAGGGGGTGCGAAACGGGAATCCCAGCCTCCCTGCGGCGGAAGACAGATTGATGATCGAGCCGCCCCCGGCGGCCTTGATCATCGGCACCGCCAGGCGCGTGCAATAGAACATGCCGTTCAGGTCCACCGCGATGCAGCGCTCCCAAGCCTCGACCGCAATGTCCTCGACTTTTCCCGTAGGCCCGGCGATGCCGGCGTTGTTGATGAGGCAGTCGAGCCCGCCAAGACGTTTCTTTAAGTCGGCAAACAGCCGGTCCACGTCCTTGAGGCTGGACACGTCCGCCAGCGTGGCGCTGACGCCTGGGAAGGCTTCCAGCGTTTCGTCAAGCGAAGCCTGCACGACGTCGCAGATGTGCACCCGTGCACCGGCCTTGTGAAACACATCCGTCATCGCCCGGCCGATTCCCGCCCCACCGGCGGTGATCAGGACCCGCTTTCCCTTTGCTGAAATTTCCATTTATTTATCCTTTTACTAACCACAGAGACACAGAGAAATGCAACAAAGAAACTGGAACCAGAATCAAACTAAGAGCGCCAAGAAATCCAGCATCGTAGCGGCAGGCTTTCCTTCGAGTTGGGAGAGTTGGCCCTTCTCCGTGCCTCGGTGTCTCCGTGGTGAATCTTGCAGTCACAACCACAACACCTGCTTGCGGAATTCGAGATCGGTAAGCAGCGGGCGCGCCGGTCCTTCGTGCGACACGTGCCCGCGGTCGAGGACGTAGGCGCGGTCGGCGAGCGACAGCACCAGGTCCAGATGGTGCTCGATGATCAAAATCGCGACTTCCTCCCGGAGCTGCTCGATCGACTTGAAGACTTCATCGATCATGGCTGGCGACAGGCCTTCGAACGGCTCGTCCATAAGCAGCAGCTTGACGTTGCCGGAGAGGGCGCGGGCAATCGCGACCATCTGTTGTTCGCCACCGGAGAGCAGGTCGGCTTTAACGTGAAGCTTTTCGCGGATTCTCGGGAAGTAGCCGTAAATCCTGTCGCGATCCCACATGACGCCGTCGCCCGCCTGGCGCGCAAGTGCGCCGAGGCGCAGATTTTCCTCCACGGTCAGGCCGGAGAACAACCTGCGACCCTGTGGCACCAAGCCGATGCCCGATCGTGCGATCCGTTCCGGTGTGCTGCCGCTGATCACCTGGCCGTTGAAAGTCACGGTGCCGGATGCGGGTTGAACAATGCCGAGTATGCTCTTGAAGGTTGACGACTTGCCGGCACCATTGCGGCCCAGCAAGCCGACGACATCGCGGGCGCGCACCAGGAGACTCACATCGTGAAGTATGTGGCTCTTGCCGTAGAAGGAATTGATCTGGTCCAGCTGCAGCAAGAGCTTCTGCGAGGACGGATCCGTCTGCGTCCGATGGGCGGCGAGATGCGCATGACCGCTGCCGATGTAAACGCGCTGAACTTCGGGATGCGCGCGCACGGTTTCCGCGTTGCCCTCGACCAGCACTCTGCCTTCATTCATTACCGTGACGGTGTCGGCCATGCCGAACACGCGATCGATGTCGTGCTCGACCAGCAGCACCGCCATATCCCCGGTCAGCCGGCGTATCAGTACGCCGATGCGCTCGCGCTCCGCCGCGGCGAGGCCGGCCAGCGGTTCGTCCAGCAGCAGGACGCGGGGCTTCGCCGCCAGTGCCATGCCGATCTCGACCAGCCTCTGTCCGCCGTAGGAAAGGCTGGAGATCAGCGCGTGCTCGGTATTCTCGAGCCCGAGAAATTTCACAAGCTGGCGTGTTTCGACGTTCACTTGCGGCAGGGCGTTGCTGCGCGTCCAGACGTTGAAGCGCCGCGCATCGCGCGCTTGCACCGCCAACCGCAGGTTCTCCCAGACGGACAGCGCCGGGAACAGGCTGGTGATCTGGAATGAGCGCGCCAGACCCTGCTTCACCACTTGCTCGGCAGGTAGGCCTGCGATCAGGGTATTGACCAGCACAATGTGTCCCGCATCGGGAGCGAACATGCCGGAGAGGGTATTGAACAGGGTGGTCTTGCCGGCGCCGTTGGGTCCGATCAGCGCATGCAGCTTGCGGTCGGCGAGCGTCAGGTCCACCCCCGCGACTGCAGTGAAGCCGCCGAAACGCTTGACCACGCCGGCGCAGTTCAGGATCGTGCCGGAAACCGGTGAATGCTCGCACAGAAAAGCAGGGATCTCCTGACCCGGTTGCGGGGTTACGCGCGCGGCCATTGCGCCGACGCCTTCCGTCTTCTTGCGCAGCGGCGCAAGCAGGCGCGCGCTGACACCGACCATTCCCGAAGGCGAAAACAGGATGAAGGCCATGAACAGAAGGCCGAACCAGAACTGCCACGCCGAGGTGTAGCCGGTCAGCACCTCGCGGAACATGATGTAGAAGAATGCGCCGAGCGTCGGCCCGAGAAAACTGCCGACCCCGCCGAAGATGGTCATGGCGAGGATTTCCCCGGAGAAATTGACGTGCACCGTGTCCGCGGAAACGAACAGCTTGAGAAAAGCCATCAGGCTGCCGCCCAGGCCGGTGACCGTGGCGGAGATGACGAAGGCCGCGAGCTTGTAGCGTAGCACTGGATAGCCGATGAAGCGGGCGCGGTTCTCGTTCTCGCGAATGGCCGCGAGCACTGAGCCGAGCGGCGAGTGCACGACCCGCCACATGATCCATGCAACGAGAAATACGATCACAGCGATCAGGTGATAGAAAATCACCTGGTTATCGAGATCGAGTCCGAAAATCGGCGCACGCTGAATCCCGGAAAGACCGTTTTCGCCACCGGTGAACGAAGTCCAGCGGTACACGATGTAGAAGGTCAGTGCAGTGAACGCGAGCGTGAGCAGGGAAAAGTACACGCCGCGCCGGCGCAGCACCAGGAAAGCGACGACCAGGCCGAACGCGGCGGAGCAAAGTACCGCGAAGCCAAGCGGCAGCCACAGGCTGCCTTTGAACCAATGCATTTGCGACAGCGCAGTGGCGTAAGCGGCCAGTCCGAAGAACATGCCGTGACCAAAGGACAGCAGTCCGGTGTAACCGAGCAGGAGGTTGTAGCCCAGGCCGACCAGCGCAAAGATCGCGATCTCGGTGGCGATGCCCCAGGTGAAGCCGGTGCCGGTGACCACATGCGGCAGCGCCAGCAGCGCCACCGCGGAGATGACAAGCGGATGTCTGAGGAAGTTGCCCGGCTTCATTCGAACTTCTCGAATTTCTCGCCCATCAATCCGCGCGGGCGGAACAGCAGGATCAGCACCATCAGCAGGTACATCGAGGCTTCCGCCGCGGGCGGGTAGTAATAAACGGTGATGCCGCGCACGGCACCGACCAGCAAGCCGGAAATGACCACGCCCCAGAAACTGCCCAATCCGCCGATCACTACCACGACGAAAGTTGCGGTGAGGATTTCGGTGCCCATCGCGGGTTGCACGCCTGCGAGCGGGGCCGAGAGAACGCCCGCCAGGCCCGCGAGCGCCACCCCAAGCGCGAACACCGCGGTCAGGATCGGCCGCAGCGAGATGCCCAGCGCACGCACCATTTCCGGATCGCGAACCCCGGCGCGCACCACCATTCCGAATGCAGTCTTGTTGAGCAACAGCCAGCACCCGGTGACGGCGGTGATCGCCACCGCGAGTACGAACAGGCGGTAATAGGAATAGATGAAATCGCCCAGAATCAACTGGCCGCGCAGCTGTTCCGGCAGCGAGAACGGCAGGCCGGTGGTACCCCAGATCATGCGCAGGCTTTGCTCGGCGGTCAGCGCCAGGCCGAAAGTGAACAACAGGCCCAGCATCGGATCCCTGCTGTAGAGGCGTCGCAGGGCAAAGCGCTCGATCAGGATGCCGATCAGCGCCACGCCCACCGGGGAGAGCCCCATCGCGCCGAGAAAGCCGAGTCGTCTTTCGATTTCGTAGGCGAGATAGGCGCCCACCGCATAGAACGCGCCGTGGGCAAGGTTGACCACACCGCCGAGACTGAAGATCAGCGAAAGTCCCAGCGACAGGACGATGTAGTACGACCCGACCAGCAGGCCGTTGGCGATCTGCTCGAGAAGAAGCACGGCTGAAACGAACTCAGCCGCGACTCACGCCGCCGGCAGGCTGCAGGGGTTTTCCTGCTGTGTGGGCTGGATCAGCTCCAGCGACTCCTTGGGGCCCGGCACGGTCTCGACGATGTCGAAGATGTCCCACTGATCCTTCGACTTCGACTTGTCCTTCACATTGACCACGTACATTTCCTGCAGCAACTGATGGTCCCAGTCGCGGAACTTGCCCTTGCGCGCCTTGAGAAGATCGAATTCCGCGCCTTTCTCCAGATGCTGGACGATCCTGGCGGCTTCGGTTCCCTTGGTTTCCGCAACCGTCTGCAGCACGATGCGCACGCCGATGTAATCGCCCCAGGCCTGATTCTCCGGCGGTTGTCCATACTTCTTCACAAAGCGATCGGTAAATGCCCGGGACGCGGGAATGTTCAAGCCGTGATACCACAGGCTCTGCCAATGGCCGGACAGCGCATCGAGGCCGGTGGCCCAGAACGGCGCAGTGTCCATCACGCCGCCGGCAAGCTGATAGGGCAGGCCGTATTCCTTGTACTGTTTCAGGAACGTCGTCTGGTCCACGCCGGCCAGATTGAGGTAGACGAAATCGGGCTTGAGCTGGCGAATCTTGAGAATGTAGGCGCTGTAGTCCGCAGTGTTGGTCGGCACGAAATCGTTGTTGAGGATGATGCCGCCGTTCTGCTCCAGGAAGCGCGAGGAAACCTTGTAGAGATCATGGCCGAATGCATAGTCCGCGGTGAGAAAACACCAGCGCGCGCCCCTGATCAGGTTCTTCTGCAATTGCCATGTGCCGATGGTCTTGGTGTACATGGTGTTGCTGCCCTCGATGTGGAACATGTAGCGTTTGCAGTTGGCGCCGCGCAGCGCATCGGAATTGCAGCCGGTGTTGAAGAACGGGATCTTGTAGCGCTGTGCCTGCTCGCCGATGGCGAGCCCCGAAGCCGAACTGATCTCCCCGATGAGGCAGATCACCTGGTCACGCTCGACCAACTTGTTCGCCTTGGTCACGGCGGTGGCAGGGTTGACGCTGTCCTCGGCGATCATCTCCACTTTGCGCCCGAGCACGCCGCCCGCCGCATTGGCTTCTTCGACCGCCAGCATGGCGCCCTTGTAGCCGTACTCGCCCACCTGGCCGAGAAAGCCGGTGCGCGGCGTGATGTGGCCGATACGGATCGCCTCGGATTGCGCGCGCAGGATTGACGGGAAACCAAACTGCGCCGCAACAGCAGCGACGGTCAGCGTGGCGGTCTGTTTGATCAGCTTGCGGCGGCCTGGTACGATAGCCCTTTCGGTTTTCTTGCTCATGATTCCTCCCCCAATTTCTATGGCAGCCCTCTTTTCGGGTTGCCGGTTCGATTCCGATCCGGTTCAGCCCGCCTTGAGAATGGCGGCGACTACGGCGTCGGTTACCTGCCTGGTATTGGCGTTGCCGCCCAGGTCCGGCGTGCGCAGCCCGGATTGCATCACCCCCGACATGGCTGACACGATGCGGGTTGCAAGTTCCGCCTGGCCCAAATGATCCAGCATCATCGCCCCGCTCCAGATCTGGCCGAGCGGGTTGGCAATGCCTTTGCCGGCAATATCCGGCGCCGAGCCGTGCACCGGCTCGAACATGGAAGGATACTGCCTTTCCGGATTGATATTGGCGGAAGCCGCAATGCCGATGCTGCCGGCAATGGCCGCCCCCAGGTCGGTGAGAATGTCACCGAACAGATTGCTGCCCACCACCACGCCGAAGCGTTGCGGATGAGTGACGAAGCGCGCCGAAAGCGCGTCGATGTGCATCTGCTCGCTTTCGATCTCGGGGTAGCCTTTGGCAATTTGCCAGAACACTTCGTCCCAGAACGGCATGCTGAAATTGATGCCGTTCGATTTGGTGGCCGAAGTGACTTTGTTCTTGCCGATCCTGCGCGCTAGCTCGAACGCATAGCCGATGATGCGTTCGGTGCCCATGCGGGTGAAGATGCTGATCTGGCTGACCACTTCGTTGGGCGTGCCGGAGTAGATGCGGCCGCCCATGTTGGAGTACTCGCCTTCGTTGTTTTCGCGCACCACCACGAAGTCGATGTCCTGCGGGCCGCGGTCGGCGAGCGGCGTTTTCACGCCGGGCAGCAGCTTTACCGGCCGCACACAGGCGTATTGCTGGAAGCCGCGGCGTATCGGCGCGATCAGCTCCCACAGCGAGACATGGTCAGGCACGCCGGGAAACCCGACGGCACCCAGAAAAATGGAATCGAAAGGGCGCAACTGGTCCAGTCCGTCCCCGGGCATCATGCGCCCGTGCTTCTGGTAGTACTCGCAGCTCCACGGGAAGCTGCGGTAGCTGAACCTGAGCCCGCCGTGCGCTTTCGCCGCGGCATCGAGAACGCGCGTGCCTTCGGGGACGACTTCCTTGCCAATGCCGTCACCCGGGATCAGCGCTATGTTGAATTCTTTCATGGGATGAAGTTAACCACAGAGACACAGAGGCACAGAGAAAACCTGAATGCTTACCCGGAAGGTGAAAAGCACACGATGATGAAGAACGCTGTAGTCCTTGCTCGCACTCATTCGTGCTTTCCCACTGTGCAGTTTGGTTGTCCGCCTTTCTCTGTGCCTCCGTGTCTCTGTGGTTCAAGTTGGGTTCATCAACGTTTGAAACCGGAGCGGATCCAGTCGATGCTCTTCATTCCGTCCGGTGGGCTGATATGCTCGGGCGTGTAGTACTTGATGTTGGTGAGCGTGAGTTTCCCGTCGACCTTCCTGACCGTGCCGTAAGGCACGTGCTGCACCGCCTGATGCCCCTTGCCGAGCGACATGTCCACCGTGCCGGCGACCGACTCGAACTTCAGGTACTCGAACGCGCCGATGATTTGATCGATAGTCGGATCCAGCACCTTGTTGGCGGCCTGTGCTTTTTCGAAAGCGGCCTTGGCACCCATGAACGCGGTCGCCATGTGGTAGGAAGCGTATACCGGTGCGACGCCGAAGCGTTCCTTGAACGCCTTCTGGAACCACTTGTTGAGTGTGGTCGGCGGGGCAAACGGACCGTTGGGGCCGCGCGCACCGATCATGGTGCCGTCGGGCAACTGGTCGCCGAGACGGTCGAGCACAGTTTCGCCGGTAATCATGATGTTGGGCATGCGCGCCAGCAACCCGCGCGGTGCCGCCTGCAGGATGAAGGCCTCGAGGTCGCCGCCCCAAAGCGAGTTCTGCACTATTTCGGCTCCGCTGCCCAGCACAGCGGAGACTTCGGTGCCGTACTGGCCCGCGCCGAGCTTGGGCGTGACGTTGGTGCCGATCTGGACCTGCGGCTTGATGATTTTCATCGCCTCGGTGAAATCGGACCAGGCGTCCTGGCCCCAGGCGTAGTTCGGATTGACCCCCGAGAAGGTTTTGAGATTGGGGAAGCTCTCCGCAATGTAGCGGGCCGCCGCGACGTTTTCCTGGGTCGCCATGGTGGTGGTGCGGAAAACGTACTTGTAGCTCGCTTCCTCGAAGATTCGGTTGGTGGCGCAATCGAACAACACGGTGAACTGCTTCAGTTCCTCGGCGACCGGCGCCACCGCCAGGCAGTCGCCGCTGGAAATCACCCCGATCACCATGTCCACATCCTGGCGTGCCACCAGGTTGCGATACTCGGTGACGACCTTGGTCGGTCCACCGGCCTCGTCCACGTAGACCACTTCGAGCGGCCTTCCGCCGAAGCCCTTCCTTTCATAGCCCGGAATCTGCCCGCCCTTGTTCAGCGCGTCCATCAGCACATCCGAGGCATTCTTGGCCGGTACGCCGAAGGGACCGGCAGCCGGTCCGGACAGGAAGGTAATGACTCCGATTCGCAGTGGAGCTTGCGCCGAGGCGAACGGCGTGCCAAGGAGCGCCGCTGCGAAAAATGCGGTAGTTGCGCCGAAGCTGCGCAGGAAGCGGTTCATGACTGGTCCTCCGGATGGGTCTTTTGTTTTTTGACGGCGCGGTCGCCGCCCGCCGCCCCTGGCGGTCACAAACCCGGCGCGGCTGACAGGCTGCGATTATAACAACTAACTTTTGGCGATTCGGTTCCGCTAGAATCCGCGTGGCCGGTTAGTGTCCTGTTCCGCTAATTCGCGGCTGAAAACCCGACGAGAATCGGCGCCATGCGGTGTTACGAGTCCTCGCCGTGGGGCCCGCCACTGTCAAGGACTCGCGCCTTGCCTGACACCGATTTCGCGGGTTTTCCGATCAATGATGGATTGTTGCCAATGGATATGGGGTCTGCGCTCCAAGGTTCGCAAGTTGTCCCACGAATCAGCGGAACAGGACACTTGTTTCGCGCCTCTTAAGCGCTGATGGACGCGCCTTGAACATCCTCGCCCTCGACACTTCGACGGAATACTGCTCGGTCGCGCTGCTGCATGACGGAAAGCTCACTTTCCGCGAAGAACTCGCTGGACAGACGCACTCGGAACTGATTCTGGCGATGATTGACGCGCTGTTGCGCACATCGAATCTTGAGTTGGCGCATCTGCATGGCATCGCCTTCGGCGCCGGACCGGGATCGTTCACCGGCCTGCGCATCGCCTGCGGAGTTGCGCAGGGCCTGGCTTTCGGTGCGGGGCTTCCTGTTGTGCCGGTCGGAACGCTGCTAGCGCTGGCAGAGGCCGCCGGCGCACCGAGGGTGGTGGCCTGCCTCGATGCGCGCATGGGAGAGATTTATCATGCCGCCTACCAGCGCAACGGCGCGGGATGGAGCGAAACGGTGATGCCCAACGTATGCAAGGCCGACGCAGCGCCGGCACTGGAGGGCAGGGACTGGGTGGGTTGCGGCAGCGCTTTCGCGGTGTACGGCGATGCCTTGGCTGCGCGCTATCATGGCCAGCTTGCGCGCGTGCAATCGCAGGCCTTTCCGCACGCCCGGGAGGTCGCGCAGCTGGCGTTGCCGGTCCTTGCCGCCGGCCACGGTGTTCCGGCAGAACAGGCGGTACCGCTCTATGTGCGCGACAAGGTCGCCCGTAAAATGCACGAACAACCATGAGTGCCCAGCTCGACAGCCTGCCGAAACTGCGCCCTATGCGCGCCTCCGATCTCGATCGGATCATGGAGATCGAGCCGGTCATCTATACGCACCCGTGGACGCGGGGCAATTTCGACGATTCGATACGAGTCGGCTACAGCTGCTGGGTGATCGACTGCAGCGCGGTGGTGGTCGGCTACGGTGTGCTCATGATCGGCGTCAGGGAGGCGCATCTACTCAACCTGAGCGTCGCGCCGAACTGGCAGGGGCGCGGGCTGGGCCGCTCGCTGCTGGAGCATTTCGTGCGCATTGGCCGCGACAGCGACGCACAACAGATGTTCCTGGAAGTACGACCTTCCAATGCATCGGCGCGGCGACTGTACGCGGATTTCGGCTTTCGCGACATCAGCGTTCGCCGCGGCTATTACCCGGTAGCTGGCGGGCGCGAGGATGCGATCCTGATGGGACTGATGCTGTGAGCCGCCGGGCGCTGGTCCTCACCGAACTGGGACTCACGCCTTTGTGGGTGCTTAGGCGCGCGGCGACGCCTGACGGGGAAACGGACGCTGTTCAAAACGCCGTGACCCGCGATCTGCCACCGCTGCCAACGGCGCAACTGCTCCCCGCAGATGACCGCGGCGCGCAAGTCGGGGCGATGAACTGGCAACAGCTCAAGTCCGCGGTTGCCGCCTGTACCTCATGCGTTCTGCACAAGCAGCGGCGCCAGGCCGTGTTCGGAGTGGGCGACGAGCGCGCCGAATGGCTGTTCGTCGGCGAAGGTCCCGGCGCCGAAGAGGATGCGCGCGGAGAGCCCTTCGTCGGTCAGGCTGGCAAGCTGCTGGACAACATGCTCGCCGCGATCGAATTGAAGCGCGGCGACAACGTCTACATCGCCAACGTCGTCAAGTGCCGGCCTCCGGGCAATCGCACCCCCGAGCCCGCCGAGGCCAATGCCTGCGAACCCTACCTCGCACGCCAGATCGCGCTCATCAAGCCGCGTCTGATCATCGCGCTTGGCAAGATCGCGGCGCAGAACCTGCTGGGCACCGAAGCGACCATTGCCAGCCTGCGCGGCCGTGCGCACGCTTATCGCGGCACGCCCTTGATCGTGACCTACCATCCAGCCTACCTGCTGCGCAACCTCACCGACAAGGCCAAGGCCTGGGAAGACCTATGCTTCGCGGTGCACACCATGAAAGCGTTGAAACAGGGCGGCAGCACCCCCAATTGATCGTTGTCGCCTCCAACCGGGAGAATTTGATGAAACGTTTTCTTGCCCTGCCGTTCCTGCTGGTTATTTCGTTCGGTCTCGCCGGCTGCAGCTACAACACGCTGCAAACCCGCGACGAGCAGATCAAGGCGGCGTGGGCGGAAGTGCTCAACCAGTACCAGCGCCGCGCCGATCTGGTGCCGAATCTGGTGAATACCGTGAAGGGTTTCGCCGCGCAGGAGAAGGATGTGCTGCTGGGCGTGACCAATGCCCGGGCCCGCGTTGGGAGCATGCAGGCTACTCCGGAACTGGTCAACGATCCGGAGGCTTTCTCCAAGTTCATCGCCGCGCAGGGGGCGATGACCTCGGCACTGTCGCGGCTGTTGCTGGTGGCGGAGAACTATCCGCAACTGAAATCCGATGCCAATTTCCGCGACCTGCAAGCGCAACTCGAAGGTACAGAGAACCGCATCGCCGTGGCACGCCAGCGTTACATCCGGGCGGTGCAGGACTACAACGTCACCGTGCGTTCCTTCCCCAGCAACTTGACGGCGATGCTGTTCGGCTACAAGGTCAAGCCGACTTTCACGGTCGAAAACGAACAAGTGATCTCCAAGCCTCCGACGGTGGATTTCTCCAAGCCCGAACCGGCGCAGAACAAGTGACGAAATGACGCTGCTGATGCGCGCCGTAGCGGCGGCCGCGCTGCTGTTTGCCTTCTGTGCCGTGGCGGAAGACGCGTCAATTCCGCCTCTGACCGGGCGCGTGGTGGACCTGAATGGCACGCTGAGCGCCGAACAGAAGCGTGAACTGGAAGCGAGCCTGGAAGCGTTCGAAAAGCGCAAGGGCAGCCAGATCGCGGTACTGATCACCGGAACAACCTTTCCCGAGCCGATAGAATCATTTGCCATGCGTGTGGCGGAGGCATGGAAGATCGGCCGCAAGGGCGTGGACGATGGCATCGTCGTGGTCATCGCGAAGAGCGACCAGGCGATGCGCATCGAAGTCGGTTATGGATTGGAAGGCGCAGTGCCTGATGCCGTCGCCAAACGCCTGATCGAGGAAGAATTCATCCCCAAATTTCGCGAGGGCGATTTTTATGGGGGCTTGCGCGCGGGGCTTGATCGCCTGGTGCGAGTCATCGACGGCGAGCCGCTGCCCGCGCCGAAGCAGGAAGCTGGTCGTGG
>WNFR01001745.1_pt1 | contig 22712 bp, 21 predicted proteins | sample 5400221 | NCBI WGS metagenome assembly WNFR01 (sample SAMN13153357, study PRJNA577476) | soil metagenome | isolation source: 40 cm soil under Madrone tree | place: USA:California | collected 2016-06-14 | reverse complement strand
CGGTTGGCGTCGTCTCTTAATAACACTAAACATCAGACAGCTCAACAATACCAAAACGGCGATCGGCAACGGCCTCAGATATAGTCCGGCTGCGGTCATGGACGGTTTCGAGGTGCTTCGCCAACTGATCGACGATGCCGAGCATTTCGCTGGACTTCTGCTGGTTGTGCTCGCCGACGATACGCTGATCGGCGACGATCTCAAACGTTCTCTCGACGCATACCAGGCGTTGAAGATGCGGATCTGGGATGACGTGCGGCCCGAGGGCCGGGACAATCCGCTTGCGCCGCTCGTCCGGCTCGCGAGCCAAACGCGGTCGGAGCCGGCGCTGGCGGCTGCGTCATGAACGCGCCATTGATGGTCGCAAAGCGCAATGCGATCGAAGCGCTGCGCGCTGGCGTCCCCAATCGCGCCGCCATCCGGCTATTGGGGAGCGACGAGGATGGGCTGAGGCAGGATTTCCTAGGCCGCCTGGGCCAGTGCGATGCGGCGCTGCGGAATGGCGAACAGGTCGAGGGAATTATACTCGAGGGCGCATTCGGGGCTGGCAAGTCGCATCTGCTCGGTTACTTCGCGGAGCTGGCGCAGCAAGAGAAGTTCGTCGTCAGCCAGGTGCCGATTAGCAAAGAGACGCCTCTCTTCGACCCGGCGCGGCTGTACGCCGCAATGGTCCGGGCGGCGGTGGTTCCAGACGCTAACGACGACCTGATGACGGCCGTCATGAGCCGCCTGCATCCGAATTCGGATCTCCACGACGCGCTTGAATTGTGGACGACGGGAGAGGTAAGGGGCGGGCGACTTTCGCCGCTCTTTGCCGCCCTTCTTTATCTTATCCCGAAGCTGCAACCGGACGACCACGCTCGTATCGCCCGATTCTTTGGCGGCGCAAAGCTCAACGTGACGATTGCAAAAGGTTGGTTGCGCGCCGCCGGCGCCACCAAATTGTTCGACCTCAAACCGGTTCGCGAGGCGGATCTCGTATTGCAACGCCTCCGTTTTGCCCCCCGGTTGCTTCGCGCCGCCGGCTTTTCCGGGTGGTGCGTGCTCCTCGACGAGGTCGAGTTGATCGGCCGCTACAGCCCGCTGCAGCGCGGTCGCAGCTATGCTGAATTGGCGCGCTGGCTCGGGCTGGACCGGGACGCTGCAATACCGGGTGTCGTAACTGTCGCCGCGGTTACTGACGATTTTCAGGATTTTCTCAACGGAAAGCGAGATGGTGAATTGATCCCGCCTCGTCTCGAAGACCGAGGAATGCAGCCCCAATCGGCGATGGCGAAGAGAGGCATCGAGCGCTTGGAAAGACGTCAACCTCGATTGTCTCAGCCGACAGAGACGAGCTTGCGCCGGAGCCTCGATAAAATCGCTGGCCTATATCACGAACTCTACGACTGGGTCCCACGTGAAATCGCAGTAGCGCAGATGACGAGGAGTGGCTCGATGCGCCAACACGTGAAATCGTGGATCACGACCTGGGACATCGAGCGTCTATACGGCCAGACCCCACAGATCGAAACGGGGACGATTGCAACTGATTACAGCGAGAGCAGCGACATTGAGAAGGCGCCCGTCGCGGCCGGAGAAGACGCAGACGGGTGAGCGCGGTCAGCGGGGTTGCCGCCGTGGCTGCTGCAGACACATACGGCCTTAGTTGGCCGAATGCTTTGTTTTCCTACCAGAACGTAGGTATTGACAAGCTTTTGCATGCTCCGTCGGTTCTTCTCGCCGACGAAATGGGCCTGGGGAAAACAATCCAAGCGATCGCGGCATTGCGTGTTCTCGTCCACCGTGGCGAATTGCGCCGTGCCCTGATCGTCTGTCCTGCGGGGCTGGTGTTGCAATGGCGCCGTCAAATCCGGTTATGGGCGCCCGAATTAACGATCAGCACTGTCATAGGGTTGGCTGAGCAGCGGCGCGCAGCGTGGGGGCGCGACGCCGTTTTGTTTCTGACCAGCTATGAGGCGCTTTGCCGCGATTTGACCATACGTGGCGAAGACGGGCCTGGGAAGCGGGACTGGGATGCCGTGGTAATCGATGAGGCGCAACGCATAAAGAATCCCAAGGCTGATGTGTCGATGGCGGTCAAGCGACTACTGCGCGGGCGGTCCTGGGCATTGACCGGCACACCGATGGAAAACCGCATCGAAGATCTGATCTCGGTGTTAGAATTTGCCGCGCCGGGGCGGTTCGATTCACGCGCGATGGCGGTCGGGCTTCGCCGGTTGCTGGGCGAAGTGCAACTGCGCCGCCGCCGCCGGGATGTTTTACGCGATCTGCCGCCGAAATTTGCCTCGATCGTAACCCTCGATCTTACCAGCCCGCAGCGACGGGCCTATCGCCGGGCAGAGGAGGAGGGCGTGGTCTGGCTGCGCTCCCTGGGCGCCGAACTGCGGATCAACCATGTACTCGAGCTCATTCTCCGGCTCAAGCAAATCTGCAATTTCTGCCCGGAATCAGGGCAATCGGCTAAGCTCGCCGATCTGCGCGTCCGGTTGACCGCCCTGATCGGTTCCGGGGAGAAGGCGCTTGTGTTCTCACAATTTGTAGAGGAGCCGTTCGGGGCGCGGCGATTGGCAGCAGAACTCGGTGAGTTTCGGCCGCTCCTGTTAGTCGGCGCTCTCGCCCCTGAAGAGCGCGCGGCTCTCATCACTCGGTTCGAGCGCGAGCCCTCACGGCGGCTGATGATCCTGTCACTGCGTGCGGGCGGGTTGGGGTTGAACCTGACCGTCGCTTCACGTGTCTTCCATTTCGACCGGTGGTGGAACCCAGCGGTCGAAACACAGGCCGAAGACCGGGTCCACCGCATCGGCCAGCACCGAGCGGTTCAGGTTTTCTCCTATCTCTGTGCCGATACTATCGAAGAACGGGTCAATCAAATCCTGACGGAAAAGCGAGTGTTATTCGCCGATCTCGTCGATGGGGTGCCTATCAACGTCCTGACCAGGCTCGATCTCGACAGCCTGTTGCATGCTGCGGCGCCAAGGTTTTACTGGTGAAGTTAGCCACCTTACCACCCGGCTGCTCAAGCAACCTCAGTTGTCGACGAAGGCGATCGCCTCGATCTCGATCATAAAATCGAGACCTGCGAGGCGCCGCACCTCGACCGTCGTGCTGGTCGGGGTCGCGGGACCGAAATAGCGCATCCGCATGTCACCGTGTTTTGAGAACTCCTCGAAGTCGGTGACGTAGGTGTTGGTCTTGACGATGTCGGCCAGGGTGGCGCCCGCCGCTTCGAGGCAGGTCTTGATATTCTCGCCGACCTGCTGGATCTGGGCGCGCATGTCGCCCTTGCCGACACAATTGCCGTCGGTGTCGCGGGCGAGCTGCCCGGCGACGAAAATCTGGCGCCCGGTGCCGCTGACCGTGACCACCTGGGTATAGGCGGGCTGACCCGCCATCATCCTGACATGGATGCCTTGCGGCTGAGTCTTTTCGCGCTTGATCGCCATGGCGTCCCCTTGCCGTATAATGCGGTCCGAGATGATACCTGCGCGCGAGCCCGGCGCCAATCGGAGCAAGGACCCATGACCCAGACCACCCTCCGCCACGGAATCTTCCTTCCGCCGTTTCATCCGATGGAAGAGAACCCGACGGCCTGCCTCGACCGCGATCTGGAGCTGATCCAGTGGCTGGATCGCCTCGGCTATCACGAAGCCTGGATCGGCGAGCACCATTCCGCCGGGTTCGAGACGATCAGCTCGCCCGAGCTGTTCATCGCCATAGCGGCCGAGCGCACTAAGTTCATTCGCTTCGGCACCGGCGTCGTGTCGCTACCCTACCACCACCCGCTGATGGTCGCAGACCGTATCGTCCAGCTCGACCATCACACCCGCGGCCGGGTCATGTTCGGGGTGGGTCCCGGGCTGCTCGCTTCGGACGCGATCATGCTAGGCATCGATCCGATGACCCAGCGCGATCGCATGGCCGAGGGGCTCGATGTGATCCTGCGCCTCTTCAAGGGCGAAATCGTCACCGAGAAGACCGACTGGTATACGCTGGTCAACGCCCGCCTGCATCTGCCGCCCTATACGAAGCCCCATCCCGAGGTCGCGGTGGTCAGCGCGGTGACACCGTCGGGCGGGCGGCTCGCCGGCAAGTACGATCTGGCGATGATCTGCATCTCCGCGACCAACCCGTTCGGCTACGACGCGCTCGCCAGCAACTGGCAGATCGCCTGCGACATCGCGGCGGAGCACGGGCGCACCATGGACCCCTCGCGGCTCAGGCTCGTCGGACCGATCCACATCGCCGAGACCCGCGAGAAGGCGTGGGCGAATGCGCGCTTCGGCTTCGAGCGGTATCTGAACTACTCCAACAACAACCAGCGCCGCTTCAACGTCCCCGACGGCCAGGACCCGCTCGAATGGTTCGTCGAGAACAAGTTCGGCATGGTCGGCACCCCCGACGACGCAATCGCGCTGATCGAGCGGCTCTATGAAAAGCAGGGCAGCTTCGGCGTCTTTCTGCAGCAGGCCCACAACTGGGCCGATTGGGAGGAGACAAAGCGCTCCTACGAGCTCTATCAACGCTTTGTGATGCCGCATTTCAGCCGCGACAACGCGCCACGCATCGCCTCCTACGAATGGTGCGGCGCCAACCGCGACGATTTCGGCGCCAAGCGCCAAGCCGCGGCGCGCGCCATGTTCGACAAGCACGAAGCCGAGGAGCGATCGGTGCGAGCGCTAAAGGAAACGGCCGCGATAAACCGGCCGCCACGCGGCCGCGAGGCGTGGTGAGGGGAGAAGCGAGTATGCCGTTCCCTCGCCTCGGGGCTGCTTGGCCGCCTCCATCGTGGGCGGGGCTGCGTCGGTGACCGATCCATGACCGCATCTGCAGGCGCCGGCGCGGCGCAAAGGAGCCCCACGGCCGACGATCAGCACGAAACCGCGCGGCCCGTCGCGCCGCCTTCCCGCTGGCCTGGCCGAAAGAGCGGCTTCACGGAGGCCGCGCGCCAGGAGACGTAGGGCTAAGCCGGCTGGCTAAATCAAGACGGCTCGAATATGAGACTGACCCGGCCTTTTCGCCAATGAAGGCAATTTGGGCGCATCGGATTGTCACCACCCGCAGCGCGAAGAAGATGACGAAGGCAGCGAAGAGGCTATGAGGTTATGGTTCAAAATGCGCCGGCTCATCGCGAGATCCTGGCTCCCCTCACGCTGTTACTATCCGCTGCGTGGTGCTCGCCTTCTCGGTCGGCCAAACGACCAGATCTGGTATTTCGCCTACGGCGCCAACATGCATGACAGCGCTTTTCGGGTCCGACGCGGCATCCAGCCGCTCGAGTGCCGCACCGGCCATGTGAAGGGCTATCAGCTGCGCTTCAACTTGGAAGGCAGGCCCAGGGGGAAGGCCACGCCAGCGAACCTGTGCTCAGACCGGGACGCCGAGGTCTGGGGCGTGCTCTATAGAATTACGAGGCGCGATCTGATGCGCTTGGACTCGACGGAAGGAGTCCCAGGGCGCGGTTATCGTCATGTCGTGGTCGAGGCGGAAGACGGTGACGGTCGGCAGCTGCAAGCGGTCGCGTACATCGCTCGCGGCAGGGAAGTCGATGGCAGGCCTTCACTCCGCTACATCACACTGCTGCGCGACGGTGCTCGCGCCCACAGACTGCCCGAGTATTGCCTCCGTTTCTTGGAGAGCGTCGACCACTCGCGATAGGTAAATTGGTTCAGTTGATGAGGTCAGCCTCGACGAGGTCGAGCGGATCGTGATCTGAGCCCCATCACGAAGAGCCTTGACGGGCCCCGTTGGATCGCGCCCAGCCTCGCGATCCCCCGGCGGCGACGGCTGACAGTCAAGAGCATTGTTGCTAGCATTCCGGATTAGCGTTTGGGGTGCTCTGCCCGATGCATAGCAACGAAGGGAGAGTATGCGATGGAGATCGTCGACGCTCAAATTCACCTCTGGGGAACCGGCCTGCCGAGCAACCTCTCGCATCGACAGGTGACTGCCTTTACCCCTGAGGAGGCCATCGTCTTGATGGACGAAGGGGGTGTCGACGCCGCCGTCATTCATCCGCCGGGCTGGGACCCGGGTTCGACCGACATGGCATTCGAGGCGGTTCGCAACTACCCCGGCCGGTTCGCGATCATGGGTGCCGTGCCGCTCGATCGACCGGAATCTCGCGCACGCATCGCGAGTTGGCGAGATCAGCCAGGAATGCTCGGCCTCCGCTATGGGTTCCTCGGCGATCCCGCGCGGCGGTGGCTGCACGATGGCACAATCGACTGGCTTTGGGCGGCCGCCGAAGATGCCGGTGTTCCAATCGCAGCACTCGCGACGGATTCGCTGACGGAACTTGGCCGGATCGCCGAGCGCCACCCCGGGCTTCGCTTGACGATCGACCATCTGGGGGGCAGGGGTGGCACGACCACCTTGAAAGATGCCGCGGCCATGACCCACATCCCGGAGCTGCTGGCGTTGGCCAAATTTCCCAATGTGGCGGTCAAAGCAACCGGCGCGCCAGGCTATTCCAGCGAGGCCTATCCGTTTCCGGCGATGCATACCTGGCTGCGACAGATCTACGATGCATTTGGTCCGCACCGAATGTTCTGGGGCACGGACATCACGAAGATGCCTTGCTCCTGGGGCCAGTGCGTGACGATGTTCACCGAGGACCTGCCGTGGCTCAGCGACCAGGACAAGAGACTCGTCATGGGCGAGGCACTGTGCGCCTGGTGGGGCTGGGACCGGACTGCCTGACACACAAGGCCGAGCGGCACGGACGAGTGTAGGGCGGAAAAGCGTAGCGCATTCCGCCCATGCCGCCGGCGTAGTGACGTTGCAATGCCGTGTTTCTTGATTGGTGCGCTTCGAACCAAACGAGCCGGTCGACCCCGTATCGCTTGGTGAAGCCGGGCACGACCTTGTGCTTGTGCTCCCAAACCCGCCGCACAAGATCGGATGTCGTTCCGGTATAGAGGGTTCCATAGGGCTTGCTGGCGAGCATGTAGACGTAGAACATCGCGCTTGCTATCGGGATGGGTCCCGGCCTCCGCCGGGATGGAGCTGAAATGTGTCCTGGAGAGCAAACCCAAACGCCATACGCAAGAAGGAAATTTCCCAATGAAAACGAACACAAAGGGTAAGCAAGTCGCCGTAGTGATCGGCGCCACCTCCAAGTGGCAGTCGGATGGCCGCAATACCCTGCTGGCGCACGGCAAGACGTTGGACGACAGCGACCTGCCGGTTGGCGTGCGCTGGGGTGTGGGCGGCGCCATTGCGCAGAAATTCGCGCAGGAGGGCTTCTTCACCGTGCTGACCACCCGCAAGGAGGCCAATGCGTCGGCCTTGGCGCAGGCCATCCGGGAGCAGGGCGGCGACTGCACGATCGTCGAGCTGGATCTCGTCTCGCAAGACTCGATCTCGGCGGCGTTCGCCACGATCCGTCGCGAAGCCGGCGATCCCGACGTTCTGGTCTACAATGCGGGTTACCTCGAAGGCCGCGATCTTCCACCCGACAAAGAACTCCTCGAATACATCCCGGTGGAGATGTTCGACACCACGCAGCACATCGCCTGCCGCGGGCCGTTCCTCGTCGCCAAGGAAGTGTTGCCGGCGATGCGGAAGAAAGGCGCCGGGTCGTTCTTCTTCTCCAACAACTCCAGCTCGCTGCGCGGGAAGAAGCGAATGACCGGACAGTCTCTGTACTATCCCAGGGTCATGATGCGCACCTTGGCGCAGGTGCTGACCGAGGAATACTCTGAGCACGGCGTGCACGTCGCCAACATCGTGATCGACGGCACCATCGACTCGCCCGGAACCCGGGCATTGCCGAGGAACCAGAACCGGCGCGATCACGTGATCAACCCGGTCAAGATCGCCGAGGCGTTCTACTACCTGCACACCCAGGACCGGTCGTGCTGGACGCACGAGCTTCAACTCACGCCGTTTCCGACCAAGCCGAGCTACTGATAGCGCGTCGCAGGGGTTCGCAGTCTCGACGCGGCCGCGATCAGCGGACCTCCTCGGCCAGCCGTGACAGGTGGTGGGCGGTGTCGCCGAACATGTGCTCGATGACCATGCAGCGCCGGAAATAATGGCCGACCGCGTATTCCTCGGTCATGCCGATGCCGCCATGCAATTGCACCGCGTTCTGTGAGACGAATTTGCTCGCCTGGCCGACGCCGACCTTCGCCATCGCGATATTGCGGGCGCGCTCGGCGGCGTCGGGCTCCGCGACCATCATCGCCGCCAGCATCGCCATGCTGCGCCCTTGCTCCAGCGCCATCAGCATCTCCGAGGCGCGGTGCTGCAAGGCCTGGTTCTGCCCGATCGGTTTCCCGAATTGCTGACGGGTCTTCAAGTATTCGAGGGTCATCGCCTGCATCGTCTCCATCGCGCCGACCGCTTCTGCGGCGGTGGCGGCGATACCCGCCTCGACCACCCGCTCGACGACCGGCAGGGCCGACCCGACCTCGCCGAGCAAATCCCCGCGGCCGACCTCGACCCCGCTCAATGAAATTTCCGCCGCGCGTGTCCCGTCGCGCATCGGATAGGAGCGGCGCGCCACTCCGCTCGCTGCCGCATCGACCAGGAACAGGGTGATGCCGTCAGGATCGTCACGATCGCCGGCAGTGCGCGCGCTGACGACCAGTCGCCGAGCACTGTCACCGTGGAGGACGATGCTCTTGACGCCGTCGATCACCCAGCCGCCGGGTTTGGGCCGGGCTGTCGTCAGCACATCGGTCAGATCGTAGCGCGCCTGCCGCTCGCCATGGGCGAACGCAAGGACCAAACTGCCCTCGGCGATTTGCGGCAGGATCGCCGATTTCTGGGCCTCGTTGCCGGCGAGGCGCAGTGCGGTTCCGCCGAGTACCACTGTCGCCAAATACGCCTCTAGGGCGAGGACGCGGCCGAAGGCCTCCATCACCAGCATCACATCGATGGGACCGCCGCCGAACCCGCCGTAGCTTTCGGCGAAGGGCAACCCCAACAGGCCGAGCTCGGCGTATCGGGACCACAGGGTGCGGCTCCAACCGTCGGGCTCGGCGAGGTAGGCGCGGCGCTTGGCGAAAGTATAATGGTCGGCGAGCAGCCGCTCGACAGTGTCGCGCAGCAGCCGCTGCTCTTCGGTCAGATCGAAATCCATCTCTAAGCTCTCCCTCAGCCTATAGTCCCCGTGGCCGGACTTGGTCCGGCCACCCACGTCTTCGCCAAGCATTCCGTCCCAAGCAAGTTGGCGTGGATGGCCGGGACGAGCCCGGCCAAGGGGATTCGGCGTTGTAATGATAGGGCTAGAGCCCCAGCACGGCCTTGGTCAGGATGTTCTTCTGGATCTCGTTGGTGCCGCCATAGATCGAGGCGGCGCGCAGGAAGAGGTAGCTCCGGGTCGCCTCGGTCGCCCATTCCGGACCCAATTCCGGCTCGTTGCTGAGCGCCGCCAATTCCTGCGCCCAGTCCGGCATCGAGAGCGGGCCGCCGACATCCATCGCCAGCTCGGTCGTCGCCTGCAACAACTCGGTGCCTTTGACCTTGAGCACCGAGGACAGCGGATCGGGCTTGCCGTCGTGGCTCTTGTCATGCGCGGAAACCACCCGCATCTGCGTGATCTCCAGCGCTTTCATGTCGGTTTCTAGCTGGGCGACACGCTGGCGGAAGGCGAGGTCCTCGATCAGCGGCTTGCCGTTCGCCCGCATCTCGCGCGCCGCCTCGCGGGCGAATTTGACCCGCTCCTTCGACTTGCCGAGCCGCGCGATCCCGGTGCGCTCGTGGCCGAGTAGAAATTTCGCGACATCCCAGCCGCGGTTCTCCTCGCCGACGCGGAGCGCCACCGGCACCCGCACATCGTCGAAAAAGACCTCGTTCAGATGGTGGCTACCGTCTATCGAGATGATCGGCCGCACCGTGATGCCCGGCGTCTTCATGTCGATCAGCAGAAACGAAATGCCTTCCTGGCGCTTCTTGGCTTGCGGATCGGTGCGCACCAGGCAAAAGCACCAATCCGCGTGGTGCGCCGTCGAGGTCCAGATCTTCTGGCCGTTGACGACATAATCGTCGCCGTCGCGCTTCGCCGCGGTCTTCAGCGCGGCCAGATCCGAACCTGCCCCCGGCTCGGAAAAACCCTGGCACCACCAATCGTCGATATTTGCGGCGCGCGGCAAAAATCGCTGTTTCTGCTCCTCGTTGCCGAACTGGATCAGCACCGGGCCGATCATCGTGATATTGAAGGACGACACCTCGGGCGCCGGCGCCAGCTGGTTTTCCTCGAGGAAGATCATGCGCTGAACCGGCGTCCAGCCGGGTCCGCCGTATTCCTTCGGCCAACTATAGGCGGCCCAATTGCGCCGGTTGAGAATGCGCTGCCACGCGACGGTGTCCTCTTTGCGCGGCGCGTGCCCCAGCCGCATACGCTCGCGGATATCGTCCGGCAGATGATCGCGGATGAAGGCGCGAAACTCGTCGCGGAACGCCAACTCGTCCGCCGTATAGCGAAGGTCCATCGGGCCACCTCTCTGTGTCTCGGCGTTTATCGCGCAAAGCCGGCGCTGCGCGGGAGCGATCCGTGAATGAGAGTCAGCGTCCGGCCGACGCTGACCGCGGCATAGACCCAGGCGAGGTTGATCTGCAAGGCCGGTGAGGTCAGCGGGCGAGGGTGAGGACCCCCGGATCTTCCGTCCGGTGGGGAGAAGCTGGGGGCCGGGCCGGGACGCTAGGCCCGAATGCCGTGATAATAGGTGTTGCGGAGTACGCGCCCCGGCAACGCGCCGGTATGCTTGCCGTCTTCCAGCAGCACCTCGCCGTTGACGATTGTCGCCATGATGCCCTGGGCCGGCTCTTTGATGCGCTTGGCGCCGGTCGGGAAGTCGTGCACGACCTCCAGCGGCAATGGGCGCACCGTATCGGGATCGAAGATCACGATGTCGGCGATCATGCCGGGGCGCAACAGGCCGCGGTCGTGGAGCCCAAAGATCGAGGCCGATTCGAAGGTCAGCCGCCGCACCGCCTGTTCGAGGCTCATGACCTGCTTCTCGCGCACCCACTCGGAGAGCAGGCGGGTCGAGAAGCCGAAGCCGCTCTGGAACTGCACGTGGGCGCCGCCGTCCGACAGGCCGATGATCGCATTCGGGTAGGTCAGGATCTTGGCGACGGCCTCTTCGTCGACGTTGTTCTCGCCATGCAGCCATTCGGTGTCGAGGTTCTCCTCGATCGCGAGGTCGAGGAAGCAGTCGATGATACCCTTGCCCTGAGCCTTGGCGATCTGGCCGAGGGTCTTGCCCTCGTACTGCTTGTTCTTCGGCAGCACTGCGGTCTGCAGGATCATGTAGTCCCACCAGGTGGAGCAGATGCCGATCGGCGGCGTCTCGCCCTTGAACTCGATCGCCTCCTCGTGAAGCTTCCTGCGCACTTCCGGATCGGCGTAGGATTTCAGCATCGCCTCAGGTGAGGAAAGGCAGATCGGGTGCCAGACCGCCATCCCACGGAAGGTCTGGGTGTTGCGCATCGTGAAGTAGTCGGTGATGCGGTTGGGCGTACACATCGGGAAGGCGCGGATGCCGCGCGCGGTCGTCGCATCGACCTGGGCCATCTGCTTCTGCCACTGGCCGGGCCGGCGCATCGTCTGGCCGAGATTGTTGTAGACGACGACGCGGCCGGTTTCCTCGGAAAGCCGACTCATCAGCGCGTCCTTCATCTCCGCGCTGTTGCCGCCGCCGGATTGGATGATCCCGGTGCCCAATTCGCGCAATACGTCGCCGAGCGCGAAGATTTCCTTCTCATCGGCCCAGATCGCGGGAATGTGGACGCCCTGCGGGTCGAAATGGCCTTGGTTGCGTGACACCGAAAGGCCGAGCGCGCCGGCCTTCATGCCGTCGCGCACGAGATCCTGCATCTGCTTGATTTCGTCGTCGGTGGCTGTGCGCTTCTGGCACTCGTCGCCCATCACGTAATACCGCACCGCGGTGTGGCCGATCAGATTGCCGACATTGACGCCGAGATGATGGTCGAGCTGTTCGAGATATTGCGGCACCGTCTCCCAGCCGAATTCGAGGGTGCGCAATACCTCCATCGGAATCGCTTCGACGTAGGAGAGGAACTCGGCCAGCCGCTCCTCTTTGCCCGGACGCACCGGCGCCAAGGACAGCGAGCAATTGCCGAAAATCACGCTGGTCGCGCCGTGATCGCAGGAGTAGGAGCACAGCGGGTCCCAGGTGACCTGGGCATCGTAGTGGCAGTGGTTGTCGATAAAGCCGGGCGCGACGACGCGGCCGTCGGCGTCGATCGTCCGCTCGGCCGGACCGCTCAATTTGCCGATCTCGACGATCTTTCCGTCTTTGACCGCGACATCGCCGCGGAAAGCCGGCATCCCCGAGCCATCGACGATGCGGCCGTTACGGATCAACAGATCATACGCCATCACTACCCCTTTCGTTGTTCAGCTCACGCGTCAAGTCGCTTGCGACAAAGTTTAGCACGCGGCATCGGCGCAACCCACACCGCGAAATTGACAGCACGGTCTTCCGTTCTCGCATGGCTGGAATGCCGCGGGGAGGTGCGTTTTGATGAAGGCAGCAACGGATTCCAGCGCTGCGAGGCTGCGCGACCCGCTGCTTCGGCTGCCCCTGGCACACGCGCGCTCAAATTCCGTTGCCGCGGAAGCCCAAAAACCACAAGATTACGCTTGCCGACCCAGGGAATCCAAGGAATGTCCGGTAATACGATGTCCGCGCTGGTTTACGATATTGGCCTCCACGACGGCAGGGATACAGGCCACTACCTGAGAGAGGGCTGCCGCGTGGTGGCCCTCGACGCCAATCCGGTAATGTGCGAGGCAGCGGAAGCGAATTTCCGCGATTACATTCAGACTGGGCAACTAACGGTCATCAACTGCGGCGTCGCAGAACATGAGGGCCAACTCGAATTCTGGGTGTGCGACGACGTGTCAGAGTGGAGCTCGTTCCATCGGGACATAGCTTCTCGCAATGGAGTGAAGCATCATGCAATTACCGTTGAATGCGTCCCGATCATGGACATCGTTGTAAAATTTGGCGTCGCTGATTACATGAAGATCGACATAGAGGGGAATGACCGGATTTGTATTGGGGGCCTAAGCAGTGCCTCTGCACCCAAATATATCTCGATTGAAATGGATCATTTGTTCGGAGATCAAGACATCGAGAGGTTGTTGGAACTTGGATATCGCGGTTTCAAGGTCATTTGTCAGAGTGATTCATGGAGTCAAGTAACTACGCAGAATGTATGGTTCTATAATCGATTGACACGCAAGCAGTTCCTTCCGCGCTGTTGGAGGAAGTTGAGGAGAGTTTCTTCCATGTGTTTGTCTGGAAGAAGGGTTGGCGAGTCAGGCCCTTGGGGTGAGAAGACTTCAGGGTCTTGGCACTCCGCAGATCATGCTCACTCAGTCTGGTGTTTCCTCCACGAGCTTGATGAGCAGCTCGGCACGCGCGGCTTGGGCGCGTGGTATGACATCCACGCCAGAAAATAGGGGCAGCGTGCGCATCGGATTGCACCGAGGTTAATTCAAACGGTGGTGCCGGTCATTTCCCAAATCGCCACCTCGCCGCTATCGTTCTGCCAAAGACTGTCAGATAATGTGCTCCCCGAAGGGGGTCATCAAGGCACACACGACTCGACACCGCTGATATTTCAAGATAAGGCCGCATCCGTAAAGACACTCAGCGCGGGCGTGGGCAGGCCGCGCACGATGGCGATGATCGTGTCGGCGAGTCCCGTGTCACCGACGACAATATTGCCGGCCGCCATTGCTTGCATCATCGGAGGCGCGGTGACGAAGCGGGTCCAGTCGATGTCGAGATCTTTCTCTTTGAAGAAGTCGACTTGACCGACATAAGAACCGATCAGCGCATTGACTGGCGTCGTAACCATCATGATTTTGTTCGGGACTTGCGCGGAGGCTGATAACCCCAAACCTCTCGCCGACGCCGACGGGGCGAGGAAAGCGACGCCCCCGTTCGCGATCGTTTTGAGCGCCCTGCGACCTGTCGGCCCGTTGGATTTCGTGTTTGTCTCCCAGAAGCGCAGTTTTGCTTGGTTCTATTGTTGCTAGTTAGCCTCTCTAGTTTCGTGTGATCTGCTTAGCGTCGGTTCGACTGGAATAATGCCGAATCTCATTGTAGTCTCGTCGGCAATATCCATACTGTTCATGCTATGGGGTGGTGGATTGCCTCCCCCGAATGGCGGGTTCACAATGAGGCCGAATTCTGGCGGGGAGGAACGATCGATGACGCAGAAGACTATTCGTCGGCAATCCGTGTCCCGGCTCACCGTGTTGATTGAGACCGTGGGGTTGGTGGACGCGGCAGTGCCGGAACAAGGCTCCACCTCCCACAGGAAGCCGGCAAAACTGGCACGCCCGCAAGCGTCATCACTAATCCGCCCCGTGACTGGGGGCCGCAAAACCCGTCGATCTACCCGGTCCCCACCAACCGGCGGGCCAGCTTATCGGGCGCATTCGACTGCCGGAAGTGTGTGCCAACCTCGCGTTTGGCGGCCCCAAGCGTGACCGCCTGTTTATCACTGCGAGCCAGTCGCTCTATGTCCTCCGGGTGGCGACGCAGGGTGCGGCTCCCGGCTGATCCCGGCGTCTCGAATGTCAGTAGCTAAGAGGATGTCGAAAGATGTCGCGTGTTAACCTTTTCGTTGCAGCTGTCGGGTTGAGCACATTGCTGATGACATGGAACAGCCATCATGTCGCGGGCATGGAGCACAGCCCGGGATCGCTGCGCGCGACCCGGCAGACGTTATTGGCGCAAGCCCAACCCGCCCTACCCCGGCAGAATGTCGAAGCCAATATTTCGGAGCTTCACCAAAAGCTGCAGATCACTCCCGCCCAAGAGCCTCAATTCAGCGCCGTCGCCAATGTCATGCGGGACAATGCCCGATTGGAGGCGAGTGTTCCGCAACCGACGGCAAATGCGACTGCAGTCGACGATCTACGAGTCTACATCAAGTATAGCGAGCTGGAGCTCGCTGGACTGAAAAAGATGCTGCCTTCCCTCGAAGCATTGTACGCGACTTTGTCGCCAGCGCAGAAGAAGGCCGCCGACGCGATCTTTCGCCAGGGCCCGGGAGGGTGAAGAGAACGCCATGGCACAGGCGCAACAGGACGTGCACTATCGCGGCTGTCGGAGTGTGAAGGGGGAGTGGACGGCATGTTCGATCTGATCGTTACCGGCGGCGTTGCGGTTTTGCCGAGCGGCGCGGAGCCGGCCGATATCGGCGTCAGCGGCGGCAAGATCGCCGCCATCGGCGCCCCGGGAAGCCTCGCGCCGGTTGGCGCGGCGCGGGTCGTCAACGCGGCCGGGCAGATCGTCATCCCGGGCGGCGTCGACCCACACATCCACTGCAGCTCGCCGATCCCCTTCCCGGGCCGCAACGAGGATCTTCTGAGCGCGCCGCCGGAGCAGGTCAGCCGCGCCGCGCTTCATGGCGGCACGACGACTATGCTCGATTTCGCGCTGTGCCCGCCGGACCAGCCGCTGCAGCAATCGATCGAGCTGCGCCAGCGCGAATGGGCCGGGACGTGCTACTGCGACTACGGTTTTCACCTGCTCCTGATGAGCCATCCCTCGCAGGGAGTGCTCGGCGCGTTGCCCGAGGCGATCCAGGCGGGCCACGCGTCGGTCAAGATGTTCACCACCGACATCCGGCCGAACCGGCAAGGCCGCATGGTGCAGTTCGGCGACATCTGGGAGGTGCTGAAGATCCTCGCTTCCGCCGGCGGGGTCGCCGCGATCCACGCCGAGGACAACGACATCGTCATGCACATGTACGAGAAGCTGATCCGCGAAGACCGGGTCGGCTTTGAGAACATGGCCGAGGTGCACAGCACCTTGTCGGAGGATCTGTCGTTCAACCGGGTGATCCGGCTCGCCGAGAATGTCGAGGGCGCGGCGCTCTACATGGTGCATGTCTCGGCTGCGACCGGGGTCGCCGCGATCGCCGCATCACGGGCGAAGGGCTTTCCGATCTATGGCGAAACCTTGCATCAATACCTGCTCTACACCGCCGAGGACTACAAGCGCCCGGGCGGCCAGATGTTTCATACCTATCCCTCGCTCAAATTCGCCAAGGACCAGGAGACGCTGTGGGCGGCGACCGATCACGGCGCGATCCAGGCGATCGCCACCGACGAGGTCTGCTGTCCTCTCCAGATAAAGCTGCAGGGCAGGCGCATCGACGACACGACCGGCGGCAATTCCGGCGTCGAGCCGCGGCTGTCTTTGATGTACACCCACATGGTCGAGAAGCGCGGCTACAGCCTCGCCGATTTTGTCGGGCTCACCTCGGCGAATGCCGCGCGCATTATGGGCCTCTACCCGCGCAAAGGGGCGCTGGCGATCGGCTCGGACGCCGACATCGTGCTGCTCGACCCGCGCACCCGACGAGTATTGCGCAAAGAGGATCTGCACGAGACCGACTATTCGCCGTGGGAGGGCCACGAGGTGGCGGCTTGGCCGAGCATGACGGTCCTGCGCGGCAAGGTTGTGGTGGAGAACGGCCAATTCCTCGCCAACCTCAACGACGGCCAGTTCCTGTCCCGCAAGATCCCCGACGAAATCCGCTCCCGCCCGGCGGTGTGACGCAAACGACCGCCTCCCGTCACTTGCCGCCCCTCACCCTCCCGCTTCGCGGGTCCCTCCCTCTCCCCGCTAAGGCGGGGCGAGGGGCTGTATTGCTCCCTCGCCCCGCTTGCGGGGAGAGGGTTGGGGTGAGGGGCATCTTCCGGAGAACCGCCAATGACCGCACATCCGCTGCCCCTGAACGATTTCCTTGTCATCGACCTGACCGCCCATCGTGCCGGGCCGACGGCGGTGCGGCAGCTCGCCGATTGGGGCGCCCAGGTGATCAAGATCGAGCCCTCCGGCGAGCTGGTCGACGCGACCGGCAGCCGCCGCGACGGCCCCGATTTCCAGAACCTCCACCGCAACAAGCGGGCGATGACCTTGAACCTCAAGAGCGACGAGGGCCGCGCGATCTTCTTCAAGCTCGCCGAGCGCGCCGATGTCATTGTCGAGAACTATAAATCCGACGTTAAGCACCGGCTCGGCATCGATTACGAGGCGGTGCACAAGATCAACCCGCGCATCGTCTATGGCAGCATCTCCGGCTTTGGCCAGGACGGGCCCTACGCCGGTCGCGCCGGCGTCGATCAGATCGCCCAGGGCATGGGCGGGCTGATGTCGATCACCGGCCATCCCGGGCAAGGCCCGGTGCGCGTCGGGATCGCCATCAACGACACCTCGGCCGGTCTGCTGCTTTCCTATGGGATCGTGCTGGCGTTGCTCAATCGCGAGCGCACCGGCGAGGGCCAATGGGTGCAGACTTCGCTGCTCGAGGCACAGATATTCATGCTCGACTTCCAGGCCGCGCGCTATCTGATGAAGGGCGAGGTCGCCGGCCAGGAAGGCAATTTCCACCCGACCTCGCCGGGCACCGGCATGTTCCAGACCTCCGACGGCTTTATCAACATCGCGGCCTCGGGCGACAATCTGTGGCGGCGCTTCTGCGAGGCGGCCGGCGCCAAAGATCTGCTCGAAAACCCTGATTTTGCGACCGTGGTCGCCCGTGCCAAGAACCGACCGGCGCTCATTGCGCATCTGAACGAGATCATGCGCCGGCACCCGAACGCCTATTGGGTCGAGCTGTTGACCAATGTCGGCGTGCCGTGCGGGCCGATCAACACGATCGACCAGACCTTCGCCGACCCGCAGGTCCAGCATCTCGGGATCGCCAAACCGGTCAGCCACCCGACGCTCGGGCCGCAAAAGGTCGTTGGCCAGCCGATCCATCTGAGCCGCTACCCCCAGCCTGACGAGCTGCGCCCCACCCCCGATCAGGGCGAGCACACCGATGCCGTGTTGCGCGAATTGGGGTACGACTCCGGAGCGATTGCAGGGCTACACCAGCGCGGCGTCGTTTGACTGGAGCGCGGGCGTCTCGCCCGCGTGCGGGCCAGAGGCCCGCGGTCCGGCAGGGTCGGGTGCGTGCCTCAACCGCTCTGCGGCTGGGGCCCGGAGTTCTGCGAACGACGGCCGCGCTCGGTCATGAACTGGTCGAATTCCACCTTGTCCTTGGCGTGGCGCAAGTTGTTGAGGAACTCCATGAATTCGCGTTGCTCCTGTTCGAGGCGACGCAACGTTTCGGCACGGTACTCGTCGAAGGCGCGGTTGCCGCTCGAGGCTCCATAACCGCGGCCGCCCCATCGCTCCGCCGCCGCCTGCATCCTCTCCATCCGCCGTTGCATTCGTTCCATCCGGCGTTGCCAACGGTCGCCGCTGCCATTTGTCCGGCATGCCATTCGCCCACTCCCTGTCAAAAAACCGAGAAGCACCAGGCCGATCGGCCAAAACAGGATGAAGCCTGCAACCGTCAGCCCGATCCAGGCGGGCTTGCCGATGTCGTCCAGTTGCGCTGCGAGTGCATGCATGGCAGCCTCATGTCAATGTTTATCACATTCACATGAGGTCGGCTCGGCTTGCTGTCAAGCGCATCCATCCAAGCATTCCGGTTCACACTCGAGCCGTGATCATGGAACAATCCGGCTACCATGGCTGCCGCTCGCCCTCCTGTTCCGCCCCCTGCCGTAGGACATTCATCGGTCAGCCGGTACGGCGCATCCAAGACGCCCGGCTCCTGACCGTGACGATCGTGGCCTGCCCGAGGAGCTGCGCGGCCCCCTCGCCGGCATCGGCGAGGTGATGAGCCAAATCGCCTCCTTCCCGCATGGCTTTCACGTCTGCGAGGTTGAAATCGATCCCGAGACCGGGTGTGTCGAAATCGCCCGCTACTCCGCGGTCGACGATGTCGGCCGCGCCGTCAACCCACTGATCCTGCACGGCCAGACGCATGGCGGGATTGCGCAAGGCGCCGGCCAAGCCTTGTTTGGGCAGTGCGTCTACGATCCAGCGACCGGCCAGCTCCTCTCCGGCTCGTTTATGGATTACGTGATGCCGCGGGCGGCCGACATGCCGTTCTTCGCCACCGCGCTGAGCGAGGTGCCGTCGACGACGCATCCACTGGGCTTTCGCAGCGGCGGCGAAAGCGGGATCACCCCTTCGCTCGGCGTCGTCATCAACGCGATTGTCGACGCGCTCGCCGATCTCGGCGTCACCCATATCGAAATGCCGGCCACCCCCGAGCGCGTCTGGCGAGCGGTCCGATCGGCGTTGACAGTTCACGGGTCATCGACTATCTAGATAGTCTGAGATATACGTCTAGATAGATTGGTCTATATACATGGCGTTCCATGTCAAGGACGCTGCAACCGACGCGGCGGTGCGGCGGCTTGCCAAGCTCAAGGGCAAGACCCTAACCGAGACGATCCGCGAGGCGGTCGAGCATGAATACGCGCGAACCCGCTCGCGAATCCCGCTGATAGAGCGCCTGAAGCCGATCCAGGATCAGTTCGCCTCTTTGTCGAAGCCAGGCGGATTGCCAGCCGACAAAGCGTTCTTCGACGAGCTGTCAGGCGATGTCTGATGTTTTTGGACGCTTCGGCGATCATCGCAATCATTGCGCGCGAAAGTGATGCGACGGCCCTTGCCGGGCGGCTTCGCCAAGCGAATGAGGTGCACACTTCGCCGATCGCCATTTATGAGGCGGTGCTTGGGCTTGCGCGGGTCGGAAATACGTCGATCCAAGAGGCCGAAGCCGTTCTCGAACGCTTTCTCGAAGAAGTGCAGGCACAAACCATATCGATCAGCGCCAAGGTAGGCCGCGCCGCCATTGCGGCATTCGCTCGCTTCGGCAAGGGACGTCACCCGGCCGGCCTCAATATGGGCGATTGCTTTGCCTATGCGTGCGCCAATGAGCTCGACGTACCCCTCCTGTTCAAAGGCAACGATTTTCCACAGACAGACATTGCTGTCGCTTGAGGGTTCGGCGCAGCAGAACGTCGCGTCGATGGCGATTTTCTTTACCAGCGACACGCATTTCGGCCATGGCGGCGCTTTGGGCCTGTATCGGCGACCCTTCCCATCTGTCGCAGCGATGAACGAAGCCATCGTGGAGCGCTGGAACGAGACGGTCGGGCCGGATGACGACGTTTGGCATCTCGGCGATTTCGCCATTCGCCAGCGACCGGAAGTGGTTGCCGATCTCCTCGGTCGGCTTCACGGCCGCAAGCATCTCCTCACCGGCAACAACGATCCTGCGGCGACGACGGAGCTGGAGGGTTGGGAAAGCGTGCAGCCCTACGCTGAGATCACGGCGGACGGCGTATCGCTGGTGCTCTGCCATTACCCGTTCCGCACCTGGCGCGGCATGGGCAAGGGCTGGATCAATCTGCATGGCCATTGTCACGGAAGGTTGAAGCCGCAGCCGCGGCAATTCGATGTCGGGGTTGACCTCTGGGGGTTCCGGCCGGTCACCCTCGGCGAGATTTTGGCAAGCAGAGGCAACGCCAGGCGACGGTTCTGAAGTGGTCGCGAAGCCGGCGGTCGCGGCCCGCGCCGGAGCGATATCCCGGCGACCCTCGGGTTCGTCTGGCGCGCGATCCGCGGCGCCAATTGTGCTGCGGCCCGGTAGGGCGCTACGATCAGCGAGTCAGCCCCGCGGGCTGACCGGGATGAATACCGGGAGATAGCTCATGGGCAAGAAAATCGCGGTGGTCGGAGTGGGCGCGGTTGGCGGCTATACCGCGGCCTATATGGCGCGGGCCGGCGAAGACGTGACCTTGATCGACATGTGGCCCGCGCATGTCGATCAGATGAAACGAGAAGGCCTGCTGATCACCCACCATCAAGGCGAGGAACCGTTCACCGTCAAGGTTCGTGCCCTCCACCTGACCGAGGCGCAGCATCTCAGCAAGGAGGCGCCGATCGACATCGCCTTCGTATGCACCAAATCCTACGACACGCAATGGGCGGCGATGCTGATCAAGCAGTATCTCGCGCCCGGCGGCTATGTCGTCTCATTGCAGAACTGCATGAACGAGGGGACGATCGCCGGCGTTGTCGGCTGGGGCAAGACGATGGGCTGCGTCGCCAGCAACATCAGCGTCGGCCTTATCGAGCCGGGTCATGTCCATCGCGGCGGGGTCAAGGGTGGCGCCACGCACACCGTCTACCGCACCGGGGAAGTGCACGGCACCATCACCGAGCGCGCCCACGAGATCTGTCGGCTCGTCTCCTATGCCGACAGCGCCAAGGTCACCGACAATCTGTGCGGCGAACGCTGGTCTAAGCTCGTCGCCAATACGATGGCGAACGGGGTCTCGGCCTGCACCGGGCTTTCCGGTGCACAGATCGCACAGAACGAGGCGATCCGCCATTTCCAGGCGCGGCTCGGCAGCGAGGCGATCCGCATTGGCGAGGCAGGCGGCTACCGGCTCGAAGAGATCGATCATCTGCCGCCGGAGACGATTGCCCGTGCCGGCGAAGGCGATGCCGCGGCGCTAAAGATTTACGACGAGCGTCGCCTGTCGCGGGTCGGGCGTGGCTCGCCCGATCAGCGGCCGTCGATGGGTCAGGACATGGCCAAGGGTCGGCGCACCGAGATCGAATATCTGAACGGGTTCGTCGTCCGCGAAGGCGAGCAAGTCGGAATTCAGGCACGCGCCAACGAGTGGCTTGTCGACATCGTCAAGAAGGTCGAGCGCGGCGAACTAAAACAAGATCCCCACCACATCACCGAGCTCCGGCTGAACTGAAGGCCGTCACATACTCACTCTGCCCCCTTTCCTCGGAGAGAGGGGCTGAGCAGCTACGCGCCACTCGCTGACAATGTTGGCCTGATATTCTGGTTGAGCCGGAACAGGTTCGTCGGATCATATTTGTTCTTCAGGGCGACGAGCCGCTCGTAATTATGGCTGTAAGCAGCCTGGATTCGCGTGCCTTCCTCGGCGTCCAGGTGGTTTACATACACTTCGCCGCTCGCGAAGGGTTCCACCGCCGTCCAGAACTCCCGCGTCCACTGGATGTGACCGGCGGACTCTGCAGGATCGCTCCACTGCGAGATGACGTCGTAATCCCACTGGTCATCGCGAAGCCCGAAGGCAGTCTCGTTCGGATCCACTCGGGTAGCGGCGCCGTGGACATGGAAAAACGCGACCATGGACATCGCTGACCGCATGGCAGCCGACCGATCGACCAGAATTTCCAGGACATCCTCCCCGAGCTCTCTCAGAAAGCTCGACTTCCAGTATCTCTGAACCCCACCATACGGAAACGAGGCGTCAAACATCGTGTTCAGCTGCACATAGGACATCGGGGCGATCGTATCGACCAGCGGTGAGCCAAACCCGCGTACCGGTGCGACCCATTTTTCCCCATCCGCGAGATCCCCGACATAGCCGACTGCGATGGCGACGACCGGGTCGCCATCATGCGACGTCATCAACCCAGCGAAAGCGGTCAGCTCATCGGGGCAGCTGCGCGCATAGTCCCGGTAGAATCGCAGGACCTCTTTGGCCTTGGCCATCGGGTGCTGAACCATTCCCGCCAGCACCGCGCCGACGGGATGAACCCGGTATTCGAACGAGGTGACAACGCCAAAATTGCCGCCACCGCCTCGTAGGCCCCAGAAGAGGTCCGGGTTCTGCTCGCCACTGGCCGTCAAAAACCGCCCCTCGGCGGTGACGATGTCTGCCGACAGCAGGTTGTCGCAGCTGAGGCCGTGCTTTCCCCCGAGCCAACCAAGGCCGCCACCCAAGGTCAGCCCGGCAATGCCGGTCGTGGACACGACCCCGCCGGTGCTGGCCAGGCCAAAGGCCTGGGTCTCGCGATTGTACT
>WNFR01002319.1_pt1 | contig 22713 bp, 19 predicted proteins | sample 5400221 | NCBI WGS metagenome assembly WNFR01 (sample SAMN13153357, study PRJNA577476) | soil metagenome | isolation source: 40 cm soil under Madrone tree | place: USA:California | collected 2016-06-14 | reverse complement strand
GCTGCTCAAGAAGTATGGGATGCTGCGCAGCATGAGCGGCAAGGGCAACTGCTACGACAATGCGGTGGCGGAAAGCTTCTTTAGCTCGCTCAAGAACGAGATCGTTCACCATCGAAATTATCAGACCCGAGATGAGGCTCGGACAGAAATCTTTGATTACATCGAGCTGTTCTACTATCGCAAAACGACTGCATCAGTCATTGAATTATCAAACACCGATGCAGTACAAGTCAGATGCTGTGTCGCCTAATTAACTGTCCGTGAAACCCGGGGCAGCTCAGGCTGACCCTTTTGGGCTTACTGACCCTTTTGGGCTTACCTTACTGACCCTTTTGGTCTTACCCATAAAAAGCAACCGAGCGGAACATGAAAACAATTTCTTTATCTGTAAAGTTGCTCAATCCAATCTTCTTTGGCCAGTTTTTCCAAAGGTCCGTTATCGCGGAATTGTTCGACTCGGCTGACGAAATGATTCGGCAACGGTCGCCGCTGAGCTAGCTCCTGGACCACTAACTTAATGCCTTGATCCGGTACGTATGGTAACAGTTTAAACAGGTCCGCATAAACTTCGACTGTCTTTTTTATCACTCTCGAATCGGTTTCCCTGTAGGTCTTAGCATAAAGCCGCTCGGCAAATTGTCGGTCCTTTTTGATTAAGCGGATCGCTTCCACGTAGGCTTTCAGAACGCGTTCCACCGTGCCGGGCTGCTCTTTTAAAAAAGCCCGGCTGCTGGTGACACATGACGGCGGATAGATGAAATTGGTCTTCGTTAAGTCCACAAAGAGCGGCCAACCTCTATCCAAAAACCGGATGGCAGTGCGGAGGGTCAATGCCGCGACGGCGATCCTTCCCGTTTCTAACGCTACAGCAAGGTCAGCGCCGGTCCCAAACTGAAGAATCCTCATTTCCTTGTCCGCGTCGATGCCAACCTGTTTTAAAGCTAGCCGCAAATAGAAGTGTGTTGTTGAACCCAAACGCGTCACTCCAGTAGTCTTGTTTTTAAGCTCGACCGCACTTTTTATTTCAGGCCGCGCTATTAAGTAAACCGGATCAATGTCTATAGGGCATGCCAGGAGAACCAAGTCGGCGCCTTCCGCGCGCGCTGCAACGACAGATTCAGCTCCAGAAGAAGAAAGCTGCATCTGGCCACTCACGATCGCCAGTGTATTTAGCGGTCCGCCACGCATGAGAATGACTTCGACGTCCAATCCATGTTTGGAGAACAATCCACCTTCCTTGGCTGCCCAGATTGGAAGTTGCGTTGTGGCCGAGGACACCCCATATCTCAGCCGTTTGAGATCCTGAGCAAAAGACAGTTTCGATTCAGCGGCGAGTAATAAAATCGAAAGGATTGCTAATAATCCCGTCGGTATGGCGAGCACAATGTGGCCTCTTTCTGTGTGTAAGAACCCGCATATCACGTCTCTCCTTAAACACAAATCACACGATTAATCGTTTAGGGCATGGACTGGTTTGAATCATTGACAACGATTTGGCCATCCACTAACGTCGGTCAGAACGGAGGGAAATATGCCACGGATCGCTCATATTGCACTTAAAGTAGAAGATTTAGATAGGAGTGCGGAATTTTATGAAAAAGTCTTCGGCTTGTCTGCGGTGGGTAAATCGAGATCAGAGGATCGGAGCAGGAATCGTTTGAGCGATGGCGAAATTGATCTCACCTTTCTCAAATACGACGATGACAAGTCCGACATGGCTCTGGCTGCTGGTGGCGGGCCATGCATTCACCACTTCGCAATCGAGGTGGACGATCTCAACAAATACGTTGAGGAGGTTCGAAAGTCCGGCTGCGAGATCCTCGGTGATCCCACAACGCCACCGGTAAAATTCCGAGTTCCAGGCGGACCGCTGGCGGAGATTGTGCCTTTAGCAAGATATCAAAAGAAAACTGATTCAGCGAAGAACGGTCGCATAGTTCACCTGGCCATGAGAGTCAAGGACATCGACAAAACGAGCAATTTTTTTGCCAACGTGTTTGGCTTCACCTGTGTCAAAGTCCCCGGTCTAAGAGAGACCGTACGTTACATGACCGACGGAACGGTGCATATGGCGATCAATAAAGCCGCGGCCGGGACAGGAGCGAACGAAGGAAAATGCGATCACTTTGGCATCGAGGTGAACGACGTCCCCAAATGTGCAAGCGACGCAGAGAAGTACGGCTGCGAAGTCGTCACCAACGCAGGCAACCAATTCAAGTTCCGCGCTCCCGGCGGAATTGTCGTCGAACCCGTCCCAAAGGGGGCAAAACCCGGAATCAGTGAAACCGCCTAGGTCGCGACCAAGCAATCAACGATTGAATTTTCTTTCTCAATACGATCGAAAGTTTAGAAGTTGTAGGTTGGTTTAGCCTGCGTAACCCAAAGTCCCATCGCTCTGCCAGATGCGGATCTGCAAAAACCGGTGCCTGACGTTTGACACGTCCGTGCCACTCGACGCCTGTTCAAACTAAAAGCGCCCGAGTTCAAAACCACTTGTATGCTTGAAAATGGCATCGCACCGAGGCGTTCCCTTTTCGGCTGCGATTCGGTCGGTGTAGTTTGTGCTTTCACAACGATCACTTGATCTTGGTGATCTTTGACCCCTGAACGCCAAGCCCCGCCATCAAACCTTGCTGATTGAAGATAAACGCGTAAACATCTTCTCGCAGTGTCGTGCTCGTGAACGATTTGCCCATACCGCTATTTACCACAACAATACTCGGCCCGGCGCCGATCTCCCAACCATCGCTGCGCTCGAGGTATTCGAGCGCTTTATCGGTCATGAAGAACAACGCATAGCCGAAGACTTGCAAACCTGCCTGCAGCCTAAACGAGGCTGGAGGCGCTGGAATTTCGACAGAATCAGTCTATCCAACAAACAGCCACTTTGCTAGAACTATATGACACTATGTGTTCGAATCGGTAAAATCGAGCAGCTGGAAGCGGCGTTAAACGCTTGAATAGATACCGATAGCGCCCGATAGTGACACATAGTCCCGGCACCAGCACAGGACTGAAAATCCTCGTGTCGGGTGATTATCGGTGAACGGCTTGGTACGCTCAATAAAAAAGGCGAACCGTTCGCGGACAACGCAATAATCCCTAGCTTTGATTGGCGTTTATCGTAGTCCGTCTGACTTCAAATCAACTGTGCTTCCCCGCGTATTTCCCGGAGCCGCCTACCCTGGCTTCCCTTGCCCAACTGTGATGCGGGACGTGACGCGCGCTGCCGCGCTGATCATTAGCGAACTCAACTGGCGTCATGATCGCTTGTCTGAACGAGCGAACGTTGCGGATCTTCGCGAAATCCTTCCCGCCGTAGGCAAAGATCAAACCGGTGAAAACCGTTTTGGCTAAACCGCTCGGCTCTGTCCGCTTGACAGTAATTCTACTTAGGCAGAAAATCACGCCCGCAATCGATACAGAGGAGGAACATGATTGTGAAATTACAAAAAGTTTATCACATGGGCATACCGGTAGATAATTTGGATCGCGCCAAGGATTTTTACACTCAAGTTCTCGGCATGGAATATCTCGGACGCGTCGGCGGCAATCCGAACAATCCGGACTCGTTTCCGATTCACGGCGTAGCGCAAAAGCTCGACCGTTTCCGCTGCGGCAACGACGACGTAGTACTCTTCGAACGACCCAGGCCCATCGAACGGGACGCGCTCGATGAAGACGGCATCTTTCATCAAGCGTTCGACATGGCGTGGGAGGATTACGACGACGCTTTGAAAACCGCGAAAGAATTGGGCCGGTTTCACCGCAGCATCGAACGCGACAGCGGCAATACCATTTACATGTTCGACTCCGAGGGCAATTACTTGGAATTGCATTTTCCCCGGCCCGGCGGCCGGCGCGCCCGGCAAGCGAACTGAATTTCGGAACATCTCCCGCCAAGGCGCAAAGGCGCTAAGGTGACGGGTCGGACCCGGCATCCCGAACGAATGTGAGGGATCTGAGAAAGATTTCTCCCTTTGGTCGAAATGACAATTCAAATTTTCCTTTGCGCCTTTGCGGGAGATACTCCGAGTTGGGTTTGCGGCTTCGCCTCGTGGTAAACACTCCGACTCAATCCAGCAGAAAAATTTATTAGGACCGCAACATGGACAAACCCATTAAACTCACCATCGGCGCAACTTCCAAGCGCGTCGACATCGCCAACGTCGTCGCCCTGACGTTTTTCAACAATGTAGAATTGCCGCGCCAATCCGAACTCCACGTTCGCATGGGCTGGCGTGACTCCGAGCTCGGCGGTACCGGCCCGGCGATACTCGTCGACAAAAAGAAATGCGACTTCGGCTTCGGCAATCCGGTCGGCCTGTCGGCCATGGCCTATCTTGGTTGCGGCTTCTATAAGAAAAAAATTCCGCTGCGCGCTATCGGCGTATTTCCCACCTGGGATCGGTTGATTTTCGCCGTGCGCAAAGACATCGGCATCGAATCCCTCGAAGACATCAAAAAACAGAAATATCCGTTGCGCGTCTCGACGCGCCGGCGCGGCAAGCTGCAAACCACGATCTACGCTATCGAAGAAGTGCTCAAAGCCTACGGCATGAGCTATCGCGACATCGAACGCTGGGGTGGCAAGATCATGGAAGCGCCCAACCCGAGCGGGCCCGTGCGCAAGGACCATATTCAATCCGGCAAAGCCGACGCCGTATTCGACGAAGGCGTCAAGAGCTGGGGCCCAACCGCGCTCAACGCCGGCATGCGCTTTCTGCCGATCAACGACGCCGCTGCGCACCACATGAGCAAGCTGGGATTTCCCAGTGCCATGCTGACGCGCAAACATTATCCGAAACTGGCACGCGACATTCGCTGCGTCGACTTCAGCGGCTGGACGTTTTTCTGCCACGCCGACCTGCCCGCGAATATCGCTTACGCGATGGCGAAAGCCGTCGACCTTTGTCATAAGCAGATTCCGGTGGACCACTTCGACAAGCGGCCCATGACCATCCGCGAGTTCTGCCGTGGCGGCGAAGCCGGGCAATTGAACATCCCGCTCCATCCCGGGGCAAAAAAATATTTCCGCGAGAAGGGATATGTTGATTAGGAAAATCTCCCGCAAAGGCGCAAAGACGCTAAGTTCGGAAGAAAATACTTCTTACCTTTGCGCCTTGACGCCTTTGCGGGGAACAGTCCGATTGGTCAAGCTTCACTAGTACAATGGCAACACGATTACACCGCTGCGCCCATCGCATCTTACTCGTCACACTTCTCGCGGCAATAATGTTCTGCTCCGCGAGAGACCTTCGCGCCGAGTTGTTTCGCATCGCGCTCTCTACCCGAGACTTCGGTTATCTGCCGCTCTACGTCGGTATGCGCGCCGGTATGTTCGCCCAGGAAAATCTCGACGTCCAATGGATTCAAGTGGGTTCCAGCGTCGTCGTGACGGCTTTGCTGGCCGGCGAGATCGATGTCGCTGGCATCGCCGGGTCTTCGATGCGCGCGGCGGCGCGCGGTGCGCCGCTCAAAGCAGTGTTTTTCCCCTACCACCGCTCGCTTTTCGTGTTAATGGGCGCCCCCAGCATCAAGCGCGTGCAAGACTTGAAGGGAAAAGTTATCGGCACCACGGGGCCCGGCGGCACCACCGAGTTGGCCGCATCCATGGTGCTGCAGAATCACAACATGGACCCGAGGAAAGACGTGACGTTCATGAATATCGGCGGCGCGGAGACTTCCGTGATCGCCATGCGCAACGGCACGATTCACGCCCGTGCTTTTAATCCCGACGCCGCGGTGCTGCTCAAGAAACAGGGATTCACGGAATTGGCCGTCCTCGCGGACATGGGACCCTGGCCTTGGGCGGGATACTCGACCTCGGACGCGCACTTGAATAGTCGCCGCGACAAGCTCAAACGCTGGACGCGCGCGATGGTGAAGAGTCTGCAATTTATCAAAACCCGCAAAGACGAGACGCTGAAAATCGCCCAGGGCGAATTCAATCACCCGCGCGACGTGATCGAAGGGGCCTGGGAAATTTGCATGAAAGCTATCGACGCGCAAAATCCCGGCGGCGTGAGCGACGACGATATGCGCAAGAACATCGATTTAACGATCACCCAGCCGTTGAAGCTCTCCGCGAGCCCGCCGTTGGCGCAGTTGGTGGACTTTTCCGTGCTCCGCGAAGTTCATAAAGAATTGGGAATTGCCGGGCGTAAATAGAAATTGTTTGAACAAGGAGTTTTTCCGATGCCGCGAAAATTTCTTGCTTCTTTAGTGCTTGCAGTGCCGCTGCTATGGTCGGTCGCGCTGCGCGCGCAAACGACGGAATCCAAGTTGGGCGCGCTGGAAAAACTCTCTCTGCAAGAACGCCAGCAACGTTTATACGAAGCCTCAAAGAACGAAGGCGAGGCGGTGATCTACGCCAACATGGACGTGTCGGCGATGAAACCGCTGACCGACGGCTTCATGAAACGCTATCCCGGTACAAAAGCGGCCAGCGTGCACTTTTCCGGTGCGTCGATCATTACCCGCCTCGATTCGGAAGCCCGTGCCGGCAAGCCGATTTCGGATGTCGTTCTGAGCGGGCAGTTAGGCGTCTTGGCGCTGATCGATAAGAAAATCGCCATGCGTTATCGCTCCCCCGAACGAGAATTTTTCCGCGACGGCTTGAAGGACAAAGACGGCCTGTGGACCGCCTACATGACCAACGTCATGGTGAGCGCCTACAACACCCGCCAGGTGAAAAAAGAGGAAGCGCCGCGGACCATTGAGGATCTCTTGAAGCCGCGCTGGAAGGGCAAGCTCACCATGGACAGTCAGTCCTATGTTTGGTTCGGCACGATGATGCAGTATCTCGGCGAAGAAGCCGGTTTGCGATTCATGAAGCGTTTGAACGAGCAGAATATTTCGCACCAACGCGGCCGGCGGCTGATGACTCAACTGGTTGCCGCGGGCGAATTCGACATGGCCGTGGAGACGAATTTGAATTCCGTGCTCACCCTGAGCAAGCAGGGCGCGCCGTTGGCGTTTGCGCCGATCCAGCCCTATTTCTTGAGTCCGAGCCTCGTCTTCATGAGCGCCAATGCCCCACACCCGTATACCGGCGCGCTGTTCATCGACTATCTGCTATCCGAAGAAGGACAGAAGATCGTCGTGACCACGAATCGCATGCCCGCGAACGCCAAGGTTAAGTCGCCCGAGAGCCAGATTTTAGAGGGCCAGGACGTGCGCACGCCGAATATTTTCGATATAGGAAAGCGATATCAGGCGATCGGCAACCGGTATCGGGAAATATTCGAAGGAGCAAGGTAACAACCTTATGTTCCAATCGTTCCAGCCGTTCCAATCGTTCCAAATGCTCCGGAAACAATTGGAACCACTGGAACGATTGAAACGTTTGGAACAGATCTTTGCGATTTAAGAAAGGACCTAGTCATGTCCACTAAACCTCGCATTACTTTGGGCCTGCCCGATCATCCCCGCTGCCAGGCGATTATCGACGGTAAAGTCGGTATCGAAGGCTATGAGCTCGAAGTCGATCCTCATTTCGTTTCTTCCGGAGAGCGCCACTACAAGTATCTGCACGGCGAGTGGGATGTCGGCGAGGTTTCCGCAGCAAGTTTGCTCCGCGCCATTGAGAAAGGACAACAGCTGCTTGCGATTCCGGTCTTCTTCGAGCGTGGCCCGCGCCAGCGCAACATTTATCATTGCGAGAATCATCTAAAACATCCGTCGGAGCTGAAAGGCAAAAAGTTCGGCTGCTTCCGTTACGGCGCCACTGCCGTTGTTTGGGCGCGCGGCTACTTGCTCGATGCGCACAACATCAAGACGACTGACATGCAATGGTTCGTTTCCGGCCGAGAAGTTTTCATCGGCCACGAGCTGCCGGTCAAAGTGCAGCGCATCGAGCCGCCGCCGCCCTTCGGCGAAGAGAAGCTCGTGCTTTCGAAAATGTTGAACGAAGGCGAATTGCACGGCGCCGTGGTGCCCGGGGACAACGGCTATGCCGGTTTCTTCGGCGGCGGCGAGACGCCGAAGATGATGGCCGCTTATCCGGATGTAAAGCCGCTCTTCGATGACAATCAAGAAATCATCGATTACGTGAAAAAGACCGGCATTAACCCAATCATGCACGTCTTATCGATCCGCCGCGAGGTCGCTAAGTGTCACCCCGACTTTCCCGCGAAATTGACGCGCGCCTTCATGGAAGCCCGCGACGTTGCACCACAGTACATGCCCGCCGACGAAATCGCCGGCTATCGGAGAGAACGCGACGAGCTCGGCGAAGATCCCTACGCCTACGTCATGGGTGAGAACGAAAAACGTACGCTAGCGGCCATGAACCGCTATCAGATCGAGCAAGGTCTGATGAAAACCACCTTGCCGATGGACGACCTGTTCGTCGGACACGTGGGATGAGACGATCGTGATGCAGCTATTCGTCCTATTTGTCCTATTGGTCTTACCCGTCGCGACTGCGCGCGCCGCCACCCTCGAGGACGCCGCCAAGACCGAAGGCGAAGTCGTCCTCTACAGCTCGCTCAACAATGAACAGATCGTCACTCTCGTCGACGCCTTCAAGAAAAAGTATCCGAACATCAAGCCGTCGTTTTATCGCGGCACCAGCGATCGAGTTTTGCAGCGCGCGGTCACGGAGTCCAAAGCCGGCCGCTTCGCCGTCGATGTCGTCACTGCGGCAGGCTTTCAACTCCAGCTGATGAAAGAATCGGGACTGACGCAAAGATTCGTGCCGCCGGAAGCATCGTCCTACAACGAAGGCTTCAAAGACCCTGACGGTCACTGGGTAAGCGTCCATTCGCTACTCAATTCGATGGCGTACAACACTCAGCTGGTGAAACCGAACGAAGCACCCAAAAAATACGAAGATTTGCTTGCGCCTCGTTGGAAAGGCCGCCTCGGCGTAAACCTCCTGGATCCGGAATGGTACGTGAGCCTGCAGCGGCGCTGGGGCAAAGAAAAAACGCGGAATTTTTTAAAGGCGCTCGCTGCGCAGCAGCCGGGCGTGCGCGATGGCCACAACATCACGGCACAACTTTTAGCCGCGGGCGAGTTTCACGCCGTGACCAATACCTACGCGCACATCGCCGCCCGCATCAAAAACCAGGGCGGCCCCGTGCAGTACGTTTTCGACGAGCCGGTGATCACTTACGTTCATCCGATCGCGTTGATGAAGGCCGCGCCTCATCCCAGCGCCGGTAAACTTTTGATGAGTTTCATTCTCTCCGTAGAGGGCCAGCGCATGTTGCGCGATCAGGGAAGAATTCCCAGCCATCGCGACATCGATCCGCAAGTCTTTTCCCTGCGCAATGTAAAACTCTTCGCCAGCGATCCACGCTTGGCTAAAGAGTACAGTGCCGCAGGTGACGAGATGCGCGCAATCTTGGGCGCGCGGTGAACCATAGAACGTTGAATACTGAACCGCATTTCTAACGATTTGAACGGCTTGAACATTTTGAACGATTTGAACGAGTGACGTTTCCAAAGAGGCAGCGACAAAATGAACTTATTTCCGGCAAAACGCACTACCCTCTACCGGGCGGCTACATGGGCAAAATTCTCCGCGTCGACCTGACAACCGGAACGTTGAAGGACGAGAACTTGCCCGAAGAGCCGATCTTGAAAAAATTTGTCGGCGGCCAAGCGCTGGCGTTATATATTTTAATGAACGAGTTGTCGCTCGATGCCACGCCGTTCGGGCCGGAAAACATCGTCGTCATGATGACCGGGCCGCTCACCGGCAACGGCTTCACTCCCGGCGGCACGAAAATGACCGCCGTTTATTTGAGCCCGCTGACAAACACGACCCTAGGTCGCGGCGCGACCAGCGGTTATTGGGGAACCTATCTGAAGGCCGCCGGTTACGACGGAATCATTCTCACCGGCGCCTCGCCGAAACCGGTTTATCTCTACATCAAAGACGGCAAGCCGGAATTGCGTGACGCCGCGCAAGTCTGGGGCATCGGCACGCGCGACACCGAAGACCGATTGCGGGAGAGCGTCGGCAATCGCGACGCAAGAGTGCTCTGCATCGGCCCTGCCGGCGAAAACATGAACCGGGCTGCGATGCTCGCCAACGATTACAACCATTTCGCCGCGCACAGCGGCGGAGCCGTGCTTGGCTCGAAAAAACTCAAAGCCATCGTCGTCTCCGGCACGCTGCGGCCAAGCTACCGCGACAAAGCGAAGCTGGCCGATGCCGGCGCGCGCTGGCGCAGTGTTTTGCAGCAGCACGACGTGAAAAAGAAGAAAACCAAGTACGGCCACGGCGACGCTTGGGGCGCGTTGAACAATCTCAACTGGCGCAGCACCGACATTCAACCCGCGCATATCAAAGGCTTCGATCAAAACGATGTTGTGCTCCGTCCCTGTTTTCAGTGCGCGCGCATGTGCCCGTGGGACGCCAAGCTCGGCGAAGGCGAATTCAAAGGCACGGTGGTGCATTTCAACGCCGGCGGCGAATGGCTTGATACCTTTTTCAATCTCGGCATCAAAGGCAACGCCGTGCTCTACTTGGCCGAGAAGATCAATAATTTGGGCATCGAGTGCAGCCACTTTTCCTGCGGTGCCGGCGTCGCTTTCGAAGCGTGGGAAAAGGGACTCCTCGGTCCGGACCGAACCAACGGCTTGAAACTCGAATGGGGCAACGTCGAAGCCGTCGACAAACTGTTGGACATGGCGGCGCAGCGCGAAGGTTGGCTGGGAAATTTGCTGGCTGAGGGGCCCAAGCAGCTCGCCGAAGCGCTCGGCGGCGACGCGCCTAAATGGGCCGTGCACACTAAAGGCGGCACGCCGGCGATGCACGAGTGGCGCCCCCTACTCGGTCAGATGCTGCGCGAACTTGTCGCCAGCGGCGGAATGAAACCGCAAGGCGGTGGATCAAAGAATCCACCCCCCGACCTGCGCGACAACGAACACTGGGGTCCGTTGGAGATGGATCAACCGGACGGTTGGGTGTGGTCCCATGTTCTATCCGAGCAGTATCGGCAATTCACCGGCATCTTCGGTGGCTGCTGGTTCGCCCAAGAAAGTCACAAAAAAGACGGCCTCAACAGCATCGTCGACGCTTTCAACGCAATCACGGGCTGGAACTTTACGATGGACGACGCGTTGCAAGCTGGCCACCGCAGCATGATTCTGCAAAGCCTCTTCGGCACCCAGCGCGGCTGGATCGCCGACTTCGACTGGCAAGACGTTGGTCCGAGATTTTTAGAACCGATCCCCGACGGAAAATACAAGGGCTTCACCATTGCGAAGTGGCTACCGGACATGATCTGGGAATACTACAAACTCTCCGGCCGGCACGAACGAACCGGGCGACCATACCAGGACACGCTGGAGAAACTCGGGCTGGAAGAATTTTCGGAGTGGGCCCAGCTTGATTAAAGATGTCATCCTGAGGCGAAGCGGAAGGCTCTCGACTTCAAACATGCAAAAATACGAGATGCTTCGCGAAGTTTATCGTGAGTCTTGCCGAAGGGCTCAGCATGACACGCGCATGATTCCGCTCATTCTGTGTCACAATCCCTAGGATGGGGGAAGCGAACCGATGCCCCTCGATCCGCTGATTCGATTCTACGGAATTTCCTCCAGCAACAGGCTCGCGCCTTTTATCGGATTTCTCACCCGCAACTTCTTCTGCACCAGCCACACACGCGCGGCAACCGGATGAACGACTGGAACGCCGAGATCATTCTCAACCGCGACGATGTCTTTCACCTGCCACGCGCCCGAGCCGAGTAAGTAAATTCCTTGCGCCGTTGGGTGCTTGTTGAATGAGGATTTGAGATGCTGATAGATCGTGTCCGTTGATATCTTGTCTGCTTCATACGGCGTCGTATCCATCCCTTCCATCCCGAGAACTTCGAAACCAGCGTCGGTGAAATACTGGGCAAAGAGCGAATTGAGTTTCTCGTCGTTAAAATAAGTGCACCCAACGAACTTTTTGATTCCCAACGCGCGCAGCGCTTCGGCCTGCGAGATGCCGGAAGTGAAGATCGGAATTTTGTATTTTTCCTCCCAGCCGCCGACGATTTCCTGCTCGGCTTTGTGACCGCGCACCATGAACGGCGGCCCACCTTCCGGGTGAATCAGCTCGACGCCGATCTCCGCGAGCTCGGCGACTTTCGCATTGTAGGTTTCCAACGCGCCGAGATAGCCCCGTTCGGAATGTTCCTTGATGCCGGCGTACATCGGAATACATCCGACGCCTTCAGGCAAAAGCCGAATGAATTCCACCAAAGAACCTGAACCATAGGTAGGCTTCACGACCCCGACAGTTCCACGCCATGTTCCCGAAGACATTGAACCCTCCTTCCTGAGTTCCATCCCGGCAAGATGACGGCATGCTAGTCGCAAGTGATCACGGAAAACAAGAGCTAATCGGTCAGACCTGTTGCCGATCAATCATCCATTTTCGATCATTAATCCTCGTTGGTCGCGATCCTGTTGACGCCTGTAAAACTTAAATGTTACACCCACGCTGTCGCCATCATGCATGCCTCGACGGATCGCACGCCCAAATGAAATATTCACGTAGCTTGAACAGTACCGGGGGATGACATTCATTCTGCGTTGACGCTACCAGGCACGCCGGTGACAGCTCAACCAAACTCTGTCGATATTGGGCATAGAATTTGATGCGGTATTATTAAGGTCCTCTCGGCGCCGACCGTTCCCTAACTGAAACAGTATTCATTATCTGAATAGTCACCGACCAAGTTCTACAATGGAACCTTCTGTGCCAGAAGAGTCAGCGAACAGCCGAATCAGATGGATTCTGCCTACATGCTTTTGTCTTGGCGTATTTCTGCGCATCTATAATTTCTGGGGGCCAAACTTATGGCTCGATGAATACGGGACATGGTGGGTTGTGTCCGGTTCCACTTGGGCAGAGGTCGCGGAACGGGCAATAAAAACTCAAGGTCAGTCGCCGTTTTATTACCTTATTGTAAAACTGTTTACGCGTATGTTTGGGGAAGGATCATTTCAGTTGCGCTTGCCATCTGTCATCTTCGGGATCTTGACGCTCTTTGTCGCCTTCCGCTTAGCCATGCAATTATTTCACGACCAAACTGTGGCGCTCACATCTGTAGCCGTGTTCAGCGTCAACGAGCAGCTTATTTGGTTTTCGCAGAATGCCCGGCCCTACGCACTGGCGTTATTCTTAACACTCGTTTCGTTTCTATTTTTTCTCCATTTTTTACAGTCGCGACGGCTGCGTGACGGCACAGTTTATACGGTGACGACAGCGCTGCTGATCTATTCCCACTTCTTGTTTGCCTGGGTCGTCGTCATCCAAGTTGTTGTCGTGACGCTCAGATTCGGTTGGCGGGAGCTGTCATCCAAGTGTTGGTTACTGGCATTCTTGCTAATGACCGTTTTATGTCTGCCCCTATCTGGTCAGATCCTCAGTTTGTATGGAAGACGGCAAACGCTTGATTGGGTACCTAATATCGTTCATTCCATCCAAGCCTCCGCGCTCGCGCGCGGCTTTGCGGACCCTTGGGCGCTCGTTTTGGCCACCTTCACTCTGCTCGCAGTCGGTATCAAACCCATCGACCTTCGACCATCTCCCACGCGCGAAGGTCTATTATTTCTACTTGCATGGTTGATCATCCCTCTCGCGGGAATATGGACGGCAGCGACAATCATCGGAGTGTCCTTTTTTGAGGCACGCTATATTCTATTCGTCTACCCTGCGGCCCTTTATCTGTGGGCTTGGCTGATGCTTCATGTAAAACATGCGAATTGGCTCCGCTGGCTTCCAGCCGGTGTATTTCTGGCGGCAACGTTAAGCATTTCTTTAATCCCTTACCTTTTTGAAACCGGTGCTTTCAGACATTCTGAAAGATTGGGCTGGGACCAAGCTGCAAGAACATTGGCTGCTGCAGGTCGACCCGGCGATCTGGTCGTTTTTTATTCGGCTTTCATCGAAGCCGATCTGTTTGCTCAGAGACCTCAGGACACCTACCTGCTGTCTTATGTTGGCTGGCCACTTATCGCCCATCTTCCGCCGAACCATAGTTTCACTTTGGTCAGCCTGCCGCTCCTTCAAAACGAGCGCACGGATCCCTATATCAAATCGCTCGAGATACGAGCCGCGAAGCACGATCGAGTTTGGGTTATCGGTCCCGACAAGCAACGCGAATATTTCAACGACAAACTGATTTCACAATTTAGCTTTCACCCCGTCCCTGGCCACCTGAGTGACAACATAATAAAAGCTTCATTACTTGTTCGATCAGGCAGCGGATCGTAAACGAACGGCAAAGCGGTCGGGTTGAGTGTTGACGGATTGAAACTCGAAGTGATAGATGACCGCTGATAGTTTCCGAGCAGGACTCGAAAGGACAATTCATGACCACTAGTCCGATTGAAACTTTGACTCAGCAGTACGGCAACCTGGTGCCCACCGGCCGGCTCATAGACGGCAAGCCGCGCAGCATTCTTTTCGACGCGACCAAGTGCATCGGCTGTCGCCATTGCGTACAGGCGTGCAAGGATTGGAACGATCATGACCGAACGAGTCTCTACGAATTATCCAGCACGAATTGGATCACCATGGAGCCACCGGTGCTCGAAGGTCTCTCGCCGCTTTGGGCGCGCAACAGTTGCATGCACTGTAACTTCGCCGCCTGCGCCGCGGTGTGTCCCGTCGAAGCAATTACCAAATATGAAGAAGGCCCTGTGGTCATCAACAAAGACGTTTGCATCGGCTGCGAATACTGCATCCACGCTTGCCCGTGGGAAGTCATCACCAAGAATGACATCACCGGCAAAGCCAGCAAATGCACCATGTGCAGCGATCGCATCAGCGAAGACAAGCAACCCTTTTGCGTCCAGGCCTGCCCGGTCAGCGCGCTCGACTTCGGCTTCTCCGAAGAAATTTCCGACAAAGCCAAGAAGCAAGCCGAGGCGATCGGCGGTTACATCTACGGCGAGAAGGAAGCTGGCGGCGGCAATGTCGTTTATGTGCTGAAAGAGGTCAAAGAAAAATACGGCGTGCGCAACATCGGCGCGGAGAAATTCCCGAAGCACAAAATCCCGCTTGGCCTGATGCTCAAAGATCTGTTCACGCCGCGCTGCGGCATCGCCGGCAAACTGCGCGCGCTCTATCTGGCGATCATTCATCCGAAGCGGCTCATCTACCGGTATTTTTCTTGAAACTTAGCAGAGATTAATGTGCCGCTGAATTGGTTTTCTCTCTCGTTGGAGAGTGTCTTGCAATGTCATCCTAAACCTTGCCGAAGGGCTCAGCATGACAGCCGTAGAGTTGGCCGAATTGTAACGTCAACGGGAAGCAGGTTAAATTAATTCGCTACGAATGAAAACTTACAGAACCATAATTCTGGCTATCCTATTGTCATTCGCGACAAGTTTCGCGCGCGCCGAAAAAATCCTCACGGCGATCCCCCAGGCAAACCTGAATTATCTTTCCATCTACGTCGCCGACGCAAAAGGATTCTTTAAAGACGAAGGGCTCGAAAACGAAACCGTTGTCATCTCCGGCCCGCTATCGATTGCCGCCTTACTTAGCGGCGACGTCGATTTTAGCGGAGCCGGCGGCAGCGGCATGCGCGCCGCGCTCAAGGGCGCGCCGCTGAAAGGCATCTATTTTCAGTCGGAGAAAGTTACTTTTTATTTGGTCGCTGATCCGAGCATCAAAAGCGCCGCGGACCTGAAGGGCAAGAAGGTTGCCATCGGCAGCGCCGGCGACACCCAAGACCGGATGATCACCATGTTCGCGGAGCGCGGCGGGGTTACCTCGAAAGATATTATTCGCATCGCCGTGGGCGCGGATACCAACACCCGTATCTTGGCGATCAAAACCGGCAACGCGCACGCCACCACGGTCGACCCCGGCGGCCTCGTCTTCGCGCAAAAGGAAGGCCTCGTGTCTCTCGGCTTTCTCGGCGATCTCTTTCCCATGCCTTTTCAGGGTTTCGTCGCCACCGAGAGAAAAATCCGCGACAATCCTGCGCAGATTAAGCGCTGGCTCAAAGGTGCCATCCGCGGCCTCATGTTCGTGCGCGATCGGCCCGAAGAAGCCGTCGATCTCGGCATCAAGAAACTTCAGCTCGGTAAAGCCACGCGTGCTATGGTCGTCGAAGGAACAAAAAATTACGTGCGCGCTTTGCCGCAAGGCGTGCCGGGCTTGCCGTCTGCTGAAGGCATCAAGAATTTTCTGGAATACGACATCAAAATTCCGCTGCAGATCAAAGACGACATTCCGCCGGAAAGACTGCTGCAGCTCAGACTGGTGGAAGAGGTTAAAAAGGAACTCGAAGCAAGCCTAAGGAGATAAATCATGGCAACTGAATATGAATTGCGCGGCCAATTGGCGACTTGCACGCGGATCTTTGCGATGCAGGGAATGATCGGCGTATTTGGACACGTAAGCGTGTATCAACCGGAGTTAAAGCGAGTCTTCATCACCCCGGGCATGGGCTCCGACAAAGGCAGCTTGCGCGCCGAGGAAATGGTTCCCTGCGATCTGAGCGGGAAGCCGCTCGAAGGCGAACAAGGCCCGCCCCTCGAGTGGCCGATTCATACAGCGATCCACGCGGCGCGCCCGGATGCGCTTGCCGTAGCGCACCTGCACACGCCCTACGCGACGCTCTTCACCATCGCCAAGCGCAAATTTCAGCCCGTCACTCTGCAAGGAGCGATCTTTAGCGACGGCGTGCCGCTCTACCCGGAAGCGCAGTTGATCACCAACCCGGCGCGCGGTGAGGCGCTGCTTAAAGTCATCGCCGATAAACGCGCCGTGCTGCTGCGCGGCCACGGCATCGTGGTGGCCGGGAAAAATCTCCAGGAAGTGCTTTACACGTCGCTGGTTCTGGAAGACGATGCCAAAAAATCCTGGCAAGCCGCGACCCTCGGCGAAGTCGGCACCATCAGCGAGGAAGAATGCCGCGCCTTTGGCGCCGAGATCGCGCTCGAGCGGCGCGCCCAAAGGGCCTGGAATTATTTCGCCGGCCTGGAAGCGCGCTGGGATCATCAACCGGCAACCGGAAGAAGCGAATTATTTCCGTAGATCGGGCGAATACCGTTCCAGTCGTTCCAAATGTTCCAATGGTTCCAGTTGTTAAAGAGCGCTAGAATTTTCTGCTTGATCTAAGCGATTGGAACGACTGAAACATCTGGAACGATTGGAACATAAGGAGAGAAAGCCATGAGCGAAGGAGTCAGACTTTACGCAGGCACACAACATGGGCTGATCACGTGGCGATCGACGAACAGAGGCTGGCAGGAAGTGGCGCGCCATTTCGAAGACGGCATCATCGACTCGATCCACGGCTGTAAGCAGTCGCCGGAAAGAGTTTTTGTCGGCGTCACCCACGACGGCCTCTACCGCACGATTGATGGCGGCAAGAGCTGGGCGAAAGTATTCGACGGCGATATTCGCTCGGTCAGCGTCGATCCCACTGATGACAAAGTCGTGTATAACGGCATCGAACCCGTCGGGTTATTTCGCAGCGAAGATGGCGGTGATCGCTGGCAAGAGATCACGTCGTTGAAAGCCCTGCCCCAGTCGGTGCGAAAAAACTGGTGGTATCCCCAAGCGCCACACCACGGCCACGTGCGTAACATTCACGTCCACCAGGACGATCCGAAAACGATCTATCTGTGTCTCGAACATGGCGGCATTGTGCGCACCTTCGATCGCGGTGAGACTTGGGAAGATGTCAGCAAGGGCATCGATTATCTCGACATTCATGTCATTTCGAATCTGCCCAAGCGCAAGGATCGTTACTACGTCGCTAGTGCGCGCGGCTTTTTCAGCAGCGACAACCCGAAAGAGGGCTGGGTGCGCGCGGAAAACGGCCTGACGCGCGACTACTTTCATGATTTTCTTTTCTTGCCGCCGGAGCGTGACGGCGAGCAGTCAACAATGCTCATCGCCACGGCTGACGCCTCGCCTGGTTTCTGGCGTAGAGAAAACCGCGGCGCGCGCGCGGCGATGTTCAAAAGCACAGATAGCGCGGCGTCCTGGACGCGCATCACCGACGGACTCGCCGACGATCTCGACTCGATGATCTGGGCACTGGTGCATCATCCGACCGATCAGCGCGCGGTTTTCGCCGGCTTCGGCAACGTCGCCCGCGGCCACGCCTCAGGCGCCGGCGGCGCCGGTGATCTGATGATCAGCCGAGACATGGGCGATAGCTGGCAAAGACTGGATATCGAATTGCCCGCCGATCGAGTGCTATGGGCGGCGGCGGATTGAGAGAACGCCTAGCGTTCGCGTTCCAAACGTTTCAATGGTTCCAATCGTTCCATGGATTCAACGTTTGGAACGACTGGAACATCTGGAACGATTGGAACCGATTTTTAAATGAGAAATTATGATGGCTACTGCTAATTCCGATTACGCGAACTTCTTCCCGAAAAACCGCCAAACCCACCTCCCCGGCGGCTACATGGGGAAGATTCTCCGCATCGACATGACCACGGGAAAACTCACGGATTTGAATCTTCCCGAAGAATCGCTCTTGCGTAAGTATTGGGGTGGTCAGCTATTTGCTGAGTATGTGCTGCTGAATGAATTACCCCTCGATATCGATCCTTATGATCCAGCAAACGTGATCGTCGGTATGACCGGACCGATCACCGGCACCGGTTTCACTCCCGGCGGAACGAAAATGTGTTTCGTTTATCTGAGTCCCGCCACACGCCATACGCTTGGCCGTGGCGCTACTAGCGGTTACTTCGGCACCTCGCTCAAGGCAGCGGGCTATGATGGGATAATCGTCACCGGCGCCGCGCAGTCACCGAAGTATCTTTACGTCGGCGAAGATAAAGTCGAGCTGCGCGACGCTAGTCACGTCTGGGGCAAAGGCATCAGAGACACCGAAGAGATGCTGCGCAAAGAGTCGGGCCACCAGGACGCGCGCATCGGCTGCATCGGCCCCGCCGGCGAGCATCTCATTCGTGCAGCGATGCTGGTCAACGATTACAATCACACGGCGGCGCACGGCTTGGGCGCGGTGATGGGCTCGAAGAAGTTAAAAGCCTTCGTCGCCTGGGGCACCAAACGGCCGCGCGTACACGACAAAAACAGATTGATCGATGCCGGCGCGCGCTGGGCAAAGGCGATTTCATCGCGCAAGACCACGGTCAAAAAACGCCTGACCAGCGTCGGCCACGGTGAAGATTGGGGCGCGATCACGAAGCTGAACTGGCGCAGCACGATCATCACCGACGAAGCCAAAGGTTTGGATCAGAACCGCGTGACGCTTCGTCCCTGTTTCCAGTGTCCGCGCATGTGTCCGTGGGATGTGGAGATCGGGGAAGGACGCTTCAAAGGCAAGGTCGGCCACTTCAACGCAGGCAGCGAGTGGATGGATACGTTTTATAATCTCGGATTCAAAGGCAACGATGTCCTTTATCTCTCCGAGCGCATCAACGATCTCGGCATCGAGTGCAGCCACTTCGCCTGCGGCGCGGGGCTCGCATTCGAGGCTTGGGAAAAAGGCGTGCTCGGCCCCGATCACACCGACGGACTGAAGTTGGAATGGGGCAATCTCGAAGCTGTCGAAACTTTGCTGGAACGCTGCGCCCGGCGCGAAACATGGCTCGGCAATATCCTCGCCGACGGCCCCAAAGAGCTCGCCGAAGAATTGGGCGGCGAAGCGAAGAATTGGGTGGTCCACACAAAAGGCGGCACGCCGGCGCAGCACGAATGGCGCCCGCTATTGAGCCAGATGCTGCGCGAGCTGGTTGCGAGCGGCGGCATGAAACCGCAAGGCGCCGGCGGCGCCGAACCGCCGGCCGATTTACGCTATCGTGAAAAGTGGGGGCCGCTCGATCCCAATCAACCGGACGGTTGGACGAGCTCACACCTGATTACCGAACAAATTCGCCAAGCCTGCGGTCTCATGGGCGGCTGCTGGTTCGCGTTGAACGAAAAGCCGCCCGACGGCGTGCAAAGCATGGTGGATTCGCTCAACGCAACCACCGGATGGGATGTTTCCTTGGACGAAACGATCGATGTCGGCCACCGCGCAATTATTTTGCAAAGCGTCTTCGGCACCCAGCGCGGCTGGATCGCCGAGCACGATTGGCAGGATGTCGGCCCGCGCTTCCTGGAGCCGATCCCCGACGGCAAATACAAAGGCTTTACGATCGCCAAGTGGCTGCCCGGCTTGATCTACGAATACTATCGAATCTCCGGCCGCCATGAAAAAACGGGCCGACCCTACATGGACACGTTGACGCGGCTCGGGCTCGATGAGTTCAAAGAATGGAGCCAACTCGATTAATGTTCTAAGGACGAGATTCTTCACTGCGTTCAGAATGACAGAGGTGACAAGTGTCATCCTGAGCGCAAGCGAAGGATCTCGCAGTGAACGCCTCATTAACGGAGTGTAAAACCAAGAGAGATAACATGAAGTCACGTCAAATCATGACCGCCGGATTCCTCGTGTTTTTCGTCGCTTTTTTTGCCTTCACTTCGTCGACCGATGCCCAAGCATTAAAAAAAGTCCGCATGGCCAGCTCGTCGACCAACGTCTCTTTTCTCGCCCTTTACACCGCGCTGCATCGCGGTTTCTTCAAGGACGAGGGCATCGACTTGGAAATCATCTTCATGCCGGCCAATTTAGCCAGCACCGCCGTCTTGAACGGCGACGTCGACTACAACGGCGCCGTGACCGGCACCATCGGCGCAGCCGTGCAAGGGCGGCCGATGAAAGTCTTGCTCTTCACGGTCGCCAAGCCGCTGCTGTTTTTGATGGGTCAGAAAAATATCAAAGACGTGAAGCAACTGAAGGGAAAGAAGATCGCCGGCAGCTCGCCCGGCGGCTCAGCGACTTTGCTGGCCAATCAAGCGCTCAAACAAATCGGCCTCGAGCCCGGCAAAGACGTTTCGGTTCTGCAAATGTCCGGCAACGCCGCCAGCCGCTACGCGGTGCTGGAATCCGGCGTCGTCGACGCGTCTTTGCTCTCGGTGCCCGAGAACATCATCGCCCACGAAAAAGGCTATAACGAATTGCTGTTTCTCGGCGACATTGTCGAATTTCCCCAGAACGGTTTCGGCACATCGGATAAGCGCATCCGCGAAAACCCCGACGAAGTCTACCGCATGGTGCGGGCTACGCTACGTGGTTTGCAATTTATCTGGGACAAAAATAACCAGGAAGCAGTGACGAATATCCTAATGAAGCAATGGAAAGTAAGCGACCGCAAGATGGCCACAGAGATGGCTCGCCAAGTCAATCGCGTCCTGACCAAAGACGCCTACGTAAAACCCGAGTCCGTCCAGGTTCTCGTCGATCTGGCGCGCGAAAGTGCCAAGGTGACCAAGCCGGTCAACGCGATGGACGTCGTCGACTACAGTTTTTTGGACAAAGCCAGGAAAGAATTGGGAATCACCAAGTAGTCTAGAGTCCAGCGTCCAGGGTCTCGGGTTCCAAACTTCAGACGCTAGACCCGAGACTCACTAATCAGATCAGTGGATCGATAATCACTTTAATAGAATCTTGCCCGCTGGCCGTGAGCTGAAACCCCAACCCTGCTTCGGCCAGCGATAACCGATGCGTGACCATGTCGGCAACTCGCACTTTGCGGTCGCGGATCAACTCAAGCGACTCTTTCAAATCTCCGCCACTGCCCGCGTATGAAGTCACCACGTTAATTTCATTGCACCAGAAATCGAATAGCGGGATCGGCACATCAACTCCGGCGGCCGTTGGAGCAAAAAATAGCAGCGTCCCACCGCGATCGATGGATTTGATGGCCTGCTGAATCCCCGGCATAGCGCCAGTGCAAACAATCACTAAATCCGCGAGTCGACCGTCATTCAATTCCTTCAGCCGCGTAGGTACGTCTGCAGAACCATGGATCGTCGCGTCCGCACCGAATTGCGCCGCAGCCTTAAGCCGATACTCACTAATATCCGTGGCGATGATCCGCGCCGCGCCGCGCCCGCGCGCTAGTTGAATATGCAACAGGCCGGATATGCCGCTGCCGATCACCAGCACGGTTTGCCCAGCGGTCATACGCGCGAAACGCTGAGCTCGGACCACGCAGGCAAGCGGCTCGATGAACGACCCTTCGTCGAACGTCATCGTATCGGGAATCTGCAGCGTGCCCAATTCTACATTTATTTTCGGCACGCGAATGTATTCGGCAAATCCGCCCGGATCGAAATGGGTGGTTCGCAACAGGTCGCACACCGACTGGTGTCCGCTCAAACAGTAGCGGCATCGACCGCAGGGCACATGATGCGAGGAAAAAACCCGATCGCCGACTTTAAAGTCTTTGACCTCCTCCCCCACCTCCGTCACTTCACCGGTAATCTCATGGCCCAGAACGAGCGGCGCCTTTTTGATCCGATACCACTCCATCAAATCGCTGCCGCAAATGCCGCTCGAGCGTGTGCGAATAAGCAGCTCACCGGCGCCGATCTTCGGCACAGGTAACTCTTCCAACCGAACATCCCGATTATTGTAGTACATGGCGACGCGCATGATCGGCTCTAGGTATGCGATAGAACTTAGGCGCGCGTTGAGGATCGTAGGTGAGCGACTCGGACGCCGTCGGCGTTTACTAGATGACGAATTCTTCGAATGTCCTTCGACGAGCTCAGGACGAGCGGAACCGGGTTTGATACGCGCAAGAAACTCCGCTCATGCTGAGCTTGTCGAAGCATCGTCAAGATTTCTCGAATAATGATTAGGAAGCCTTCCGCGCCTTAGAATTTTTCTCACCTTCGTAAATCTTGTGGGCTTCCTTCAC
>WNFR01008245.1_pt1 | contig 22728 bp, 18 predicted proteins | sample 5400221 | NCBI WGS metagenome assembly WNFR01 (sample SAMN13153357, study PRJNA577476) | soil metagenome | isolation source: 40 cm soil under Madrone tree | place: USA:California | collected 2016-06-14 | reverse complement strand
CCGGCGAACCAGGCGGAAATCGGTAAGCGGTTGGCGGCAGAGTATAAGATTCAAAGCGTTGCGCAGCTTCAGAGCTGCTCCACTTGTCATCGATAGCGGACGGTATGAGCGATCACGACAGCGACGGATCCATGCACCACTACGAAAAGCACGAGCACGAGTCGCATGAAGGCGAGGCGGACTTGACGGTGCGCGAGCGCCCTCTGGATTTGGCCGCGGTGCGCGCTAAGCTGCAATCGAAGAGCGGACCGCAGTATTGGCGTACCATCGAAGAGCTTGCCGAAGACCCTCATTTTGAGGAGTTGCTGCATCGCGAATTTCCCCGGCAGGCTTCGGAATGGGACGATGCCGTCGACCGGCGCGATTTCCTTAAGCTAATGGCGGCATCGTTGGCCTTTGCCGGCCTTTCCGGCTGCCAGGCCAACGTGCAGACGCACATCGTGCCGTATGTGAAACAACCTGATGGCATGGTTTTGGGGAAGCCGCTGTTCTTCGCCACGGCGATGCCTTTCGGCGCGGATGCCATCGGTGTCCTGGTGGAAAGCCACGAAGGACGCCCGACGAAGATCGAAGGCAATCCCGATCATCCGGCCAGCTTGGGTGGCACCGATGCGATTACGCAAGCGTCGGTCCTGAATCTGTACGATCCGGATCGCGCGCAAACAGTGACCTTTGCGGGTGAAATTCGCACCTGGTCTGCCTTCCTGGATGCTGCGCAAGTCATGGCAGCGGAAATCAAGGCGGTGAACGGTGCGGGCTTTCGCATTCTCACCGGCACGGTTGCTTCACCGAGCGTCGCCGAGCAGTTGCAATACTTGCTGAAGCTTTATCCGCAGGCGAAATGGCACCAGTGGGAGCCTGCCGGCAGCGACGGCGCGCGCGAGGGCGGCAAACTGGCCTTCGGACGCTACGTCAACACCGTGTACCGGCCGGAGAAAGCGGAAGTCATCTTATCGCTGGACTCCGATTTTCTTGCCAGCGGTCCCGGGCACGTTCGCTACATGAAAGAGTTTTATCGCCGCCGCAAGCTGGATGAGTCTGCGGCCGGCAGCGAAATGAACCGCCTCTATGTTGTCGAGCCAACGCCGTCGGTAACCGGCTCCAGCGCGGATCATCACCTGCCGCTTCGCTTCCTCGAAGTCGAGCAGTTCGCCCGCGCTCTCGCCGCCAAGCTAGGTCTGGGCGGAAGCGGGACACTTTCGGCGAGCGCAGAGAAATGGCTCGACGTTGTTGTGCGGGATCTGCAGAAAAATCATGGCCGCTCGCTGGTAGTCGCGGGCGAACAGCAGCCTGCCGAAGTGCACGCCCTGGCGCACGCCATCAATGCCGCGCTTGGCAACGTCGGCAACACTGTGTACTACACCGAGCCGGTGGAAGCGAACCCGGTGAATAACATCGAGTCCCTGCGGGACCTCTGCGCGGATATTGAAGCCGGCAAGGTCACGACGCTGCTGATCCTTGGCAGCAATCCCGTTTATGACGCACCGCACGATTTCGATTTCACGTCCAAGATTCGCAAAGTCCCGCACACGGTACATTTGAGTTCGCATTTCGACGAGACGTCCGAGTATTGCCTGTGGCACGTGGCGGAATCGCATTACCTCGAAACCTGGGGTGATGCGCGCTCGTTCGATGGGACGGTCAGTGTCATCCAACCGTTGATCGCTCCGTTGTACCGTACACATTCGGCCTACGAGGTGCTCGCTGCCTTCAGCGACAAGCCCGGTTTGAGCGGCTACGATGCAGTGCGTAATCGGCTGAAAGCCGCGAATCCCAGCGGTGATTTCGAGAAGTTCTGGCGCAAGGCGCTGAACGATGGCGTCGTGGCCAACACCGCTTACGCGCCGCTGAACGTCACGCCCAAGTTCGACGCCGCGAGCCTGCCTGCGCTTCCGACTCCCAACCCCGGTGAGTTGGAGTTCCTCTTCCGACCGGACCCGACTGTTCACGATGGGCGCTTCGCCAACAATGGCTGGCTGCAGGAATTGCCCAAGCCGGTCACCAAGCTGGTTTGGGATAATGCCGCGCTAGTCGGTCCAAGTACCGCCTGGAATCTAGGCGTTACCCACACGGTCGCTGCGCGCGGCGGAGAGCACGGCCAAATCGTATCCGCGGTCATCGACATCGCGCTCTCCAATAGCAAAGTGACCGCGGCGGGCTGGATTGTGCCCGGACAAGCAGAAGGTGTTGTGGTCCTTCCGCTCGGCTACGGCCGCAAAAAAGCTGGCTACACCGGCACCAACAAAGGTTTTAACGCCTATGTGGTGCGCACCTCCAACGCGTTGTGGCGCGCCACTGCCGGGTCGGAGTCGGTTAAGAAAACCGGCGAAGAATATTCGCTGGGCTGCACGCAATATCACTTCAACATAGAAGGCCGCAAGGTTCTCAGCACCGGCACGCTCGAGGAATACAAAAAGAACCCTGGCTTCGCGCACGAAGGCGATGAAACTCCTCCCAAGAGCCTTTCGCTATACGAGGAATTCAAGTATCCCGGGTACGCCTGGGGCATGGCCATCGACCTCAATAGCTGCAACGGCTGCAACGCTTGCGTCGTGGCGTGCGTTGCGGAAAACAACATTCCCGTTGTCGGCAAAGATCAGGTCCTGCGCGGCCGCGAAATGCATTGGATTCGCATCGACCGCTACTACAACGCGGGTACGAATACGAACGATCCGCGCACAAACGAAAATGATGCGTTGGCAAATCCCGATACGTTCTTCCAGCCTGTGACTTGCATGCAGTGTGAGAACGCGCCTTGCGAACAGGTCTGCCCCGTGGGCGCCACGGTGCACAGCGCGGAAGGCCTGAACGACATGGTCTACAACCGCTGCATTGGTACGCGCTACTGCTCTAACAACTGCCCGTACAAAGTGCGCCGCTTCAATTTCCTGCGGTTCCAGGATTGGGAGACGCCGCAGCTCAAGTTGATGCGCAACCCGGAAGTGACCGTTCGCAGCCGCGGCGTCATGGAAAAGTGCACCTATTGCGTGCAGCGCATCAACAACGCGCGCATCGAAGCGGAAAAGCAGAATCGCCCCATTCGCGACGGCGAAGTTGTCACCGCCTGCCAGGCTTCTTGCCCAGCCGAAGCAATCGTTTTCGGCAACGCCAACGATCCCAATAGCCGCGTGGCCAAGCTCAAGGCTCAGCAACGCAATTACAATGTCCTTGGTGAGCTGAACACCCGGCCGCGCACGACCTATCTGGCCGCCGTGCGCAATCCTAATCCCGAAATGGAGAAGGCATGAGCACGCGGCCGCCCTACGACTCGGTAGACGTGCAGCCGGTTTCCCCGGTCATCGAGCCGGGCCATACCTACGCTTCGGTCACAGACAAGATCAGCGCCATCGTTCTCACCCGTCCCACTTCTCTGGGCTGGGTCGTCGGCTTCAGCCTTACCTTCACCCTGGTGATGGTGCTGACTGTTTCGGTCGCATGGCTGATTGCCAAGGGCGTCGGAATCTGGGGCATCAACATCCCGGTCGGCTGGGGCTTCGCCATCGTCAATTTCGTCTGGTGGATCGGTATCGGCCACGCCGGCACCCTGATTTCCGCGATCCTTTTCCTTTTGAATCAGCAATGGCGCACTTCCATCAACCGTTTCGCGGAAGCGATGACGCTTTTCGCTGTTGCTTGCGCCGGTTTGTTCCCGCTCATCCACACAGGTCGCCCGTGGATGGCTTACTACATGTTTCCCTATCCCAGCACCATGGGGCTCTGGCCGCAGTTCCGCAGCCCGCTGATCTGGGACGTTTTCGCCGTCTCCACTTATGGCACGGTTTCACTGCTTTTTTGGTTCGTGGGCCTCATACCCGACCTCGCTACGTTCCGCGACCGCTCCGTGAAGAAGCCCATGCAAATCGTTTATGGAATGCTCGCCATGGGTTGGCGCGGTTCAGCACGTCATTGGCACCGCTATCAGTCGGCCTACCTGTTGCTTGCCGGTCTTGCGACGCCGCTCGTCCTCTCGGTGCACACGGTTGTTAGCTTCGACTTCGCGATCGCCATCGTTCCCGGTTGGCACACCACCATTTTCCCGCCCTACTTCGTGGCCGGCGCCATCTACTCTGGTTTTGCCATGGTGCTCACCATCGCTATTCCTCTTCGCAAAGCCTATGACCTCGAAGACTTCATCACCATGCGCCATTTGGAAAACATGGCCAAGGTCATGCTCGCCACCGGCCTGATCGTCGCGTACGGCTACTACTACGAATATTTCATGTCGGTTTACAGCGGAAATAAATTCGACCTGTACCTCACGCAGATGCGCTTTCATGGCCCGTACAGCCATTTTTACTACGCGCTCATTCTTTGCAATATTCTGACGCCGCAACTACTGTGGATCCGCAAGGTGCGCACCAATATTCCGGCGCTTTTCGTGATGTCTTTGATCATCAACCTGGGCATGTGGCTGGAGCGCTTCGTCATCGTAGTAATCAGTCTGACGCGCGACTTCATGCCCTCGGCTTGGGGGCGCTTCTCCGCGACGGTTTGGGATTACGCCACATTCGCGGGCACCTTGGGGCTTTTCACCATGCTGTTGTTCTTGTTTGTCCGCGTGCTTCCCGCCATTTCCATCGCCGAAATGCGCGAACTCGTGCGGCACACTTCCGGGGAACATGAGTAATGGATCACCGCTCGCATACCTACGGCGTTGTTGCGGAGTTTGAGACGGCGGAGCAGCTCATCCAAGCCGCCGAAAGAACGCGCTCGGCCGGCTATCGCCGGTTCGAGGCCTACGCGCCATTTCCCGTCGAAGGTCTCTCCGAGGCTATGGCCTTGAAGCGCAACGCTGTGCCTTTGATTACGTTGATCGGGGGCTTGGCCGGAGGCCTGGGTGGATTTTTCTTCCAGTATTGGGTATCGGCAATGGCCTACCCCTTGAACATTGGCGGCCGTCCCTACAATAGCTGGCCGGCATTCATCCCGGTTACCTTCGAGCTGACCGTGCTCGGCGCGGCCCTATCCGCTGTATTCGGCATGCTGGCGCTGAACGGGCTGCCGCGGCCGCACCATCCTCTTTTCAACGTTCACCGTTTCTCCAAGCACGCCACGTCTGACCGATTTTTCCTGTGCATTGAGGCTCGCGATCCGAAATTCAGTCTCGCGGATTCGGCGCGTTTTCTTCAAGGGCTTCACGCCACGCATGTCAGCGAGGTCGAAGATGACTAATACCTCGCTTTTCCGTTTGGCCCTCGGCGCATCGCTGTTTTTGCTCGCAGGTTGCAGCCTTAAGCAGGATATGGCTCTGCAGCCCAAGGACCGTCCCCTCGCGCCTTCCGATTTCTTCGTGGATGGACGCTCTGCGCGTCCGCTCGTGGAAAATACCGTCGCACGGGGCTCAGTGCTCAACGACGAATTGATGGTTCCAAAAGACTCGAACGCCTTCCCGCTGCCGATCAATTTGGAGCTCGTCGAGCGCGGCGAAAATCGTTACAAGATTTTCTGCTCGCCCTGCCATGGCTTGCAGGGCGATGGCAATGGCATGGTGGCTATGCGCGGCATGAAGCACCCGCCGTCCTATCACCAGGATCGCTTGCGCCAGGCGCCCAACGGCTACATCTATGACGTGATCACCAACGGCTTCGGCGCCATGCTCGGCTATTCCGCGCAGGTGGCCCCGCGCGATCGCTGGGCTATCATCGCTTACGTGCGCGCGCTGCAGCTGAGCCGCAACGCCAAAATTTCGGACCTGCCGCCGGATGTGCGTGAAAAGGTCCTGCATCCGCCTGCGGAGAAGCCGGAGACACACGGCGAAGGCGCACCCGGAGGAAAGACAGAATGACCGCGCAGGATTACAGAGCGCCCGACAGCATCGATCGGATCCGCCAGCGTGCGCTGATCGCCGGCGTGATCGGCCTGGTAATTTGCGCCATTGGCATCGTCAAAGCGCCGGACCGCTTTTTCCCATCGTATTTGCTCGCGTTCATGTTTGTTTTGGGGCTTTCGCTCGGGTCGCTCGGCTTGCTGATGCTGCAACATCTTACCGGCGGCAATTGGGGCATCATCATTCGCCGCCCTCTGGAGTCCGCCACGCGAGTCCTGGCTTTGGTCGCCGTGCTCTTCGTGCCCATATTTTTTGGCATGAAGTACCTTTACGCTGCCTGGCTCAACGCGCCTGCTTCGGGTGAAGGCGCTCTCTCGGAATTCCAGCGCACATATCTTACGGCCAACGGTTTCCGTGTCCGCGCCATCATATACTTTGCCATCTGGGGCGTTCTGGTCTTTCTGTTCAACCGGTGGTCTCGCGAACAAGATGCTAACCCTGAGGACAACGCCGTCCGCCGCCGCTTCAAAGTGCTCGCCGGGCCCGGCATTATCCTTTACGTCTTTGTGATGACTTTTGCCGCGATCGACTGGGTGATGTCCCTCTCACCTCACTGGGCGTCCACGATCTACGGTTTCTTGTTCGTAGCCGGCCAGCTCATTTCTTCCATGGCCTTGATGATAGCCATCGTGGTCCTGCTTGCGCGCACCGGACCTCTCTCCGGTATTCTTCAGCCGCGTCACATTCACGATCTGGGCAAACTGCTGCTGGCTTTCTTGATGCTCTGGGCTTATTTCGATTTTTCCCAGCTTCTTATCATTTGGTCTGGCAACCAGCCCGAGGAAATCACCTTTTACTACTCGCGCCTGCACAGCCAGTGGGGCGTCGTCGCCATCATCATCGTCATCTTCCATTTTTTTGTTCCGTTCTTCCTGCTGCTTTCGCGCGACCTTAAGCGCAATCCGAAGCTCCTGCCAGGCGTGGCCATCTGGCTGATCGTTATGCGCCTGGTGGATCTTTTCTGGATGACTCGTCCGGAATTTACACGCACGGCCTTGCCGAACATTTGGGATCTTGCCGCGGCGCTTGCCCTCGGTGGTTTGTGGTTCTTTTTCTTCGCCGGACAACTGAAGCAGCTCCCTGTGCTGCCTGTCGGCGATCCAAAACTTGCGGAGGCCATTGCCAATGAGCACTGAGTCTCACAACCCGGCGCACAAAGCCGGTGCGCTCCCGGAGCACGATACCGTCGCGTTTGAAAGCCGCGACGTCAAAGCCCGCACGATCTACGCCTATTTGGCGGTGCTCGCCGTCGCCGTGATTCTGTCGTATGTCGCGTCCGTCTTCGTTCTTCGTGTCACCACCAGGATCGCCGCGGAATCCGATACGCCGCCACCCGCTGTGCGCCAGGAGATGAAGGGTTATCTGACCATGCCGCCCGAGCCTCGCTTGCAGGGCGTTCCCGGCCACGGCACCGATCCGCAATATGATTTGCGCGAGAAAATTAAGGAAGATACGGCCGCCAATGAGAAGGCCGGCTGGATCGACCAAAACAGCGGCATTGCCCAGATTCCCGTGGAAGACGCCATGAAGATTATTGCCGAGAAAGGTTTGCCGGCTGCGTCCACGCCACCGGCGGAAAAGAAGAAGTAGGGAATTATGAATTGCATTCGTTCCATCACCGGAATGGTCACGCTGCTCGCGCTTTCTCTAGCGGCAGGCGCGCAGACTATTCCCGATAACGTCGGTAAGTCCTCCTCTGGTTTGCCCGCACAACTCCAGAATGTCGGCTTCGAGCCCAAGCTCAATACACAACTGCCCCTCGATCTGACCTTTCGCGACGAGTCCGGCCGCGATGTGCAGTTGCGCGAATATTTCGGGCACAAGCCCGTCCTACTTGCGCTGGTCTATTACGGCTGTCCCATGCTTTGCAATCAGGTGGAACAGGGCGTGGTCGGCACTCTGAAGATGCTCTCTTTCAACGCCGGGCGCGACTACGAGGTCGTTTTTGTCAGCTTTGATCCGCGCGAAACTTCGGACATGGCCGCCAAGAAAAAAGTAGCGGCCCTGTCAAGCTACGGCCGCCCCGAAACTGCGTCTGGATGGCATTTTCTTACCGGAAAAGAAGAGTCGATTCATACGCTGACTGCCGCGGCGAATTTCCGTTATTCCTTCGACGAAAAGAACAATCTTTTTGCCCACGCCAGCGGCATCATGCTGCTCACTCCGGATGGACGCATCTCTCGCTATTTCTACGGCGTCGAGTACCCTTCGCGGGATGTGCGCCTGGGTCTGGTTGATGCTTCGGCGGGGAAAATCGGAACGCCGATCGACCATCTGTTGCTCTTTTGCTTTCACTACGATCCGGAGACCGCGCGCTATAGCGCCACCATCCTCAGGATTATTCGCCTGGGGGGCATCCTGACCATCTTCACCATCGTCGCTGGAATCGTGATTTTCCGCCGTCGCGATACTCGCGTGGCGTCGGCCACTTCGCGTCCGCCGCTCCAGGGCGGCTCGGAACAAGGAGCACACTAAGACCGTGCAGTCGGAAATGCCATTGTATCCGGAGCAGGCCTCGAACTTCGCCCCCAGCGTCGATTCGCTGATGGTGTACATCACCGCGATTTGCCTCTTCTTCGCCGTGGCCATCACTGCGGCGGTCATCTATTTCTTCTTTAAGTACCGCCGCAAAGATCCCAGCGAAGTCGGAGTTCCGATTCACGGAGACATGCGGCTGGAAACTGCCTGGATCGTGGTCCCCTTGATACTGGCTTTGAGCATGTTCGGGTGGGGCGCCGTTGTGTATGTGGACTATCGTCGCGCGCCGATGGATACGCTCGACATCTACGTCATCGGAAAGCAGTGGATGTGGAAGGTCCAGCAACCTAACGGCCTGCGCGAAATCAATGAGCTGCACGTTCCCGTCGGCCGCGACGTCAAGCTCATCCTCGCCAGCGAAGACGTCATTCACGACTTTTCTGTCCCCGCCTTTCGCGTCAAGATGGACGTTGTCCCCGGCCACTACAACACCATGTGGTTCCGTCCCACCAAGGCCGGGCGCTACCACTTCTTCTGTCAGCAGTATTGCGGCACAAACCACGCTCTGATGGGCGGATGGGTGACTGTCATGGAACCCACCGAATATGCCTCTTGGCTTTCCGGCTCGTCCGAGGCCACCGTCAATCCCGTTGTCGCTGGCGAGAAGCTCTTTACCGAGAAGGCGTGCACCACCTGCCATGTGTCCGACGGCACTGGCCGCGCGCCGTCCTTGAACGGTGTATATGGAGCCAAGGTTCTCTTAGCGGATGGCTCCACCATCACCGCCGACGACGCGTACATCCGCGAATCCGTTCTTAGTCCGCAGGCTAAAATCGTGGCCGGGTATCAGCCCTTGATGCCTAGTTTTCAGGGACAACTGACCGAGGAGCAGATCATCGATCTGACCGAGTACATCAAGTCTCTGCAGTCGCAGCCGGTGCCCGCCAAGGGCGCGGGAATTGCGCCGGCCACGGGGAAGAAATAAGTTATGAGCTCCACACCAACAGCGGTTAACCAAATGCCGCGCGAGCACTATCTGAACGCCACCTACGGTATTCGTTCGTGGCTTCTAACCACAGACCACAAGCGCATCGCCCTGCTCTATCTCGCTTCGGTCACCTTCTTCTTCTTTATCGGCGGCGCGTTTGCCACCATGATCCGCATTCACCTGCTTAGCCCTAAGGGCTTGCTGGTCACACCGGAAACTTACAACAAGCTGTTCACCATGCACGGCGTGGCCATGATTTTCTTTTTCCTGATCCCTTCCATTCCCGCCGTTCTGGGTAATTTCCTCTTGCCCATTATGATTGGCGCGAAGGACCTGGCCTTCCCCAAAATCAATCTGCTGAGCTGGTACATTTATCTCCTGGGTGGCTGCTTCGTCCTCTACTCTTTCTCTACCGGCGGGCTGGATACTGGCTGGACCTTTTACACGCCGCTGAGCAGCGTCTATTCCAATTCCGCGGTCACTCCCGCGGTCATCGGCGTCTTCATTAACGGATTTTCCTCCATCCTCACCGGCTTGAACTTTATCGTCACCGTGCACACCATGCGCGCGCCGGGTATGACCTGGTTCCGCTTGCCCCTCTTCGTTTGGGCGCAATATGCCACCAGCATCATCTTCATCCTGGGCACCCCGGTAATCGCCATCACGCTGCTCCTCGCTGGCATGGAGCGCATGTTTCACCTCGGCTTCTTCAATCCCCAGCTCGGCGGCGACCCAATTCTCTTCCAGCACTTGTTCTGGTTTTATTCCCATCCCGCCGTCTACATCATGATTCTGCCGGCCATGGGCGTCATAAGCGAAATCATCCCCACCTTCGCGCGCAAGCCCATCTTCGGCTACTCCTTTATCGCCGGATCCAGCATCGCCATTGCCGTCATCGGCTTCTTTGTTTGGGCCCACCACATGTTCTTGACCGGCGAGTCCACCTACGCCGCGCTCACCGGCCTCTTCCTTGCCTGCCTCGGCCTGGACATTCACCTCCACGACTCCTATTTCGTAATCGCCCATTTTCACTACATCATGGTCGGCGGCGCCGTCATGGGTTATGTCGGCGGCCTGCACTTCTGGTGGCCCAAAATTACCGGCAAGCTCTATCCTGAATTTCTTGCGCGCATCGCCGCCGTGACACTGTTCCTCGGATTCAATCTAACGTTTTTTCCGCAATTTATTCTTGGCTATCTGGGCATGCCACGCCGCTATTCCAGTTATCCCCCTGAATTTCAGGTGCTCAACGTGATGTCCACCGCGGGAGCCTCCATCCTCGCGCTCGGCTACCTGCTTCCCATGATTTATCTCACTTGGTCCATGCGCTACGGTGCGGTCGCCGGGCCCAACCCGTGGCCCGCCACAGGCCTTGAATGGCAAACGGCCTCGCCGCCGCTCACTGAAAATTTCGATGTCACGCCCGAAGTCACTTGGGAGCCGTACGACTACGATAATCGGCCGGATCTCGGCCTTGCAATAAAAGGTGCGCCGTCACTCGCGCACGGAGACGACTAAACTTTAGAGGAGCCCCGCGTGCATCGCACCGGAGAACTGTTCGGACATTACAAAACGTTGGAGCAGCAGCGGGAAACCGCTTCGCTCGGAATGTGGGTCTTCCTGTCCACCGAAGTGCTCTTTTTCGGCGGCCTGTTCATGACCTACACGCTCAACCGCTCCACGTATCCCGATATTTTCGCGCAAGCCAGCAGGTCCATCAATCTCTGGCTCGGCGCCATCAACACCGTTGTTCTCATCGGCAGCAGCTTGACCATGGCCCTCGCTGTCTGGGCCTCGCAGGTCGGAAAGAAAAAGCTCTTAACGTTTTGCCTCATCGCCACGCTCGTCCTCGGCTGCGTCTTCCTCGGCATCAAGGGCGTCGAGTATCACGAAAAATATGTCGAGCATCATATTCCCGGCTATAGTTTTAATTTCGAGCCCGGCGCAGACACCGGCACGAACGCCCACGCCCAGCTTTTCTTCTCCCTCTATTTCGGCATGACCGGCCTGCACGCCCTGCACATGATCGTCGGCGCCGGCCTGCTCCTTTGGCTCATCAAGGAATCGTGGCGCGGCCGCTTCACGCCGGAGTACAACACGCCCGTCGAGAATATCGGCCTCTACTGGCACTTCGTCGATATCGTTTGGATTTTCCTGTTCCCGTTGCTGTATCTGATCGATCGCCACTGACGGCGTTAGGAAGAAAGGTAAGCGCGTGTCGGAACACATAGTTTCGCCCAAAATCTACTTCGCCATATTCGGCGCTCTGATGATCTGCACGGTTCTCACCGTCACCGCCGCCGAGGTCGACCTCAATGCATTTTTCCCCGGCTTGAATATCATCGTCGCCCTCACCATCGCCGTCTTCAAAGCCTCGCTCGTCGTCCTGTTCTTCATGCACGCAAAATACAGCCCCAAGCGCACCCAGCTCGTCATCGTCGCGTCCGTATTCTGGCTCGCCATCATGCTCTTCATGACCATGAGCGATTACATCTCCCGCCCCTGGGCCTAGCCGTAAGTTACGGCGCGATGTACACAGGATAGTGGCTGTCTAGCGCACCTGTTCTCTCTATTTCATCTTCGGATTTAATTCACACGCGCGAGGGGCGAATACACACACTTTCGCCGCGCTTATCTATGCCTTGGGGTGTTTAGGGGTCTTGACGCTCGTGATCTAGCTTCGGGCACCAAGTTGGCGGCGAAAGTGAAAAAGGGGGACGAGCGAACCGGCCCAGCCCTCAATCCCCTAAAGGGATCCTCGGCTCGCGTCCCCCACGCATGAGCAAGTGCAAACCGCTCGCCATCCTAACTCTTTATATTTCATCGCATTGCTGCGTAAATCCGCGTAAAAACTTGCCACCCCCGCCAAAATTTACCCCGTAACCCAAAGCGTCTACAGGATTCACTGTAAGCAAATCCTGCTCGCCCGTGTTGCAGTCATCGCAGCCGTGTTGACCCACCAACTCACGCTTGCTATCGTGGAGGGTTATTCTGGCCCCAGTCTACCCACTGGGCGCCGGGGCTCCTGTGGAGGGAGCGTTTAGGGATCATGGGCCTCACGAAACTCGTTGTCCGCGGCGCTCGGCAGCACAATCTCAAAAATATCAGCGTCGAAATCCCGCGCAACTCCCTTACCGTCATCACCGGCCTTTCCGGCTCGGGCAAATCTTCGCTCGCCTTCGATACCATTTACGCGGAAGGGCAGCGTCGTTACGTCGAATCCCTCTCCGCGTACGCGCGCCAGTTCCTCGACCAGATGGAGCGGCCCGAGGTCGACGTCATCGAAGGCCTCTCGCCCTCCATTGCCATCGAGCAGAAGACCACCACGCGCTCCCCGCGTTCTACCGTCGGCACCATCACCGAAATTTACGACTACCTTCGCGTCATCTATAGCTCCATCGGCGTGCCGCACTGCCCCAATTGCGGCAAGCCCATCACGCGCCAGTCCAGCGAACAGATCGTGCAAGCCATTCTCAACGGCGACCTTTGCAAGACGGACGACCGCATCATGATCCTCGCGCCGATCGTGCGCGGCCGCAAAGGCGCCTATCGCAAGGAACTAGAGAAACTCGCGCAAGACGGCTACGTTCGCGTGCGCGTCGATGGCGAGCTGTATCCGCTTGACGCGCCGCCCGTTCTCGACAAGCGCAAAAACCACACCATCGAAGTGGTCATCGACCGTTTGCTGGTCAAGCAGGGCATCGCGTCGCGTCTCGAGCAGTCCATCGCTACCGCCCTGAAGCTCGCCTCCGGCCTGGTCACGGTTTCTATCGTCGCCGGCAAGGATCACGTCTTCTCCGAAAAACTTGCCTGTCCGGATTGCGGCATCTCCGTGCCGCAGCTCGAGCCGCGCTCCTTCAGCTTCAACTCTCCCTATGGCGCGTGCCCGGCCTGCAATGGCCTCGGCTCCAAATACGATTTCGATCCCGCGCGCGTCATCGTCGATTGGACTCGCCCGCTCTTCGATGGCGGCCTCGGCCCCGGCTCCAGCTCCGCGTTGCTCAAGCGAACTATCGAGCTCGGCGCCTACGCCCACGGCTTCGATCTCCAAATCCCATTTGAGAAGCAATCCGCTCGCGTGCAGAACCTGATTTTGTACGGCTGGCCTCCTTCCAATGGGCGCGCTCCCACAGCGACCGTGACGGACGCCGCGGGAAAAAAAATCCGCGCCGAAAAAGGCTTCCGCTTCCACGGCATTCTCAAATTTCTCGAGCGAAACTTCGAGGAATCCAACTCCGATTCCTATCGCGAGTGGATGACGCAATACATGTCCGCCACGCTTTGCGATGTCTGCCACGGCAAGCGCCTGCGCCCCGAATCGCTTGGCGTGAAGCTCGCAGGCTGGTCTATCGCCGATTTCACCGCGTTTTCTCTTGCCGCCGCCCGCCCAGCCGTCGACAAAATTCTTTCGCAGATCACTCCCCGCCAGCGCGAAGTTGCCGGACGCCCTCTCGAGGAAGTCGCCGAGCGCCTCGATTTCCTTCTCGCCGTCGGCCTCGGCTATCTCAGCCTTAATCGGTCCGCCGCCACGCTCTCCGGAGGCGAAGCCCAGCGCATCCGCCTCGCCACGCAAATCGGCTCGCGCCTCCGCGGCGTCCTCTACGTTCTCGACGAGCCTTCCATCGGCTTGCACGCGCGCGACAACGATCGCCTTCTCGGCTCGCTGGAGCAGTTGCGCAATCTCGGCAACACCGTCCTTGTCGTTGAGCACGATGAAGACACCATTCGCCGCGCCGATTTCGTGGTCGACCTCGGCCCCGGTGCTGGCGATGCCGGCGGCTATCTGGTCGCGCATGGCAAGCCAGAGCAAATCGCTGCCAGCGCGGAGTCGCTCACCGGCCGCTATCTCAGCGGCGCCGCGCAAATCTCCGTACCGGAGAAGCGCCGCAGCCCCAACGGCAAAGCCATCCAGATTCTCGGCGCCAGCGCCAACAACCTGAAGGATGTAGACGTCACGCTGCCCCTAGGCCTGCTCACCGTAGTCACGGGCGTGTCTGGCTCCGGAAAATCCACCCTCGTTAACGACATTCTCTATCGCGCGCTCGCCCAAAAACTCTATCGCTCCCAGGATCCGCCCGGCGCGCATCGCGAAATCGTCGGCGCCGATCAGATCGACAAAGTCATCGAGATCGACCAGGCTCCCATCGGGCGCACCCCGCGTTCGAATCCCGCCACTTACACCGGCGTCTTCGCGCCCATTCGCGAGCTTTTTGCCATGCTCCCCGAATCGCGCGAACGCGGCTACCGTCCCGGCCGCTTCAGCTTCAATGTGAAAGGCGGCCGCTGCGAAGCCTGCCAGGGCGATGGCTTGCGCCGCATCGAAATGAATTTTCTTCCGGATGTGTACGTTACCTGCGAAGTCTGCCGCGGCCGCCGCTACAATTCCGAAACGCTCGCCGTGCGCTTCAAGGGTCACTCGATTTCCGACGTGCTGAATCTTCCGTCCTCGGAAGCCCTGAAGCTGCTCGAAAATATTCCGCAGGTTCAGCAAAAACTTGCCACGCTCGTCGAGGTCGGCCTCGGCTACGTGCAACTTGGCCAGTCCGCCACCACGCTCTCCGGTGGCGAAGCCCAGCGCATCAAGCTCGCCCGCGAGCTTTCCAAGCGTCAGACCGGCCGCACGCTTTACATCCTCGACGAACCGACCACCGGTCTGCACTTTGACGACGTGCGCAAACTCCTCGACGTTCTCCAGCGCCTCGTCTCGCTTGGCAACACAGTGCTAATCATCGAGCATCACCTCGACGTCATCAAGCAAGCTGACTGGGTCATCGATCTCGGCCCCGAAGGGGGCGACGGCGGCGGCCGCATCGTAGCCCAAGGCCCCCCTGAGCTCGTCGCCCGCACAAAAAAGTCCTACACCGGCCAAGCCCTCTCCCGCGTCTTAGCCGTCACCAATAACGGCCACTAGCCGTGTAGCTCAGGGGCTTTACGCCCCGGCACCCCACCGAGGCGCGAACTGCGCGAGACGCCTTTGCCTTCCCGGGAACGCAACTCTGCTCCATCCCGCGGGTTGAGCGGGTTGAATCTCCCGATTGGCCCGCGGTGGAGCCAGCTTTTTTCCCCAACTTGTGGAAGCCCCTGACTTTTAGTCAGGGGAGCGGCGACTTCAGTCGCCGCGGAAGAAAGCGCCACCGCAAAAGGGCTTTAGCCATGGTCCCTGCTGTATTCGTACGCCCCGCCACCCGTTTCTGCGAGCCAGGAGTGAGTAGCCTCAACTGCTGTGGATGAATAAGAGGTTTGAGGTTCAGGTATCGCTGTGTTAGCTTCCCCTCGCAATTTCGAGGTGCCGCATAGCTTCCAATACTGGGCCAGGACCAGACTCGTACACATTAGGGCCGCCACTCCCACAGGAAATGCCGAAGCCGCCGTTTCGGCCCCAAGCAGCCGGAACAATTGGTTTCTTTTTCAGTATCGTGGCGGGCGCACTCGTTTCAGTTATTAGTTTGCGGCGTATGGGTCATTCGCAGAAAGCAAAGAAAATCTTGTGGATCACCTTGCTAGGCGCGATAGCCATAGCGCCTATATTCTTTCTGATCCCACCTGCCCGAGGTCGTTTCTTCGGACTCGCCCTGGAAGGCGTTTGGTACTTTGTGTTTCCCAAGATCCAAGACCAGGAATTCAACCAATGGCAAGCGGCCCACGCTGACCTGGCACCTTCAAGCGGGTGGAAAGCGCTGGGCTGGGTTTTGTCGGAATCGCAGTTTTCTTTGCAATCGCCGTCGTGGTCGGGATGCTTTTGGACGTTACGGGAATAGCTCCGCTATAAAATCACTTGTCCAAACTTTACGTCCCCTTTACCTCGCGCGCACGTGTAGCTCAGGGGCTTTAGCCGCGGCACCGCACGAAAGCGTGAAGTGCGGGAGACGTTTCTAGCCCAGCGTGCAAGGCACGCTTTAAAACTTGCGCCACCCCAACGTTCCCCTTACAGTGAATCTTCTTAAATGAGCATCTACTCCACCCGGCCCATTACCCTGACTAATCTCCACACCTATCCGCTTTCCTCGCGCAAGAGCAAAGTCAGCGTCCGAGATTTCGCCAAGCCACCCGCCGCCAATCCCTCGCTCACCAAGTTCCTCGACTCGCTCCCCAAGCTCCTCGCCGCCGCCGACCTCCGTAATCTTCTCGCCGCCATTCATCAAGCCCGCACGCAGCGCAAAGCCATTCTCTGGGGCATCGGTGGCCACGTCATCAAAGTCGGCCTCGGCCCTCTGCTAATCGATCTCATGCGTCGCGGCTTCATCACCTCCATCGCCATGAACGGCGCCGCGCTCGTTCACGATTTCGAAATCGCTCTCGTCGGTAACACTTCCGAAGACGTCGAAACCGGTCTCGGCGCCGGCGCCTTCGGCATGGCCGCGGAAACCGGCGAATACCTCAACCAAATCGCAAAAATCGCCATGCGCGCCCGCCTCGGCTACGGCGAAGCTGCCGGCCAATTCCTCGACAACGCCGTAATCGATGTCCCCTACGCAAGCTCCAGCGTCCTGGCCGCTGCTTACAAACTTCGCATCCCCGTCACCGTGCACGTCGCCATCGGCACCGATATCCCCCACATGCACCGCACCGCCGACGGCGCCGCCCTCGGCTCCGCCACGCACCTCGATTTCCGTCTCTTTTGCTCCCTGGTGCAACAAATGCATCCCGGAGGCATCTATCTCAATTGGGGCTCCGCTGTGCTGCTTCCCGAGGTTTTCTTGAAAGCCGTCTCCGTTGTGCGCAATCTCGGCCTTCCGCTTCGCCCTATCACCACCGCCAACTTCGACTTTATTCAGCACTACCGTCCGTTGCAGAATGTAGTCAGGCGTCCCACAGCTTCCGGGCGTGGCCGCAAGGGAGAGGAGTCGCACGGCTACGCCATCACCGGCCATCACGAACTGCTCCTGCCTTTAGTTGCCACGGCTTTGGCGAGCGGCTGGCCGCGAACTTCGCCGGGGCCAGGCAAAAGAGCGAAAGAAAAAACTCGATGACCCTCTTCGACGACAAACCGCCCTCGCTCCCCGAACCGGACTCCTCGCTGCCGGCTTCAGCCGAAAATCTTCCTGTGGAAGATCCGAATCCCCCGCTCGCTGGCGATCCCATCAGCTACGCCGCCACGTCTCCTACTTCGTACACCCCGCGCCCATCCTTGCCCGAAGACCTGCGCATCTCCTGGTCTTGGCCGCATTTCTTCGTCTTCATCTTCTTTGCCATGTCGAGTTTCTTTCTCGTGCAGATGGCTCTGGTCGTGTACTTCGCACCGCATCGCACACTCGCTCCCAAGGAACTCGAGAGCTATCTGCTCAACAAACCTCAGTTTCTTTTCGGCACCAATCTCCTGTGGTATGCCGCGATCTTTTTGTTTCTTTACGTGACCCTGGGCGTGCTGCGCGGCGTGCCGTTCTGGCGTTCTCTCGGCTGGAAAAAACTTAAATCCAACCTCGCCACCGGGAAGGCCAATCCCTGGGCCTATTTTTTTGCAGGCTGCGGCCTCGCCATTTTTGTTTTTCTCGCCAGCTCCCAGGTCCACACCAATGACAACATGCCCATTCAAGAGGTCTTAAAAAATCGCAGCAGCGCCATCCTGCTGATGGCCATGGCTGTCCTGATCGCTCCGCTCGTTGAGGAAACCGTCTTCCGCGGCTATCTCTATCCGCTCTTCGCAAAATCCTTCGGCATCGTTCCCGGCATTTTGCTCACCGGAATCCTCTTCGGTCTGATGCACGGTTCGCAACTTGGCTGGACGTGGGGCATCGTCGGTCTGCTCATCCTGGTCGGCATCATCTTTACGTTCGCACGAGCCCACACCGGCACCGTGCTGGCCAGCTTCCTCCTCCACCTCGGCTACAACTCCATGATTGCCTTCGCCACCATCATCGGTACTCACGGCTTCACAAAAATCCCGACACATTAGCCGAATTCGTTTTCCGCATTGCCTCCGCTACAATGTACTTTGGAGTGCGGCGGTCTTGTCGCCGCTTTTGCGGTCGAGCCGAGCTCCAAGCTGCTACATCCAAAGCTCGCACACGTAAGGAACCAGCGCAATGTACGTAGCCCAGCCAATCGAATGGACCGATCGCGGCGTAGTCATGCTCGATCAGCGCCGCCTCCCCGGCGAGGAAATCAGCCACACCTACACCGACTACCGCGAAGTCGCCCGCGCGATCCGGGAAATGGTCATTCGCGGCGCCCCGGCGATCGGAGTCGCGGCCGCCATGGGCGTGGCCCTGGGCGTTCTGCATTCGCCGGCAAAATCCGTGGAAGAATTGCGTGCGGAATTTCCGCAAATCTGCGACGTGATCGCCAAGACTCGTCCGACCGCGGTCGACCTGTTTTGGGCGCTCGAGCGCATGAAGGCGCGTTTCACCGATCTCATCAAGCAATCTTCCGACCTACACAAGATCAAACAGGGCCTCGTCGCGGAAGCCCAGCAGATCCATCTCGAAAAGAAAGCGACCGACGAGGCCATCGGCCGTTACGGCGCCGATTTCATGCCTCGCGAAGGCCAGGTCATGACGCAGTGCAATGCCGGAGCCCTGGCCACCGGCGGCATCGGCACCGCTCTCGGCGTAATTCGCGTCGCATTCGAACAGGGAAGAAAAATCCACGTCCTGGTTCCGGAAACGCGTCCCTATCTGCAAGGCGCGCGCCTCACCGCTTGGGAGCTTCATCGCGGCGGCATTCCGCTGACGCTAATCACGGACAATATGGTTGGCCATTTCCTGAAGTCCGGAAAAGTCGGCGCCATTGTCACCGGAGCCGACCGCATCGCCGCCAACGGGGACACCGCCAACAAAATCGGCACCTACCAGATTGCGGTCCTCGCGAAAGAAAACAATGTGCCGTTTTACATCGCCGCGCCGATCTCTACCTTCGATCTTTCCATTCCGGACGGCGACCATATTCCCATCGAAGAGCGCAGCGCCGCCGAAGTCACCCATCTGCAAGGCGTTCGAATTGCCCCCGATGTCCACGCCGCCCATCCCGCGTTCGACGTTACGCCAGCCCGCTACATTGCCGCTGGCACAGCCATTTTTGGCTGTGCGCCGTGTCGCGTAGCGCCAGTAGCGGGGAATGCTTGGCGAGGCGTTGTAGGGGCTGCGCTTCAGCGCGTCCCAGCGGGCGAAGAGAGGGTCTTCGCTATTGCGCCGCACTGCGGCGAGTAAACAGATACGCGACCAGCGCGAAAATCGCGAAGTAATACGCCGCATTCGCGGCAATTCCCACGCGCAGAAACCATCCAAACGTTGCGCCCAGCGAACCGTGCGCTTCCGGCGTGATCAGTTCCGCCAGCTTCAGTCCCGGCGACAAAAGCATCAGCAGCAGAGCCGGAATCGTAGGCTCGTTTTCCGCAGCCAGCGCCAAACCGACAAATCCCAAAGGGAGCGCCACCACCGCAGGCAAAACAATTCGAAACAAGGTGCGTTTGTTCATCACTCAAATCTTAGCAGCTTCCACACACCGAGTTCTGAGCTTGCGATTCGCCGTGTTTCTTTTCTCACCCCGGGCCAGCCAGCCGTTCGAACGCCCTCCTTTCCTCCCCTGCCAAAATGTGCTAAGAGCGTTGCCCAAGAAAGCGCAACGTGTGACCAAAAAGGAGGAAGAATGATCAGCAGGCGAGAATTTATCGCAGCAACAGGCGCAGCCGCAGCGGTTTCCAGCGTGAGCGCCGCAGCGGCTCCGCTAAGCGAAGCAGCCAGTTCGAAATCCGCGCTGGAAGACGCCGTGACTTCGAAATCCGGCGCCGCAGCGGCCGCAGAAAAATCGTCCCGATTGTTTCTGCCGGAAGACGACCTGAAGCCAGCCACGTACGATCGGTTGCCGCTCGAATGGCATAAGCAGCGCGCGAAATTGCTGCAAGAAAAACTCGGGCAAGATTCGCGCGACGGGATTTTGCTGACGGATCGGTGGAACATTATTTATTTCACCGGGCTTTGGCACACCACCACGGAGCGCCTTGTTCAGGTTTTTCTTCCCACCAAAGGCGACCCGGTTTGGTTTTACGGCGCGCTGGATCGCGACCTGGTGAAAACGTGGTGGAATACGGACAGTGAAATGTATTTTGATTTTCCACACGCCGACGGCGCTTTTCCGCATGAAGGCAAAGTGCAGATGGGCGCGAAGGTCGATCTCAGCGAGTGGGTCTTCAAAGCGCTGAAGAAGCGCGGATTCGCCGAGAAAAATCTGGTTGCGGATACCGAGTTCACTCCATCCACGCAGCGCAAAGCCGTCGCGGTTCTCGGCCGCGAGATCGGCTCCGCCGAAGACGCGTGCATGAACATGCGCGTGCACAAAACTCCGGAAGAGCAAATGCTGACGCGCCGCGCGTACAACTATTTCAACCAGATGCATGCGTACGCACGCGACATGCTGCTGCAGCACGGCACCGACCTCACCGATTACGACATCGCTGCCTCGGCCACCAAGTACGGCGTCGATCTCGTCATGGCCGATATCAAGCGCGATGGCGCTCCGCACACCGCTGTCGGCATCGAGATCGAAGTCGGCTGCCGCGTCGGCCGCTCGACCGCGTATCCGCATCCGAATCAATTTCTGCACAACAAGATCACGCGCGGCCAGGCGCTGCAGATTGAAGGCGACGTGCACATCGCCGGTTGCGGCGGCGAATTGTACCGGCCGATGTTCATTCATCCACTCACCGACCAGATGAAAAAACTTTGGGCCGTGAGCCGCGATTGCTGCCTGATGCAAAAGGAAGAATCCATCGCCGGCGTCACCTGCTCAACCGTGGCCTACAAAATCCACAAATACCAGGTGAAGAATGGCGTCGCTCCCTACATTTACCACCGGCCCGCGCACGGCGAAGGCTGGGAAGGACACCAGAAACCATATCTTTCGCTCGGCGATTACACCATGCTCGAACCGGGCATGGCTTTTTCCGTTGAGCCCGGCTTGTACGATCCCGAGCACGGCATTGGCTCGAACTTCTCCGATAATTTCATCGTGCAGCCCGAAGGACCGGCGCGCCAAATGTCTCGCCTGCCTTGGAGCGAGGAGTGGTGCCTCGTCAAAATCTGAAGCTCGAAAACGAATCGATCGAAGTCTGCATCTGAGGCTCCGCCAAAATCGCAGGTTTCGCGCCGCTCTGTGAGAAACTAGGCGGGTTTCTCCGAAGGAGCGGGCGATGAAATCCTGGCGTGCGATCTCTGTTTTTGCGGCGGCGCTTGCGTGCATCTGCGCGGCCGCTCTCGTGTGGCCGGGTGCGGCGAGCACCCGGCAGGCTTCTCCTTCCGCCATTGCTGCTCCTTCGGCGCAATCGCAGCAGACCCCGACCATCCAAGAATACAATCCAAAGTCCACGCTGGTCGTCAAAGAGCACAAGATCGAGCGCGCGAAATTTCCGTTCATCGATATTCACAGCCACCACTGGAATCCCTCTCCCGAGCACGTCGATCAGCTTGTCAAGGAGATGGATACCATCAATCTCCGCGTGCTGGTGAACCTCAGCGGCGGCACCGGCGAAGAGCTGCGAAAGACCGTCGCGGCGATGAAAGGACGATATCCCGATCGCTTCGTCGTGTTCGCGAATCCGAGCTACGACGACATCAATACTCCCGGATACGGCCAGCGCGCGGCGGAGCGGCTTGCCGCCGATGTGCGTAATGGCGCACAGGGACTGAAAATCTTCAAGAATTTCGGCATGGACCTGAAATACGCCAATGGCGAACGCGTGCACGCCGACGACCCGATCTTCGATCCCCTGTTTGAAAAATGCGCGGAGCTGAAAATTCCCGTCCTCATCCACATCGCGGAGCCTTCCGCGTTTTTCGATCCCTGGGACAAAAACAACGAGCGCTGGGAGGAGTTGAAGGAATTTCCGCAGCGCGCGCGGCCTCCTTCCAAGTATCCGCCGTTTGAGACGCTGATGGCGGAGCGCAACCGTCTGTTTGCGAAGCACCCAAAAGTCAACTTCATCGCCGCTCATCTGGCCTTTCACGGGAACGATCTCGAGCGGCTCGGGAAATTGTTCGACACTCTCCCCAACATGTACGTGGATATTGCTGCGGTCCTCGCGGAGTTGGGCCGGCAGCCCTATTCGGCGCACGATTTTCTGGTGAAGTATCAAGACCGCGTACTAATGGGCAAAGACATCTATGACGTGAACGAATACAAATGGTATTTTCGCGCGCTGGAAACGCGCGACGAATATTTCGAGTATTATCGCCGCCGCCACGCCTTCTGGCGTATCTACGGCTTTGAAGTCCCCGACGAAGTCCTGAAAAAGATCTACTACAAGAACGCCCTGAAGCTGGTCCCAGGCATAGACGCCAAAGCCTTCCCGAAGTGAAACGATCACTGAAGACAGCCACAGAGGCACAGAGTTACCCAAAAAAAGAAATAGGGTGCGAAGAGAGGTACACCCGTGTTTTGTTAAACTGCTCGGCATGAGCGTGATTGATGAGGTGTTGCAGGCGAACGAGATTTACTCGCGGAC
>WNFR01002122.1_pt1 | contig 22735 bp, 17 predicted proteins | sample 5400221 | NCBI WGS metagenome assembly WNFR01 (sample SAMN13153357, study PRJNA577476) | soil metagenome | isolation source: 40 cm soil under Madrone tree | place: USA:California | collected 2016-06-14 | reverse complement strand
GTTCTTGTCCCACATCGCGGCTATCGAAGTCGAACTCTGAAAATGTTTCCAGGCCGCGAGTTTGCCTTGCGCATCGACAGCGCCTTGCATCTTGTGATACGACGCGGGGCGATAGAAATCGTGCTGCATATCGTCTTCGCGAGTCCACAGCACCATCACCGGCTTGCCGGTAGCTTTGGCTACTTGCGCCGCTTCCATCACAAAGTCGGCCTGATACCGCCGGCCAAAACCGCCGCCCATCAGGGTGGTGTGTACGATCACTTTCTCCGGCGAAAGCCCGGAAACTTTGGCAATCACCTGCTGCGCCCATTGCGGCGCTTGCGTGGGCACCCAGGCTTCCGCGCCGTCCGGCTGGATGTGCACGGTGCAATTCATCGGCTCCATGCAGGCATGCGCGGCAAAGGGCAGCTCGTACACCGCTTCGACCTTTTTTGCCCCCGAGCCCAGCGCGCTATCGGCGTCGCCTTCGTTGCGAACGACCTTGCCCGGCTGCGCGGCGTTCTCAATGAAATGCTTGCGCAGCGACTCGCTGGACTCGCCCGCGTTCGGCCCTTCATCCCAGGTAATGTCCAGCGCCTTGCGCCCCTGCACGGCAGCCCACGAATTATCCGCGAGCACCACTACGCCGCCCGCCGTGAATGCCCCTTCACCCACGGGGTCGATGGGGAACACGTCGCGGACGCCGGCGACTTGCTTAGCCTTGGCGGCGTCAAATTTCGCCAGCTTGCCCCCGAAAACCGGACAACGCGCGATCACCGCGTACTGCATCCCTGCCGGCCGCGCGTCGATGCCGAATTTGGCGACGCCCGTGGATTTCGCCTCCGCCTCGAAGCGCTTGCGGTCGTGGCCGACAATCGTAAAGTCATCGGGATTTTTTAGCGGAACGGTGTTGAGGTCGGGCACCGGCAGCTTGGCGGCATCTTCCACCAGCTCGCCGTAGGTTAAAAATTGCTTGCGCGCGCCGTGGAGCACGCCGCCGTTTTGCGCTTGGCAGGTGTCGCGACTCACGTTCCAGCGCTGGGCCGCGGCGGTGATGAGCATTTCTCTCGCGGCCGCGCCTGCACGCCGCAGCGGGAGCCAGGAGCCGGCGACGCTGCCGCTTCCGCCGGTGCCATGGTCATAAATTTTCGGATCGGTGGGCGCTTGTTCGACGCTGACCTGCTTCCAATCGAGATACAGCTCTTCCGCGAGAATCATGGGCAGCGCGGTCATGGCGCCCTGGCCCATTTCGGATTTGCCGAGGACGAGCGTCACGCGATCATCCGGCGTAATGCGCACCCAGGCATTGAGGGGATTAGGCGTCTTCTTTTCCTGGTCCTGCGCGGCGGCGTAGGCCGAGCCCGGAAGGTGAAAAGCGACAACCAACGCCGCGCCACCCGCGGCTCCGGTCTTCAGAAATTCACGGCGATTCAGAACGGGGGCAGGAGTCATGACGCACCTCGAATTTTTCTGCGACGGAGCCGTGGATTACGCGGAGTGGGCCCTGCCAGCAGGCGTGGCCGCGGCGCGGTGGATAGCTTTGCGAATGCGTTGATAGGTGCCGCAGCGGCAGATGTTGCCGCTCATGAAGTCGTCAATTGATAGGTGCCGCAGCGGCAGATGTTGCCGCTCATGAAGTCGTCAATGTCGGCGTCGGTCGGATGGGGCTTCTTGGCCAGCAGGGCGACCGCGGACATAATTTGGCCGGATTGGCAATAGCCGCACTGCGGAACATCCTCGGCAATCCAGGCGAGCTGGACGGGATGGCTGCCGTCCGCAGACAAGCCTTCGATGGTGGTGACTTTCTTTCCCGCCACACTGGAAATCGGCGTGATACAGGAACGTGTCATTTCGCCGTTGATGTGCACGGTGCAAGCGCCGCAAAGCGCCATGCCGCACCCGAATTTGGTGCCGGTCATGTTCAAGGTGTCTCGCAGGACCCAGAGCAGGGGCATATCCGGGCTGACGTCGACCGTCTGGGACTTTCCGTTGAGGATAAAAGTGGTGGCCATAGGTCCTCCTCGCGGTAGAGGCATATCCTACAACACTTCATCCCGGGGGCGAAAAGGGGCGGAAGTCGTCCAGCCGGGACAGAGCCGCAGGCCGAGCGCTCGGCCGATATAAGACATCCGGTTCAGACGCCGCGGCTCGGCGAAGGTGAGCAGTCCCGAATTAGGCGGGGGCGACGGTGCGGGGGGCTTCCGGTTCCACTCCGCGCCAGCCGACCGGGCGGCCGCTTACGGCTTCCTTCACAGAGCGGAAGAGCACCACGTACATTAATTGGCGATAGTAAAAGCGCTGCAACAACACCGGGACGAGCAGCGTCCAGTCTTCCTTCTTTTCGAGCGTGAAGGCGAGAACGCAGGTCAGCATATCGATGAGCAGGAAACCGAGGAAGAAGAGAACAGAGCGCTCGAGGTCGGAGGTTGCGGTCGCGGAAAGCAGCGGCAGCCGTACGATGTGGTACTGCGACAGCGCCCAGGCGATTACGGTGCCGAGGAAGAGCAGGTCGATCACCGGGGAGATGAGCGGCAGCAAGAGTTGAAAGATAAAGATATTGGGCAACGCAACCAAGCCGAGCGTGCCGTACCTGGGCCGGAACAGCGTGCCGCTGTGCTTCCAGAAGGATTGCAGCGTGCCGAAGGTCCAGCGGAATCTCTGGCGGATCAGGATGCCGGGGGTTTCCGGAGCTTCGGTCCAGGCGATGGCTTCCTCTTCATAGTCGACATGCCAACCGAGCCGGCGGATGCCGATGGTAAGGTCGGCGTCTTCGGCTACGGTGTCCGCGTTGATGCCTCCCGCGGCTTCGATGGCTTTCTTGCGCCAGGCACCCAGCGCGCCGGGGACCACGGTGATGCAGTTGAGCAAATCGAAAGCGCGCTTCTCCATATTTTGGCTGGTGATGTACTCGAGAGCTTGCCAACGGGTCAGCCAGCGCGAACGGTTGCCGACTTTCACGTTGCCAGCCACGGCACCGACTTTTTCATCCGAGAAGTGGCGCAAGAGCTTGCTGATGGCGTCGGGCTCGATTTCGGTGTCGGCGTCGATGGTGACGACGATTTCCGTTTTTGCTTCGCCGAGCGCGCGGGCGAGCGCCGCGGCTTTCCCGCGGTTTACCTGGTGAAGGATGGTCACCCGTGGGTTCTGCCCAAAATTTCCGTCCAGCAATTCGCCGGTGCGGTCGCCCGACCCATCGTTGACGACGATGATGTGCAAATCCTGCAAATCCGAAGCGAGCACGGATTTCACGGTTTGCACGATCACCGTTTCTTCATTGTGAGCTGGAATCAGCACGGTAACGCCGGGCGGGGGGTTGGGCATGACCAGGTGATCGGGCCGCAATTTTTCGATGAGGGCGAGAATGCCGATAATCAGGGCGCGCCCGCTGACCATCACGATGCCCACGATGAAAATGGTGGCGATGCTGAGGCGGAACCAGTGCCAGATCCCGAAGATAAATCCGTCGGCGCGCGCTTCGAGTTTTTCCTCGGCGGAGAGCGGCATCATCACATCCGCACGCGTTTTTCCGATGAGGTCCGGCACGGAAACAAACTGATAGCCCTCTTCGCGCAGCTTGTCGATAACTTGAGGCAAAGCAGCGACGGTGTTGGCGCGTTCGCCGCCGCCATCGTGAAACAGGATGATGTTGCCCATCTGCGCTTGGCGCAGAACGTTGTCGGCGATTTCCTGCGCAGGAATCTGCTTGCCGTCGACCTGGCGCCAGTCGTGCGCATCGATTTTCTGCCCGATGATCAAGTAGCCCATGTCTTGTGCTAGAGGGAGTTGCGCGACTTCTTCCGCATATTCGGGCTGGTGGTCAATGCCGTAGGGCGGACGGAACAGGATCGACTTGACGCCGATGGTGCTTTCGATCAGCCGCTGGGTGAGATTCAGTTGCCAATGAATCTCGGTTTTCGTGATGTCGTCGAAAGGCGGATGTGTATAGGTATGATTCCCGATTTCGTGGCCTTCGGCGTACTCGCGCTTCACGATCTCAGGCCACCGGCTGGCGTCCATGCCGATTACGAAAAACGTCGCGGGCGCTTTTTTCTCTTTGAGAATATCGAGAATTTTCGGAGTCCAGCGTATATCCGGACCGTCGTCGAAGGTAATGGCGATTTTGTTGTCCGCCGCGCCGATCTGATCGATGTTGTAGGAGAGCGGATAGGCTTCGTATTTCTCGCTGGTAATGAGATCGCTAGACGCGTCGTAGACGAAGCTGCGGAGGCCGCTCTTGGGGGTGTCGGTGAAATGCCAAACATCGCCGTCGCCTTCGAGAATCAGGTCGGGGCCCGGCGGGATGTCTTTTATTTTTGCGCGCACCGTATCGTCGGGGCGCGGCGAATCCCAAACCGGCCAGATCGAGCTGTCCGAAGAACCCATGCGCCACAACGCTGTGCCCTGCACGCCCATGCGCTCGCACGCACGCAGCTGGTTGTAGCCAGTTACGGCATCGAGCATCCAGACCTGGTGGGTGTGATTGTGCTCGTCGGAATAGGAGTAATGTGGGTTCAGCGAAGCCGCGTCGAATTCAACATCGATCTCGGATTCAGAGGCGTGCAGCAGCGCTTCTTGCACGCTCATCTCTTTCGCAGCTTTGTTGGCCATTTTCGGCCCTTCGGGCCAGTCGTACGCGTAGTTGGCGATGCCTACGACGAGTTTCTGCGCCGGCACACCCTCCAGCACCTGCCGAAGGTTCTCGACAAACCAGTCCTGCGCGGCAACCGGGCCGGGGGAGGACGTGAGCCAATGCTGGTCGTAGTTCATCAGCACGATGGCGTCGCATTCTTTGCCGAAAAATTTGTAATCGTAGGCGTCGTCGCGAGCGGGAAGCGCAATCATCAATTTCAATCCGACGGAGTGCAACGCGGGAGCGAGCTGCGCGGCAAATTCGCGGAAATGGGGCTGCGTGGCGTCGGGAACTTCTTCGAAGTCGACCACCACGCCGGCTTGGTGAGCGCCCACGGTGTAGTCGACGACGTCGCGCACCAGGTTCTGCCGCGCCGTCTTGCTGGCGAGCATGGCGGCCATTTCCTTGATGCGCCAGACTTGCCCGTCGTAATTGTCGAGCAAGCCCATCAGGGGCAGTTCGACGTTGGCCGACTTCATCCAGCGATGCAGTTTGTCGTCTTTCAGCAGGGCTATGGCTTGGGTGGGACTCGCTTTCACGGTCTGATAGCGTTCGTAGTCGACAATGGTCAGCGCGCCATCGGGGGTCACAGCGTGCAGTTGGTCGGGAATAAGAACGTCGATGTCTTTGTAGTGCTTTTTCAGAGAAGCGAAGCTGGCAGCGTCCCAACTCACATAAAACGCGGCACGTAGGGGATCATAACTGGCTGGAACGGTGCCGATATTCGAGATGCGGCGGTGGCGCCCTTCTCGAGCAGGGACTTTCTTGCTCTTAATCTTCAGAGCGCGATATGCCCGAGGCGTGTCCGGGAGGAGTCCCGCGGGAAGCTCCACGCTGACCACGATGGTCACAAAGAAATAGGCCAGCAGCAGCGTCAGCAGCGCCCCAGAAATCTCCAGTACACGGCGCGTGCGGCGCCAGCGGACGCGCTCCGCGTCATAAAATATAGGTCGGCGTTCCTTCATGAACTTTGTCAGGCCGGCGGCAAGGCAGGGGCACTGAAATTCTGCCGGGCTGTGTGCGTCTCCCTCGACTCCTCTGCTCTATTCCCCTACGCTCTATTGTAAGATGCGATTCATCGATGAAGCGAATTTTCTCTAGTACTGTTGTTGCGCTGGCCGCCGGAGTTTGCGTGCGGCTTTTTTTCGCCCTGAAATACCCGGCGAATTCCGGCGATACCGTCCTGTACGAACAGATTGCCGCCAATTGGCTGCAGCATCATGTCTATGCGATGAATGTCCACGAGCAGGTTACGCCCGTGGACATGCGCATGCCCGGCTATCCGGCATTTTTGGCGATGATCTACGCCCTCAGCGGGCGCACCGGGGAAGCCGCGCGGCGGTGGGTGATGCTCGCGCAGGTGGTGGTGGATTTGCTGACCTGCTTGCTGATTGCCGGACTGGCGGCTTTACTTGTGCTCATCGCGAACAATCGCGCCCGCCCGCATCGCGTATTCGTTGCAGCATTATGGCTTGCCGCGCTGTGCCCCTTCACCGCAAATTATACAGCCGTGCCGCTGACGGAAGTCTTCGCTACGTTTTTCACAGCCGCGGCATTGTTGCCGCTCTGCCTTCTCGTAACCCGCGCGCAAAACCGCGGCTGGAGGCTCGTCGAAAAGCACCGGATTCTGGGCAGCGACTACTGGTACCTGGCGGCCGGCGCCGCGCTGCTGGTTGGCCTGTGCACTCTATTTCGGCCGGAAGGGCCGTTGCTTCTGCTGGCAGCCTGGCTGGTGCTCGGCGTGATCCTCGTCCGGCAGCGAGAACGGCTGCGCTGGGTGGAGACTGCCGCACTGATGGCCGCGTTCTGCGCCATTCCGCTGGTGCCCTGGACAATTCGCAATGCGCTCACTTTGCACGAATTTCAGCCTCTGGCCCCGAAAAATTCCAATCTCCCGGGCGAATTGGTTCCTTACGGCTTGATGAGCTGGGAAAAGACATGGCTGTTTCGTTTTCGTGACGTCTATCTTGTGCCTTGGAAGCTGAATGAGGAAGTCATCAACGTGGACGAAATTCCCGCGCGCGCTTTCGACACGCCTGCCGAGAAAGAGCGCGTCGCCATGATCCTCGATCAATACAATGAAGACCTGACCTTCACGCCGGAGGAGGACGCCGCCTTCGGACAACTCGCGCGCGAGCGCACGGCGCGCCGTCCGCTGCGCACCTACGTTTGGCTCCCCGCCGCTCGCGCCCTGACCCTGTGGTTCACGCCGCGCATCGAGCTGCTCCCGTTCTCCGGCACAGTGTTCCCGCTGGCGCAATCCTGGGAAGACGATCCTATCGATCAATCCGTTACTGCCGGTTTGTTCCTGCTTAACGTCGGCTGCGTCGCCCTGGCGCTTTGGGGCGCGGCGCGTTTGTGGCGGCGGGCAACCGGAGCATGGGGGGCGATCGCGCTGCTAGCGACCTTCATCGTTCTGCGCACCGCGTTTCTGACCACGCTCGAAACGCCGGAACCGCGCTATGTGCTGGTGTGTTATCCGGCGCTGCTGGCTCTCGCTGCGCAAGTTTTTGCAGGGAGCGCATCTGCGGACTAGCCTTCAACGGGTTCTGGATGAATGGTGACGCGGTGAATTTGGGGGAAGCGCTCCTTCACGCGGTCCTCAAGCGCCGCTGTCACATCGTGGATCTGCGTGATAGGCAGCGCGCCTTTCATCGTGCAGTGGCAGGAAACCAAAATGTGGTGCTCGACCTGCCTCGTGCGCACATCGTGGCAGTTCACCAGTTCGTCGAACTCCGCGGGTAGCGAATTCAAAAATTGCTCTACCGCCCGCGAAAGCTGCTTCATTTCCCCGGCGCCGGCATCAGGCGTGGCGATATGCCTTCCGAGTGGCTCAATGTGAATATTCACATCAATCGGACCGTCGCGCAGCTCGCGAATTCCTTCCTCGAGCTCGGTGGCTTGGCGGTGCGCCTCTCGCAAGCTTAGATTCTCATCCACTTCAAGATGCAGTTCGACGAAGAGCTTGCCCTGTTGCTGCAGCGCGCTCAGGTCGTGAATCCCCAGTCCTTTGCGCTGCGCCACCGCGCGAATGGCCTCGAACAGATGTTCGCCCTGCGGCGCGCGAGGTTCCGCGTGCACCATCACATCGGAAGGAACGATTTCTCCGACGCGCTTCTCGATGGCATCGCTGAGCGCGTGTACCTGCTCGAGGCTTGCGGTACGCGCGACACTGACCGTAGCATCCACAAAATGACGGTTGCCTGCGCGCCGCACGCGGACGCGGTCGACATCCAGCACGCCTTCCATTCGCGCGATGGCGCGCGCGATCTCCTGCTGCAGTCCCTCCGGCGCAGCGTCCAGCAATGCGTCCACAGTACGCCGTCCGAGCTGCGACCCGACCCACAGGATCACCCCGGCAACTGCTAACGCGGCAAGCGCGTCAGCATAGATCAAATAAGGCAGATTCCAGGTTTCACCGGCCCACACCAAACCCACGCCAATGATGACGACGATCGTGCTCCAGACATCCGTGGAAAAATGCAGCGCATCCGCCTCCAGTGCTTCGCTGGAGAATTTCTTCGCCACGCGCGATAACGCCCGGGCGCGCGTCAGGTCAACGCCAAGCGCACAGAACAGAATAACCATGGCCGTAATGCTCGGCTCGATGTGCACGCTGCGAAAAAAGAGGCGGCTGAAAGCTTCATAAATAATGTACAGCGCCGTCAGTAGCAGCAACCCTGTTTCGACAAACGCCGAAAAATTCTCAAATTTGCCGTGACCGTAGGGATGCCTTTCGTCTGCAGGCTCATCCGAAACGCGAACAGACAAAAACGTGATAATCGCGGCGACCAGATCGAGCCCGGAGTGCAGCGCCTCCGACAACACGCCCAAGCTACCGGTGCGGAGTACGAGAAAAGTCTTGAGCGAAACGAGCACGAGCGCCGAGCCCACGCTCAGCAACGCCGCGCGCTTCTTCTCCTTCACTTCCTCGACGACACGAGCAGTCATCACGGTCCGCTAAGACTATCGCACTCCGCTTAATTTCGCTGCCGGCTGCTGCAGGTCAATGCTTCCCAGCATTCCCTTGGTGTACCCAATCTGCTACTTGCTTCGGACCGGAACACAGAGTACTTTCTAGCCATCCTGTGGGGTGCAACCATGCTTGGCAGAGCCGCAGTTGCGGCTTTTTTGACGATTCTCGCTCCGGCGTCGGTATTCGCCCAGACGCCCGCGCCGTCCGGTGCCGCGTCTGTCTGGAACGCGCTCTCAGCTCCCGCAATGGATACGGCGAGGTCCGCACATGTTGAAAACATCACCATCGTTCGTGATGCTGTGCGCATCACGCTGACCGATGGCACCATTCAGTTCGCGCCGCCTGTCCATGGCGTCGTCTTCGCCGCAGTCTTTCACGGCAATGGCCGGGTCGAAGCCGCGCCTCCCAATCCCCTCGAATGGCAGCAGCTTCGTCTATTCACTAAGCAAGACAAACTGAATATGGCGTTCACCGATGCGACTTTCTCTTTCACCGATGGCCTTCTCGACGAGGTCGCAAAGGAGGTGAAATGGCAGGCCAGCGGTCCCGCCGCTGATGATCTCTACACCAACCGTCAAAGGGACAGGGAGGATCTCGGCGCCGAGTATCTGCCGCGCCTGTTCAAGAGCGTTTTCTCGCCAGACCGGCAGCGTACCGCGTATTTCCTGGCTGATTTGAAGACCAAGGAAAAAGGTTGGGTTGAAGTCCGGTACGACGCCATGCAACCGGAAGAAGTCCGCATTGGCCGCTGGGCGGACGTTGGTCCCTTCAAAATACATGACATCTGGATGAATTATCCCGCCGGTGGCCGCGACTTCCGGCACGCTTATGACGATCCCGCGGCCCGGCAGGATTTCCTCATCCCGAACTACCAGATCAGCACGCACGTTGCGGACAATGCCGACCTCAACGCCACGGCGCAGGCCACGGTTCAACCGCGCTACTCCGGAGAACAAGTCCTACTTTTCGCGCTGGATTCCAATTTACGGCTCAGCTCGGTGAAAGACAGTCAGGGGCGCAGCCTGGAATTTTTCCAGGCGCGCGAGCGGAAAGAACGTTCGCAGTCGTATGGAGACTACGTCGCGGTTGCTTTAAAGGAGCCAACGCAAACCGGGCGCAACGAAGTTTTGGAATTCCAGTATGGCGGAAAGCACGTAGTCGTCAAAGTCGGCGGCGGCAATTATTTCTGCCAAAGCTTCGGCTGGTATCCTACCGCATTCGCCAGCGAACCTGGGGTGGATGAATTCGCCTTTCGTTCCAATTTCGATCTGACCTTCCGCAACCCCAAGAAATACAGCTTGGTGGCCACCGGAAACAAGACCAGTGAATCCGTAGATGGCAAGGAATCGATCAGCAACTGGAAGAGCGATATCCCGCTGGCAGCGGCCGGATTTGCCTTTGGCGACTACAAGATCACCACGGAGATGGCCGGCGACATCGAAGTGAAGGTCTACGCAAACCGCGAACCCGATGATTTATTGTCGTCGATACAAAGAGCCTTTGACAACCCGATCAACGACCTGAAGCAGGGGCCGGGAGGCGGCGGCAGTCATGCCACCGCGGTGATAGGCATCCTCACGCCAGCTGCTCTGGGAAAGACCATCAGCATTGAGACGGCCAATACTCTGCGGGTTTTTGAAAGTTATTTTGGCCCGTATCCTTATAAACAGATCGCGGTTACCAACATCATCGGCAGCTACGGCCAGGGCTGGCCCGGCCTGCTCTATCTCGGCTGGTTCACGTTTCTTGATGCCACGCAGCAGCATGAGTTAGGGCTGAAAAACGAAGTTGGCCTCACCGACTTCTTCCGCGGACACGAGAGCTCGCACCAATGGTGGGGCCATCGCGTCGGCTGGAAGAGTTATCACGACCAGTGGCTTTCCGAGGGATTCGCGGAATTTTCCGGCAAGCTCTACGTGCAGTATCGCCAGAATCAGAAGGAATTCCTTACCCAATTCCGAAAAGACAAGGAACTCCTGAAGTCCGGCGACGTGAAGATGCATCAAGTGGATTCCCTCGGCCCGATCTGGATGGGCCAGCGCATTCGTTCTTCGGAGACCGGGCCAGGCTCTTATCAGAACCTGATCTATTCCAAGGGTGGCTACGTTTTGCAAATGCTTCGCGAGCAGCTGGCGGACCCGCGCAACCAGGATTCCGACCACCTGTTCAAGGATATGATGAAGGATTACTGCCAAACCTTCGACAACAAGCCCGCTTCCACCGAGGATTTCAAGTCCATCGTCGAAAAGCACATGACGCGCAGCATGGATTTAGACGGCAACCACAAAATGGATTGGTTCTTCAATCAGTACGTCTATGGCACCGGCATTCCGCATTACAACTTCCGCGTCAGCCTGGAGCCTGCCGCCGATGGCAAGACACATGTCAAGGGTGAGATAACGCACACCGGTGTACCAGACAGTTGGAAGGATGTCATACCTCTCTACGCGCATTTGGGAGACAAGACGTTGCGGCTCGGAACGCTGGCCATTACGCATGCGACCGAGCCGTTCGAGTTTGTTGTGCCGCTGAAAGTCGACCGTTTGTCGATCAACGATCATGAGGATTTACTCGCGGACGTGAAGCAATAGCGCTGTCGCCGCGTCGTTTCTTATGAGTCAGGAGTTTCTCTCGGCAGAAAGCGCAGCATACCAATAATTACTTCGCGGCGCTCAGCGGTGGCGCCGGCAACAGCGGCAGCCGCTTCGGCTCTCCGCGCGCGCCGCGTATTTCCACCTCTTCAAAGAGTAGCGACGGAGCCACGACCGAAGCAGGCAAACCGCTTTGCGCCGATCCGAACGCGCCTAGCGCCGTGCCTGCGAAGCCGGGATTCTGGCTCTGCATGTAGTTGTAGACGAAATTGTCGTTACCGATGCCGGCGAGATTGCGAAGCGCGCGCGTGCTCAAGCCAATGATGCGCGCCCCGCGAATAATCTCTTCACGACCGTCCTGCGGATAAACCTTGTATACCAGCAGCGGCAAGCGGTCGCCGGTTCCAGCGCCTCCTCCGAAACTGGCGAGCAGCTCTGAAAAATCTTCCTGGTGCAAAAGGCTGAGCGTCGGATTGTCCATCTCTCGCACGATGATGCAATACTCCAGCTTCTCTGAACGGCATTCATCCAGGAATTTTTTCTTGAGTTCCCCCGGCGAAACCGTTTCCGAAGCGCTGAAGAACAGGTTGCTCATGGTAGCTTTGGCATCGCCCAGAAACGCCGAGCGCCCGTGGCCATTGGAACTGTCTGAATCCGGGCCGGGCCGGCGCGACATCAGGAGTTCTGTCAAATTGCCCTTATCCACTACGGTGACTTTCCGCGCGCGAACACCTTCATTGTCCACGGCATATCCGCCGAGCAGCGGCGTGCCATGAAAATCCTTGGCGCTGGGTTCGTCGACAAGACTTACGGTCGGCGGCAACACGCGCGAGCCGATTCGCCCGCTCCAGTCGCTCTTGCCGCCGAGGCCACTCAACATCTGCTCGACCACGGGCTGAAACGCCAGCGGCGGACGAGAACCGTTCATTGCCGGGCCGAGTACCTGGGCAAGAAGGGGGGCTGCGGCGCGGGCTTCAAAGAGCACCGGCCCGGTGTAGTCCTGCGCGGAAGGCGCCGCTCGCAGGGCCATCAGTTCGCTGGCCGAGACATTCAGTCCTTTGCAGACGGCGTCGACCTTCGGCAAATCAGCGGGTTTCGCCGCGTACGATGCGTAGAAGTGGCTTAGCGGCATGCCGTCGTTCGCCAGCGTGTCCATACCCCCTTCCACCGCCGCGTACGTGCGGTTGGTGCGAATTTCAGTGCCTTCGCTGGTCAGCAGATATTCGGTGGCGTACACCAAATAGTAGGTGACGCGCGATTCGTAGACGTCCGGAAACAGGCGCAACGTGGCGGAGGACTGCCGCGCTTCCTGCTCCCAATTGCGGTTGCCCCAGTCGGGAATGACGAGCGGCTCAATCTGCTGGATCGGCTCGGACTTCGAGAAATCGTCGATATTCGATTGCCGCGCCAAGCTGCTCAGGTAGGCCTGCTTGCGCGAGTATGTCTCAACGGCCTGCTTGAACGCCTGGTCCGTGGCGATCCACAGATCCTGGCGCAGCGAGTCGTAATCGCGGTCTATGCCGACTGAGCCCTGCGAGCCGATGAAGCCGCGGAAGCCCTCGTCGCCGATGAAATTGGAACTGTCCAGCTTGTAGCTGCCGACGCGCGCTTCCACGTTCATGAAGCGGTTGCGCGCGCGCGTGGTGGTCATCAGCGCTCCGAACTCCGCAACGATTTCGCGGACGTCGAGATCCAACAAGCGGTATTCGACGTAATAGGGACGCACCGGCTGCTGCGTGCCGGGAATAATTAGCTCCAGACGCGCCTTCGAACGCGCCATTTCGTCACGCATGGCGCGCAGCGTCTGGTCATTGTCCTGTGCTGCTCGTGCCGCGCGAGCGACACCCGGGAGCGCAACGCAGCCCAGTAAAATCGCCGCGCAGGCAAATGCCTTTATCATTCGCGGGCAGCTCATTGCTGGCCTCCCGCCTTGATAATGTCGTGCGCGGGCGCCGGCAAAATCGGTGGCCGGTCCGTGGAGCTTTCCTTCTTCTGCACCTCCAGCTCGGACGTCAAAATCGCAGGCGATGCCGCCGACACCGGCACCGAGCCTGATTCGGCGCCGCAATAGCCGTTAAATACTTCCTGTTTGTCGCCGGTAGCCACGATCTTGGTCAACGCGGCGAGCGGCGTTCCCACAATGTCGACCCCGCGCACGAGCTCGTCGGGTCGGCCATCCGCGTAGACCTTGTAAACCACCAGTGGCAGCACCTGAAATGCTTGCGGCTGCCCTCGACCGGTGAACGTGAATCCGCCGGCGATGTCGTCGATGAGCAGGCCGAACTGTTTGCCCTGTTGCTTAATCAAATCGATCAGCTTCGCGCGAAGCTGCGCGTCGGTCATGGTCTTGCTGCTTTCCACAATCAAGTTGCCTTGCCGCGAAACCGGCGAAGCGCCGAGTTGCCGCCGGCCGTGGCCGTTCGAACGCGGAAAGCCGACCAGCGGCGAGCGGGACATTTCGAAATCCTTCAACACGCCACGGTCCACCAAGACCACGCGGTGCGCCTGCACGCCTTCATCGTCGTATTGGTAATAGCCAAGCAAATCCTCCGAACCCAGCTTGCGCATTGTTGTGTCGTCCACAATGCTCAAGAACGGCGGCAAAATCTGCTCGCCGACTTTTTTCGCGAAGGTCTGCCCTTCCGCCACGTCCTTCTGACGGTGGCCCTCCGCGCGATGCCCAAAAACCTCATGGAAAAAGACCGCGGCTGCGCGTCCGGTCAGAAGCGCAGGACCCACGGAAGGCTCGTTGATCGGCGCGGCGACCAATCCTTCCAACTCCTTGCGCATCGTCGCTTCCGCGGCATACACGGCCTTATCGTCCGGCGCATCGGAAGGATTCACCCAATCAAAGTTGTAGTAGCGGTCCAGGTCCATGCCGTCCGGCGCTTTGCCCTGAATAAAAAGCTCCAGCCGGTAGTGAATCTGCCCAAATTGCAATTGCGTGCCTTCGCTCGTCACGTGATATGCGTTCTGCGACTGCGCCGAGAACGTCACAATGGAATTGATCACCGCCGGCGAATCGCGAAAAGCTTTCGTGTAGGCGCGGACTTTTTCTTCCCACGGTTTGCGATCGAGCACGAAGGAAGTTTCCAGGCCAATATACGTGTGCGGCTGCTCGTGCGAGAAGTCCGGCGCGCGCCCCTCCGCGGTTTCGACCTTTACTTCGCGCCCGGTCTTGACCTTGATCAGCCATTCCGCGGCGGATTTATACTGCTTGTCCGTCTCCAGCCAAATTTCCCGCCGCATGACCCCTGGATCGTCATCAATCGGCACCTCCGCCGTTCCGGGCCCGCCATTTTGCGCTCGCCGTTCGCCAACCTTGTGTGTGTTGTCCAGGTCGTAGCTGCCCGTTCGCACGGAAACTTCCAGCCAGCGGTTGCGATTCTCGGTGCTCGAAAGCAGCGCTCCATTCGAACCGGAAACATCCGCGCGCTGCGTGTCCGTAACGGTGTAGCCAATGTAGTACGCCGGAGGATCCTGAGCGCTGAGCGTCTTCAACGAGCGGTCCAGCTCCGTTTGCATCACGGCCAGTAACGGAGAGCGCTTTGCCTGCGGCGCATCGGGAGGCGTGGCCGCCGCCGCCGGACTGTTCGCTGCGCCGGCAATAGCCAGCGACACAATGGCACCAGCAAAGAAATAACTGCGACTACCAGCAATTGTTTTCAAGGAATCCTCACTCTGGGTTAGATGCGGCTGCGAACTACTTAGTGTACGCCACGCGGGAAGGCCGCACAAACAGCGGGTTTTCTCGGTTGAGAGATCACGAAATGTCGTTCTGGAACAAGCCGTTCGGCGGTCTGCGGTATAATGGCCGAATGCCAAATCGCCAGGGAAGCGCACTGTTGCGTGGCACTACCGTGTTGTGCGTGCGCAAAGACAATAAAGTCGTGCTCATAGCCGATGGCCAGGTGACCATGGGCGATCACGTCATGAAACACACCGCACGCAAGACCCGGCGCTTGTACAACGACAAAGTCATCGCCGGGTTTGCGGGCTCAACAGCCGACGCTATCTCACTCTTTGAGCGCTTTGAAGGCAAGCTCCAGGAGCATTCCGGCAATTTGCAAAAAGCCTCCGTCGAGCTGGCCAAGGAATGGCGCAAGGACCGCGCGCTACGCCATCTGGAAGCGCTCCTCATTGTCGCCGACAGCAAGTCCACCTTTCTTCTCTCCGGAAATGGCGACGTGATCGAGCCTGACGACGGGCTTTGTGCCATCGGCTCCGGTGGCAGCTATGCACTCTCGGCTGCTCGCGCCCTGCTCAAGCATTCCAAGCTTAGCCCAAAAGATCTGGGCCTCGAGGCCATGCGCATCGCCAGCGAAATTTGTATTTACACCAACGCGAACTTTACGGTGGAGGAGCTGTAAAGCTTGCGGAGTGCGGCAGGCTGCGGCACTCGGCAACTACCTGATCCAGGGAGAAATCACGCAGCGGGCCGTAGAGGGAAGTAGCACCTTCCTCCAAAATCGCGGGTACTGAAGGCGTTAAGTTCGCATCTTAGGTAAGATGGACAGGTTGACCAGTCTCGAAGACTGGAACAGAAGGGTTCATGCCAAGCAAGTCTGAAAAGGAAATTATTCTGGCGCCGGGAGGCAATGGTGCCGCGCCAGAGGAAGCCGAGGAGCTTCTTCCCGCGCTCGACGACATGACTCCGCGCGAAATCGTCGCGGAGTTGGACAAGTACATCGTCGGGCAAAACGCCGCGAAGCGCGCCGTGGCCGTAGCCCTGCGCAACCGCGTGCGCCGCCAGAAGCTTCCGCCCGAAATCGCCGAAGACGTCCTGCCTAAAAATATCCTGATGATCGGCCCGACCGGAGTCGGCAAAACGGAGATTGCGCGCCGCCTGGCTCGCCTGGCCGGTTGCCCTTTCGTGAAAGTCGAAGCCTCCAAATACACCGAGGTAGGCTACGTAGGCCGCGACGTCGAGTCGATGGTGCGGGACCTGGTGGAAACCTCGATCGACATGGTGCGCGAAGAAAAGCTCGATGAAGTCGCGGATCGCGCCGAGCAAACCGCCGAAGAACGTGTCCTCGATCTCCTGCTGCCGCCGACGACAGCGCCCGCGCAGGGCACGAGTGAAATCGAACTTGCGCAGCAGCGCGAGCAAACGCAGCGCACCCGCGAGAAACTGCGCGCGCAACTCCGCGAAGGCAAGCTCGACCAGCGCATGGTCGATATCGAAGTGCGCGAACGCTCCATGCCCTCGTTTGAAATCATCTCCAATCAGGGCGTCGAGGAGATGGACGTCAACATCAAGGACATGCTTTCCGGCATGTTTGGACAGCAGAAAAAGAAGCGCAAGATGAGCGTCGCGGACGCTTTCGAGTACCTCATTCAGGAAGAAGAAAACAAGCTGCTCGATATGGACCAGGTCACGCGCACCGCCGTGGAGCGCGCCGAACAGATGGGCATCATCTTCATCGACGAGATCGACAAAGTCGCCGGACGCGAATCCGGCCATGGACCGGATGTCTCCCGCGAAGGCGTGCAACGCGACATTCTGCCCATCATCGAAGGCACCACGGTCAACACCCGCTACGGCATGATTCGCACCGACCACATCCTGTTCATCGCTGCCGGCGCTTTCCACGTGACCAAGCCCTCGGACCTCATCCCCGAACTGCAAGGCCGCCTGCCCATTCGCGTCGAGCTGCAATCTTTAAAGGAAGAAGACTTTGTCCGCATTCTCACCGAGCCCAAAAACGCGCTCATCAAGCAGTACGTCGCGCTGCTCGAAACCGAAGGCGTGAAGCTGAACATCACCGACGACGCCGTCGACACCATCGCGAAGTTTGCAACCGTCGTCAACGAGCAGACGGAAAACATCGGCGCCCGCCGCCTCCACACCATCCTCGAAAAGGTTCTCGATGAGCTTTCCTTCGAAGCTCCGGACCTCAAGAAGAAGAACGTCAAAGTGGATTCGGCCTATGTGAACAAGCAACTCGCCGATATCGTCAAGAACCAGGACCTGAGCCGCTACATCCTGTAAAATCCGAAACTCGAAAATGGAAACTCGAAATTCGCGGAACCCCGAGGCGCTCAGGATTCGGCGCCAACGAATTTCGTATGTCGGGATTCGCTTTTCGCTTTTCATCCTGTTGCTCGCCGGCGGCTGCGGCGCCCCCGGCGAACCCACTCCGCCGTCCCCTCCCGTTCCCGTCGCGGTCACCGACCTGGCCGCGCAGCAAGCCGGTGATGCCGTGCAGCTCACCTTCACCATGCCGCCCAAAACCGTCGCAGGCGAGCACCTTGCCGAAACTCCCGCCATCGAAATCCTGCGCGGCGCGCTCAAGCCCGACGGCTCGCCGGACGCAAAATCATTTCGCACCATCGAAACAATTCCCGGCGCGCTCGTCGGCGACCATCGCACCGCGGATAAAGTCCAAGTCATCAACCGCATCTCTCCTGATGAGCTTCGCGCCTATCCCGGCGCAGCGCTCGCCTATCGTGTTCGCACCCGCGCCTCCCGCAAGCGCGCTTCTGCCGACTCCAACACCGTAACCGTGCGCATTCGTCCCGTACCCGAACGCATCACGTCCGTTCATCCGGAAGTCACCGAGTCTGCTACCGAGCTCTCCTGGTCCGCTCCCACGCGCACCTCCGCCGGCGATCCCCTTCCAACCATTTCCGAATACCGTGTGTACCGCGGAGAAATCGACGCCGCCTCCACTGCCGCAGCAGCAAACGATCTCTCCCAAGCTAAATGGAAATCCCCGCTCGCTTTTCTCGCCTCTTCCCCGACCAACAGCTATCGCGACGCTGCTTTCGACTTCGGCAAAACCTATCTCTACACCGTTCGCACAGTTATTCCAGGAGATGGCAGCACCGTGGAGTCCAGCGACTCCTTCCCAGTGATTGTTACTCCTCGCGACATTTTCCCGCCCGCCGTTCCGCAAGGCCTGGTCGCACCCGTTCTCATCCCTGAACCAAATGCCCCACTCGAGGTCGATCTCTCCTGGTCCATCAACACTGAAACCGACTTGGCCGGCTATCACGTCTATAGAAGTGAGCAGCAAGACACGCCGGGCCAGCTTCTTACTCCCGATCTGTTGCTCTCCCCGGCGTATCGTGATACGTCTGTACAGCCCGGTCACCGCTATTGGTACGCCGTGACCGCTGTCGACCGCTCCGGCAACGAAAGCGCGCCCTCCGCTCGCGTCGCCGCCGAAGTCGCGCAACCTTCTACGTAGATCCGGGTTATGAACTAGGCAAGCTTTTGGGAGCTTCGCTTTGATTGCTGTTCGTGCTCATCTCCCAGGGTATAGCAAGCTCCACGTTATCAAGAACGCGGCGATTCGCACGGGAGTGTATTCCGGGGCCGGCCTGGCAATGGTTCTTGTGGCCTGGGTTTTCGTGGCCAACCGCGCTCCGACTCTGGAACGCTTTGCGCTGGAGCGTAACGTAGTGGCTGCTGGGGCCCTTGGCCTTTTCGCGGCTGTCCCGGTCCTTCGCTTCTGGCGCCTTCCGGGGCCCCTTCTGGCCTCCAGCCTCATTGCCTGGAGCATACTGGCTCTCATTTACCGGCTGCTCTGCGTCGTTTTTTCGGGACTCGCCGAACGCTACAGCGCCGTGCACGTTTTCACGCTGGGTGCCGTCCTCTATATGATAATGGCCACGCTTTCCTGGATCGGTACTTGCATCTGGAGAGCTCGCGAATCAAACATTTCGCACTAGCGTTCAATCCACCACGTGAGCTGACCCTGCATGAAATTCTGCCGCTTCGTCCCTCTGGACCGCGCTGTCTCATCTGCTGCTCCGCTTTACGGCATCCTCGATGCGGACCAGGTGCGGGAAATCTCCGGCACGCCTTGGGGTGAGTGGTCTCAGTCCTCCCGTGCGCGGCCTCTCGCCACGGTGCGCCTGGTGGCGCCGGTTGATCCCAGCAAAATCGTCTGCATCGGCCGCAACTATGCCGCGCATGCCGCTGAGCTCGGCAACGAAGTCCCCAAAGAGCCGCTGATGTTTCTCAAGCCTCCGTCCTCCATCGTCGGTCCTGAACAACCCATTGTCCTCACGCGATACTCCCAGCGCGTCGAGCACGAAGGCGAGCTCGCCATCGTCATCGGCCGCCGCTGCTCGCAGCTCCGCGATTCGGACAACGCATCGTCCTACGTTCTCGGCTACACCTGTCTCAACGACGTCACTGCCCGCGACATCCAAAAGAGTGACGTGCAATTCACGCGCGCAAAAGGCTTCGACACTTTCTGCCCCGTTGGGCCGCACATTGAAACTGAGCTCGATCCCGCCAACGTTCTCGTGGAAACTCGCGTCAACGCCGCGCTACACCAGTCCGGTAACACTTCGCTCATGATTTACCCCTGCGCGTTTCTGGTTCGCTGGATTTCGCGCATGATGACCCTTTGTCCCGGCGATGTGATCGCCACCGGCACGCCCGCCGGCGTGGGCCCGCTCGTCGCCGGCGATGTCGTCGAAATCAGCGTTGCCGGAATCGGCGTGTTGCGTAATCCGGTGCACGCTGCCCCGGCACAGTAGTCTGTTGCTATCTCGCTTCGGTAGAATTGCCTTGGTGGGGTTGCCGCTGCGGGGGCACAATCCGAAAACGGGTACAATTGTCTTGGTTTCTATAGGATGCTGGGACCTCAGTCCCTGAGGGACTTTCAGGCGATTTGCATTTTGATTGTGCCCTTGCGTGGTACGCGCCACTCCATCACGCAAGCCACGGAGCCGTCTCATTGAATATAGAGGCGTCGGATTGGAAACTCATTCTCGCGATGGGCGGCGCCGCGGTTGCCGCCATCGCCATGATCGCCTATGCATTTTTCCGCCCCGCAGAAGATCCCGAGGATATTGAACGCAAGCGCCGCCTACATCTGAATCAAATCGGCCGCATCGCGGAAGGTCAGGTCGTCGAACTCGTCGCGCATCCTCCCGAGCCTCGCGCAACCAAAGGTCTCTTCGGCTCCCGTGCCCGGCCGCTCGCCGACTCGAGCCCGCGCCAGTTTGTTTCCTACAGCTATGCCATCTCCGGTGTCACCTACCACACCGCGCAAGACATCACCGGCCTGGAAAGCCAGGTGCGCTTCGACAAACTCGCCGCCGGCCAGCCCGCCAGCATCAAGTATGACCCCTCCAATCCCACCGATTCCATCCTCGTAGCCGACGACTGGTCCGGTTTGCGCTGACTCCTTCTAGGGGCGCGGCACTCTGCGCCCCACCTTGGCACAATTTGTGAATTCCAGGAGCTGTCATCCTGAGGGCATCCGACGAGGATGCCCGAAGGACCTTAACAGAGGCGCGACTCAATACACGATCCGCTCGACCGATCGCTCAACACGTTCTGATTTTCTCTCCATTGCGCTATCCTTCTACCGCTGCACCCATGAAACGAATCTTCGCCTCCGTCCTCACCACCCTCCTCATCGTAGCGATGACTCTCGCCGCCATGTTCACCCTTGTCCGCGCCACCGTTTACGTCACCTCCATTGAATCGCCGCTGCAGCGCGCCATCGCCATCGCCGCAGAGTTGCTTCTGGGCGTTGTTCTTCTTCTCGGCACCGTCTGGCTGGCCACGCATCTCGCCGTGCGAATTTTCGGCGTCAAGGAACCAGCGCCTCCCGGAGGTCCCGTTGCCTGAACCTAAGCGCGTTTCGCAATCGCTCAGCAATCATAACGACCGCATGGAAGAACTCCGCAAACTCGATGCGGAAGCGGAAGCCGGCGGCGGTCCGGAGCGGCGCGAACGCGAACACAAAGCCGGCAAGCTAACCGCGCGCGAGCGCATTAATCTCCTCCTCGATGAACATACGTTCGAAGAGCTCGACAAGTTCATGCGCCACAGGTGCACCGACTTCGGCATGGACGAGCAGCGTCCCGCCGGCGACGGCTTCGTCACTGGATTCGGCCGCATCGACGGCCGCATCGTCTACGTTTTCGCGCAAGACTTCACCGTCTTCGGCGGCTCGCTTTCCGAAACGAACGCCCTGAAGATTTGCAAAATCATGGATCAGGCCATGCGTGCCGGCGCGCCGGTGATCGGCCTCAACGATTCCGGTGGCGCGCGCATCCAGGAAGGTGTCGCTTCGCTTGCCGGCTACGCGGATATTTTCCTCCGCAACACTCTCGCCAGCGGCGTCATCCCGCAAATCAGCGCGGTCATGGGCCCTTGCGCTGGCGGCGCCGTCTATTCCCCCGCCATCACCGATTTTATTTTTATGACCCGCGACACGTCCTACATGTTCGTCACCGGTCCCGATGTCATAAAGACCGTCACGCACGAGGAAGTCACCAAGCAAGAGCTCGGCGGCGCCATGACCCATAACGCCACCAGCGGCGTCGCGCATTTCGTCGCTCCCGATGACGCCGACTGCCTGGCCATGATTCGCGAGCTGCTCAGCTTTCTTCCTTCCAACAACGTCGACGACCCGCCGCGCCGCGCCACCTCCGACCCCATCGATCGCCGCGACGATGCGCTCAATACGCTCGTACCCGACGATCCGCAAAAGCCCTACGACATCAAGGACGCCATTCACTCCATCGTTGACGACGCCTACTTCTTCGAAGTCCACGAGCACTTCGCGAAAAATCTCGTCGTGGGTTTTGCGCGATTGGATGGCCGCCCTGTCGGCATCGTCGCCAATCAGCCTGCCTTTCTCGCTGGCGTCCTCGACATCAACGCCTCCGTCAAGGGCGCGCGATTCGTGCGCTTCTGCGACGCCTTCAACATCCCGCTCATCACTTTCGAAGACGTGCCCGGCTTCCTTCCCGGTACGCAGCAGGAATTCGGCGGCATCATCAAGCATGGCGCCAAGCTGCTCTTCGCCTACGCCGAAGCCACTGTCCCCAAAATCACCATCATCACCCGCAAAGCCTACGGCGGCGCCTATTGCGTCATGGCCTCCAAGCACATCCGCACCGACGCCAATTTCGCCTGGCCCACCGCGGAAATCGCCGTGATGGGACCGGAAGGCGCGGTCAACATCGTCTACAAACGCGAGCTGGAAAAAGTTCCGGAATCCGAACGCCAACATCGTCTACAAACGCGAGCTGGAAAAAGTTCCGGAATCCGAACGCGAAGCCCTGCGCCGCGAAAAAATCGCCGAATTCCGCGACCGCTTCGCCAATCCCTTCGTAGCCGCCGAGCGCGGCTACATCGACGCCGTCATCGAGCCCACCGCCACCCGCACCCGAGTTATCACCGCCCTCCGCGCGCTAGAATCGAAGCGCGACACCAACCCCAAGAAAAAACACGGCAACATCCCGCTGTGAGAACGATTGAGCGTTCTCAACTCTGGTAGAATGAGGATTATGAAGCATCAATTCACGTCAGTGATCGAGAAGCGGGGCAAATGGTTCGTCGCGTATATCGAGGAAATCCCCGGTGTCAATACTCAGGGGCGAACCCTCGCGGAAGCAAGATGCAACCTGAAGGAAGCCTTAACGATGGTGATTGAAGCGAATCGGGAGTTGGCGGCTAAGCAACGCTCTGAAGACGCGCTCCGTGAACCGATGACAGTGAGCATTTAAGTGCACAAGCATGAAGCGGCGTGACTTCCTGCGTCACTTAGCCGCTCATGGTTGTCAGTTGTTGCGCGAAGG
>WNFR01001742.1_pt1 | contig 22739 bp, 16 predicted proteins | sample 5400221 | NCBI WGS metagenome assembly WNFR01 (sample SAMN13153357, study PRJNA577476) | soil metagenome | isolation source: 40 cm soil under Madrone tree | place: USA:California | collected 2016-06-14 | reverse complement strand
AGGAACTTCGACGCGAGCAGAGCTCCGGAAGGCTTCCCTTATTCGCAAATCATGAATTTGTTCAAGCCGTCGTCGACGAGTTCGAATTCAGATCGTAACGATCGAATGAAAACGAAAGCCAAAGACGAGGATCCGGAGGATGTCTGGCGAGTCCTTTGTGTTGAGGGAATGTGGTTCCAGGATCTGTTCAACTACGATTTTCGCAGGACAGAGATGTGCGTTATTCCATACGGCACGCAGGAAGGCGAGATATCGTTTTGCGCCTATAACACAGGTGTAGGCTGGCGACAGATTATCGAGAATATGCATAAGACTGCAGGCCTGGCGGAATGGTATCAGGAACACGGGCGGCACGCCGTTTATGCAAAGGGCAAGGAAGTTCCCAATATCACCAAAAAGCATTCCCTGAGTTTGCCGATTATTCACGCGATCATTGCCGAAGATCAGGACCAGGCTGAGGTTACGCCTTATCTGGTCGAGGACCAGGAAGAAGCTGTGGTATGAACCCGCGTCGTGTGTTGAACGCATTTAGGTTTTGCAATTGATTTTAGTGCTCTACCCCTCGATGAGTGGTAGAGCACTTTTGTTATTCGCCATCTCAGAGAACCGCCGGAAGGCGTACCAGGAACTATATTGGGAAGAAAATTAAAACGTCTGGGGACTGTCGCACGCCTTATTATTTCAGGATTGCCCAAGTACGCCGTTGGTTCGATTGACGTCACCAACCGCTGTAACCTTCGTTGTGAGCATTGTTACTTTTTTGCCGAGGATCACGCCGGTGAAAAGGAACTATCGATAGAGAAATGGATTGAGAAACTGGAAGCGATGAAAGCGGCGGGCCACCCAATGATGCTGTGCACCTGGGTAGGCGGCGAGCCGATGGTGCGGAAGAAGTTGATCGACGCCGGCCGGAAGTATTTCAAGCACAATACTATTGTAACCAATGGAACGATGGATCTGCCTGATTGGGAAGATTGCACGTGGGTTATTTCAATCGATGGAACGGAGGACGCCTTTGCAAAGATGCGAGCGCCCGGAATCTATCAAAAGATCAAGCAAAATGTGCTGTCACACCCGGAGCTTCGCATACAGATCTCGTGTGTGATTACGAGCATTACCAAAGATTGCATTGAGGATTTGATTCAGGAGTGGGGACCGATTGCGCGTTCCGGTATTATCTTTGACTTTTTCACGCCGGTTACAAATCTTGACGAGGCACTGTGGCTGGACTGGTCCGAACGCGATGCGATGATCGACAAGCTTTTGGCTTTGAAAAAGAAGTATCCGGGCGTGATAAATATGCTTGATTCGACGCTGAACCTTATGCGGTCGAAGAATGCAAAGAAAGTCACTGACAATTGCGAATTCAAGTTGAAGGCATTCGCGCTGGCATCGACAGGAGAGCAAAAGGGTAAGTGTATGATGGGCAACAACGCGGACTGTGATCGATGCGGGTGTGTCGTTCCATTTCACATGGCGACGTTGTCAAATCGCCGACTAATGCTAAAAGAAGCCGTCAAATCCATTGTTGCGCCTGAAAAGCGGGTTTCACCAGCGTCGGTGACGAGCAGTGGGGGAACCGCTGAAAAAACCAGCCTGTCGTAAAACTTATTCCCATGTAATCCCCCGCGGACATCCGCGTCTGGCCCTCACGCTGTAGAGTTATGAATGCCGGTGAAATTTAGTCGCGGCTGGTATCGCTGTTATTTACTCGGGGTATTGGACGTTGAACCTGTCGCAATTGTGCGACGGTATCGCGGATTCGCATAGCAAGACTTTCGATGGTTTCCACCCGCCGCCGGGCTGTTTCGGTAAGATTCTCGCGCAGCAGGAGCTGGGTTTGGCCGATGACTCCGGTCAAGGGGTTATTGATTTCGTGCCGAACGTAAGCGACGAGGTCGGCGACCTCGTTGAGTTGATTCTCGTGATCCGCGAGGATCTTATCCAGGCGTTCGTCAGAAGAAGTTTTTTGTCGTTTGCGGCGCTGCTCGTCCATTCGCTCTCCCAAAGGCACCCGAAAAATCACATCCGGAGAAAGCTCACCGAGGACCGGCAGCCGATGTCTCCAAACCCGTTCAGAAATGCTTTATAAATGTCCGTCCTGAAGGCCTGGGTGAGCAAGTCATCCGACATATACTAAACTAACACGGACCGCAGGTTTGTATAAAGCTGTTATCAAATATTACATGCATGCGTACGTTTGACAACCCGTTCTCTGACACGTAAATTCATACGTTGTTGGGAGGTCGTCTAACGGTAGGACTGCGGACTCTGACTCCGCCTATCGGGGTTCGAATCCCTGCCTCCCAGCCAACATTCTCACATCAACCAACAAAAATGGATGTAACTTGAACCAATAATTTGCCGCTCCGGCAACTTATTGGTTCCAATAGCGACAGGCAATTTATTGGTTCCATTTTTGGAAAAGTACGACCGGTCTTCTGAACTACTTCTTGCGTAGATTGTTAGCCGCACCTTTCTCATGAGCACAGTTGGTGCTCAGGTGCGAGAATCTCTCAGAACTCTAAGCACTCACGCTGGTAGGGACAACACACGCCTGAAGGTCTAACCGTTTCTCATCACTCACCGCGTGAACGTATGTGTCCATCGTGACTTTGAGGTTTGCATGGCGCTGTAATTCCTGAATGACTTTCGGGTTCTCTCCGTTGGCGTTCATAACTGTTCTTTCAGGGCGAAGCACCGAAACTCGTCATGCGCTGCGGACGAATGATGTTCACGAGCAAAGGGCAAGGTAAACTTCATCGACAAATTGTGCGAAGTCGTGATTCCTGGTCTCGCTGATTCCTCGGTCAGTCGTGGAAAGTCCATGCTGCGAATCTGGAGCGCCGGCTGGGTTTCGTGAAAATCATCGATGATCTCGTGCAAATTTCCCGACCTCATCGCGATAGTTGATATTTATTAGGATTTAGAATTATTCTAATACAAATGGAAGATCTCGAGCTCTCAGGACTTACGAAACAGCGCCGAGCCGTCTTGCGGGTAATCCGCGAATCGGACGCGCATCTGACGGCCAACGAGGTCTTTGAGCATGCGCGCCGGCTATTGCCGGGCATCTCGTTCGCGACCGTTTACAATTCGCTGCGCTACCTGAAGAACGAGGGACTGATCGGCGAAGTCCGCTTCGGAGCGAACTGCACCCGCTACGACCGCAAGCTGAAGCGGCACGACCATGCGATCTGCAACGATTGCGGAAAGCTCGTCGATATGGAACTCTCGATCCCGGACGGACTAATTAGGGAAGCTGCCAAGCGTTCAAAATTCGAAGCCGGATCGATCGAGCTCACGCTGCGTGGTCTGTGTCCTGAGTGCCGACATCTCGGAACTAAGCGGGAACGAATCACCTAATTAGTTTCGCTAAGAATAATAGATGGAAGGAAGGTGAAAAAATGAGTAATAACACAGAGCGCGTCCCGTCACCGGATGACCCGGTCTTGGATATAAACGAATCAAGCCGGTGTCCATTCACCGGCGGAGCGATCAAGTACACCACCAGTACCCGCCAATCAAACCGAGACTGGTGGCCTAATTCTTTGGATCTGAGGATCCTTCGTCAAAACTCTTCGCTGTCCGATCCGATGGGCGAAGATTTCAATTACGCGGAGGAGTTCAAGACGCTCGACCTCGATGCAGTGATCAAGGACCTGCATGCCCTGATGACCGACTCGCAGGACTGGTGGCCTGCGGACTACGGCCACTATGGACCATTCTTCATCCGCATGGCATGGCACGCGGCGGGCACATACCGAATCGGCGATGGCCGCGGCGGCGCAGGGAACGGCGAGCAGCGTTTCGCCCCCACCAACAGCTGGCCCGACAACGGCAATCTCGACAAGGCGCGTCGTCTGCTCTGGCCGATCAAGCAGAAATACGGCCGTAAGCTTTCGTGGGCCGACCTGTTTGTCCTGACCGGCAACGTGGCACTTGAATCGATGGGCTTCAAGACCTTCGGCTATGGCGGCGGCCGGGCCGACGTATGGCAGGCTCAGGAAGATGTTTATTGGGGCTCCGAGGGTGAATGGCTAGGGGACAAGCGTTACACCGGCGACCGAGAGCTTGAGAACCCGCTCGCCGCCGTTCAGATGGGCCTTATCTATGTGAACCCGGAAGGGCCCAACGGCAACCCCAATCCGCTCGCCTCTGGGCGCGATGTCCGCGAGACTTTTGGACGCATGGCGATGAACGACTACGAGACTGTGGCGCTTACCGCCGGCGGCCACACCTTCGGCAAGACTCATGGCGCCGGTAACCCGGCGCTCGTTGGGCCCGAGCCCGAGGGAGCGCCGATCGAAGCACAGGGTTTGGGTTGGATCAATACCCATGGGAGCGGCGTGGGCACGGATACAACGACGAGCGGTATCGAAGGCGCCTGGACGGCGACGCCGACCAAGTGGGACAAGAGCTACTTCGAGACCCTCTTCGGCTATGAATGGGAGCTGACCAAGAGCCCCGCCGGTGCACAACAGTGGCGGCCAAAGAATGGTGCAGGCGCGGACACAGTGCCCGACGCGCGGGACCCGAACAAGCGCCACGCGCCGATGATGACGACCGCCGACATGGCGATGCGGATGGACCCGGCCTATGAAAAGATCTCGCGACACTTCAAGGAGAATCAAGAGGAGTTCGCAGACGCATTCGCCCGGGCATGGTTCAAGCTGACGCACCGCGACATGGGCCCTAAAGCGCGTTATCTCGGCCCGCTGGTGCCTGCGGAAGACCTAATCTGGCAGGATCCGATCCCGGCTGTCGACCACGACTTGATCGACGCGTCGGACATTGCCGCACTCAAGGGCAGGACCCTTGATTCTGGATTGTCCATCTCCCAACTTGTTTCGACCGCATGGGCCTCGGCATCAACCTTCCGCGGCTCTGATAACCGCGGCGGTGCGAACGGCGCGCGAATTCGCCTCGAGCCGCAGAAGAATTGGGAAGTCAACAACCCGGCTCAGCTTTCGAACGTGCTCAAAAAGCTCGAGGGCATCCAAAACGAGTTCAACAGTGCTCAGTCCGGCAACAAGCGCGTTTCGCTCGCCGACCTGATCGTTCTCGGCGGATGCGCCGCGGTAGAGAAGGCGGCCAGGGATGCCGGGCACGACGTGACGGTTCCGTTCACGCCGGGACGTGGTGACGCTTTGCAGGAGCAGACCGAAGTGGATTCGTTCGGGTATCTCGAACCGCAGGCTGACGGTTTCCGCAATTACAAGCGGAGCTACCACACCACGCCGTCCGAGGACATGCTGGTTGACAAGGCTAACTTGCTGACGCTGACCGCTCCTGAAATGACCGTTCTCATTGGCGGTATGCGGGTCCTTAACACGAACTACGACGGGTCGCAGCACGGCGTCTTCACGAAGCGGCCGGGCACGCTGACGAACGACTTCTTCGTCAACCTGCTCGCTATGAGCACCAAGTGGCAAACGGCCAATGGGACTGGAGAGGTGTTCGAAGGCCGCGATCGTAAGACCGGCGAAACCAAGTGGACCGGCACTCGTGTCGATCTCATTTTTGGTTCGAACTCAGAGCTTCGCGCCCTGGCCGAGGTTTACGCGTGTTCGGATTCTAAAGAAAAATTCGTGAACGACTTCGTGGCAGCGTGGAACAAGGTGATGAACCTTGACCGCTTCGACCTGGCGTGATCTCGACAAGAGTAGTTGCTGGGTACTAAAAGGGTGGTCGGCAACGGACCACCCTTTTTAATGCCCAATTTATCCTTTCGCATCGGGCATAAAAAAATCGATAACTACGGCATTGGTGTCATGGAGACGCGAATGTGAGTAACAGCAAAGAATGCAAAATGGGCCGAACTTTCGAAAAGGCAATACTTAAGGTTTTGCTAAGTAGGTGATTCATAACACCACGTTCGGCTGGCGGCGTCCTTCGAGTAGGAGCGCCGATCTATTACCGTCCACCTCTGAACTAACGGCAAAGCTTAAGTTCCAATTTGCACTTCCGGCAATTTGACGTTCCAAAACAGCCAACGATGGCAAGAAGAAGAGGCGAAATTCCTCAGTTTTGACTGAATTTGCGGCAAGTAATTGCTTCCAGCGGCGGCAAGGAATTGCTTCAAGTCACAATGAGCCTAACCTGGAGCAGTAATTTGCCATCCGGCATCTTATTGCTACCAATAGCCTCCGGCAGATAATTGCTTCCAGTTCCAAAAATAGTGGTACGCCCAGTTCCGAGTTACCCTCCAAACTCCTGAAATACTTAACCGCTCCTTAATCGACCCAGTTTAAGCCTTACTTCGCGCAGGAGGGCGCAGAGTTCTGAAGGATCCAAGGCGGTGGGACCATTCGACGCCTTTTTGAGTTGCCCGCCGGATGGATACGTTCCTTTCGCGTGCAAATCCACCGCAGGACGCCTGATCCTCGTCCTGGCGTGCTCTTTCCGTTCTAACAGGCTTTAGTGTGGACCACACCACTGAGCCTGGCTCGAGAGGTTTCCCCCCATTTTCCTTTTCTGATTAATAATTAACTTGGTCGTCTTCAAAGATTGAACTGCACCCTTGACTGACGCGATCAGGCTAACGCCGCCCGCCTGTTGTCAGAGTTGACGAGTTGATTGCGGTCCCCTTGATTCCTGGAGCGGTACGGGGTCAGGTTAAGGATATGGGCACGGAAGGTCAGTCCGGCGGCCAGAACTAAGGAGTTAGTTACTATTGATGCCGGAGGAGCAAGCGTTAGCTTGTCCTCGCAGCATCAATGTACTGCTGTTCTCATTGGCTACGTGGAGTCGCTCCTATTGACGCCCGGAAGCAGACTCGGAGATGATGCGCGCGGACGCTCGGCATTATTCAGAGTTCCACTTTGTCCGCCTAGTCCTGGTTGTCCTCATCCCCTGCGTCCCAAGATCGTGAGCCCCAATCAATAAGCCGCGGCCTGAAGTTCGAGAACCCGAGGATCACGTGGAGATCGCTGCCGTCGGAACGCATCCTGAAGAGCCCGTACTTGCCGTGATCATTAAGGCGAAAGACGATCCAGCGCCCGTCGGGGGAGTAGGAGCCGACGAAGGCGTTGACGTCGCCACCCTGGTAGTGCGTCAGGTAGCGCAGGTCCGTTCCGTCGGGGCGGATGGTGGCGATGTTGGCCGACTCGCCGGGATGGAAGAGATTTGCATTCGCGCCCACGACGAGATGTTGGCCGTCCGGCGCCCAGTCCTGCTTAACTGCCAGGTCGATCGTGAACGGGGTCAGCTGGAAGAGGTTGCTGCCGTCAATGCCGACGGTGAATAGTGCCTCCCCGAAGTCGAGCCCGTTAAAGTCAACGAAGCTAAGCGTCTTGCCGTCGGGAGAGACGTTCGGGTCAGTCACGCCGACGTCCGTTCCCGTCGTGACCTGCCGCCGGTCGGTGCCGTCGACGTTCATGCTCCAGATGGCGTCTTCGCCGGTGTCGATGTTGTACCTTTCGAACACGATTCGCGTCCCATCGGGCGTGAACGATGGCTCGCCCTCGCAGATGTTCGGGGGTTGCAGCAGATCAACGAGGTCGCTGCCGTCGGCGTTCATGATCGCGACGTCCGCGCAGACATCGGCGGTGTCCTGGTCATGTTCGAAGGCAATGTGGCGGCCATCCGGTGACCAGTCGGGAGACTTGGCTTCGCCGTTGACGTGCGTGATCTGGCGCAGGTCGTGTCCGTTCGGGCGCACGGTGTAGATCTGGTTGCCGCTACCCGTGTCCGCCTGGAAGGCGATCCGGCCGTTGACGCCGGGGAAGGTCGCGAGGACTCTTGGTGGGGGAACGACACAAAGCAGCGCCAGCACTGAGACGATCAGCGATAGCTTCATGGTTCTTTTCGTCATCGTATTGTCTCCTTAGAGTTGCAATGCTGTGGTGGAACGTGCAGCGCCGGGTCATCCGGTAGCGTAGCTCTCATCGCTCGATGCGTAGGAGTGCGGCGTCAGGCATCCGGGTCATCCGACGCTTGCTTTTCATGATGACCCGCTTTTGGTCTACTCCCATTGGGATAGCTCTATTGTTTCCTTCATCTATAAACGCACTAATTTCGTCCTGAAACCACCATGCGATGCAAAATAAATCTTGCAAACAAGTTTCGCGGCACCGTATACCCTCACTTTGTGGCGTGCTATACGCCGAACGGGGATGCTCGCCGGGCGAGGCAGCTTACTTCCAGGAGCAATGCCGAGGAGGGATTTTTGGTGTGGCGTGGACCCCGGATGGCCGTATCGTTTACAGCTCGACCGCCGCCATTAACCACTCGAACGGTAAGCTGATCGCGTACTACTATTATGACGAGCAGGCCGAGGCAAGTTCTTCCTTCCAATGGCCTGCGGCAGATTGTTGCTTGCTTCATCAGGCTCGGTCAGAGATATAATGCAACCTTCCTGGAACCTGGAAATACTTCAGATCTCTGAAACGCAAGCGATTCGTTTTAATAACTACGCCCACACACAAGGAGGAGTTCTTATGACCGATAAGAGTAAGTCAAAGTCTAGACCAACAATCACGACCAAAGACGGGACGCAAATCTATTACAACGACTGGGGCAGCGGACAGCCCGTAGTTTTCAGTCATGGCTGGCCGCTCTCAGCGGATGCATTTGAAGACCAGATGTTCTTTCTGGCTTCCCAGGGATATCGCTGTATTGCCCATGACCGCCGCGGCCACGGCCGATCGAGCCAGCCGTGGAACGGCAACGACATGGACACATACGCCGACGATCTCGCGGACCTCGTCAAAGCCCTCGACTTGAAGGACGCAATCCATGTTGGTCACTCGACGGGCGGCGGCGAAGTCGCTCGTTACATCGGCCGGCACGGCACGAAGCGTGTGGCCCGGGCCGTACTTATCGGCGCTATTCCGCCGCTGATGTTGAAGACACCAGCCAATCCCAACGGGACGCCGATCGAGACATTCGACAAGTTGCGCGCCGGCGTGCAAGCCGACCGCGCACAGTTTTTTAAGGACCTCAGCATGCCGTTCTACGGTTTCAACAGGCCTAAAGCCAAGGTGTCTGAAGGCATACGGGACTCTTTCTGGTTGCAGGCAATGCTGTGCGGTCTCCCCGCCGCGTACGACTGCATCAAAGCGTTTTCCGAGACGGACCTAACCGAAGACCTGAGGAAGTTCGATGTGCCGACACTGGTCATGCATGGCGACGACGATCAGATCGTGCCGATCGCCGCCAGTGCGCTTTTGTCGTCCAAGATCGTCAAGGGCGCCACGCTGAAAGTCTACCCGGGTCAGCCGCACGGCATGTGCCAAACGAACAAAGATCAAATCAACGCGGACCTGCTCGCGTACTTCAAGGGGCAACTCTCAGCGACGGCGTAATAACCATCCCGGCGCGGTGCAGGTGCCTGTGAATCGGTGTTTTACGTTCGCGGAAGACCGGGATTTCGTGCCGCCAGGCGATCTCCCGGTTTCCTGCATGTCCCCTCACGGACATGGCTTAGGAGGCAGAAATTGTTTTCGAACGACCTACCAACAGCGAAGTCTCACGTGGCTTTCCCGTGAGTTCTTGCACGTCTGTGTCGGAAATTGACCGGCGGCGAAAGGGCGTGATAGATTTCGCTTACGTTTCCCCTTTTTCCCATATTGAGCCGCAGCCCATCGGCAGCCGAAGCCGGGCTGATCGGTCGTTCCCTCAGTTAACTAAGGAGGTTCGTAATGCAAGTAGCTCCGTCAGGTTTCAAACTGCACGATAACGTCACCGCGTTCGTCGCACAGCCGCGCAAGATGTTGATTGGTGGCGAGTGGGTGGAAGCGGCGTCCGGCAAGACGTTCGCAACCTACAACCCCGCGACCGGAGATGTACTCGCCGAAGTCGCTGAGGGCGATCGCGAAGACATAGATCGGGCCGTCCGGGCGGCGCGCGCCGCGTTCGAGGGGCCGTGGTCAAGAATGTCTCCCTCGGAAAGAGGCAAGCTTATCTGGCGGCTCGGCGATCTGATCGAACAAAACCTGGACGAGTTCGCGCAGCTCGAGACGCTGGACAACGGTAAGCCTTTGACGGTCGCAAGGGTCGCCGACGTACCGCTCGCGGCGGATTTGTTCCGATACATGGCCGGCTGGGCGACCAAGATCGAAGGCAATACGATCCCGATCTCGGTGCCCTACGCGCCGGGAGCTCGCTGGCATGCCTACACACTACGCGAGCCGGTCGGCGTTGTGGGCCAAATTATCCCGTGGAACTTTCCACTATTGATGGCTGCATGGAAACTTGGGCCTGCGCTTGCCACCGGCAACACAGTGGTGCTAAAGCCGGCCGAGCAAACGCCGCTGTCAGCGCTGAGGTTGGGCGAACTGATCCTGGAGGCCGGGTTCCCGGACGGTGTCGTCAATATCGTCACCGGTTTCGGTGAGACGGCGGGCGCGGCGCTCTCTGCCCACAACGACGTCGACAAGGTCGCGTTTACGGGTTCGACCGAGGTCGGCAGGTTGATCGTCAACGCCGCGACCGGCAACCTAAAGAAGGTCTCGCTTGAACTTGGGGGCAAATCGCCCAACATCGTATTCGCGGATGCTGACACGAAGAAGGCCTCGCAGGGAGCCGCAAGCGCTATCTTCTTCAATCACGGCCAGTGCTGCTGCGCCGGCTCGCGCCTCTTCGTCGAAAAGAGCATCTTCGACAAAGTCGTCGAGAGTGTGGCCGAACAGGCCAGGAGCATCCGCGTCGGCCCGGGACTCGATCCGCAGACGCAAATGGGCCCGCTTGTTTCGGAGGAGCAGCTCGCGCGCGTGACGGGGTATCTCGACATCGGCCGCGAGGAGGGCGCAAGAGCACTCGCCGGCGGCAACCGGATTGGCGATTGCGGTTACTTTGTGGAGCCGACAGTGCTAGTGGACACGCACGACGACATGAAGGTCGTGCGCGAAGAAATCTTCGGACCGGTTATCACCGCTTCTCCGTTCGACGACCTCGATGATCTGGCGCGGCGGGCAAACGACAGTATTTATGGCCTGGCGGCCGGCATCTGGACCAGCGACGTGAGCAAGGCGCACGCGCTTGCGTCGAAGCTGCGTGCGGGGACGGTCTGGATCAACTGCTACAACGTCTTCGATGCAGCGCTGCCCTTCGGCGGCTATAAGCAGTCAGGATGGGGCCGTGAAATGGGACATGACGTTTTGAACAGTTACACCGAATTAAAGGCAGTCTGCACGCAGCTCTGATCGAGCTGCACGGGTCGGGCGCGACGGATGGATTGTCATACCTGTGAAGCCAGGAACCCCAAGGCAGATTCCCTCTTTCCTGTGGTTCCTGGTCAGCCAACATTCTCTTGAATAGCGGGCAGGCCCAAGCGGGCCGCCCGTTTTTCGTTTTATTAATGTCTTACCAGCATTGAAAACGGTCCTGCACCACGTCAATGAACACCTGCAATTATTTGCTTTGAAGCTTGTAGACGGCTGTATCCGGGTGATAGGCGTTCCAATCGAACCAATAGTCCTCCAGCACGTCAACTTGTTTTAAGTGGCGCCCAGCAAGTGGACCCGATATCGCGGTACCAGTGAAATTCCATTCGCTTCCGGTTTCCGCATCCGCGAGAGTAAACGGAGTCACTCCCGGTTTTTGGAAGAACTCCAGTTTCTGGCCGTTCACCACACGCTCGAAAGCCCGGGCCGACCTCTTGTCATCTCCAAGTAAAATCACGATCGAAGTTCCACCGAGTTCATCAACAATTGGACTTTGATCCTTTAGCGTCTCAAAGGGATATGCCTTTGATGCGTTGTTGACCGTCAGGCCGATAACAAGTGCGCGGGGTTCGAGGTCTGGCCCAGGCGGGTGCGACGTAGTCACCGGCGCTTTTGTCATCCGGACTTCCCAATCCGCGGACGCGTATTGGTGTGAGGCTGCCGCCTTTGAATCTGGGCGCAGTACTCGACCTAAAGGCTTTTCGTTCTTCCACAAACCGAATGTCAGCTCGTCATGCGAGACAGGACGCAGGCGTTGTCCTTTCATGGGTCCAAGGATGGCCAGGCCTGTGACCTGTTGCCACCAGGAACCCGTTTCCTCGTCACTCATGATGAAGTTCTGGTTGTTGATTCCTGAAAGATGAAAGTGTAACGTTCGGCCGCCGACTGTCGATTCCCACACCAGACCGGTGTGACAGAGCGTTCAATAAGTTGAGACTATCGGCGTGCCACCTACAGTATCCTGAACGATGTGGTGATAGGCCATCTGCCGAATCGGATAAGCCGCTGCCTCACCGTTTATGTCGACTGCCATAACCATATCGGTACTGTCGACGAAATTGACTTCGCCAACCTTTGCATAGGCAGGATTATGAAGCCCGTTGAACATCCATTCAAAATGGTTCTGCCGTGTAAACCATGTTGCCGCCAGCAGCGGAAGAATAATGACGATCAACGCGACTCTGCTAAACCACCTCGCCCCCGTCCAAAGCCAAACAAGCAAGCCAATTGCCACAGCAGAAGCAAAAAGCGTGAATTGCGGCGACCATCGCCGCAATTCGTAGGACAGGCTTAGATCACGGGATACTTGTGGCCGAAACGGCTGGACGATCCAGACGGGGGCAACGACCACGCCGGTGCCGACCAGAACAATCGCCAGAAAGGCGAGCCAGTAGAGCGCTTTCCGTGATGGCGTGGCTTTGTTTTTCATAAACGCCTGATTCACTTCAACGTAATCGTTTGTTCGGCACCGGTGTCTGCGACGCGAATTTGCACGGCGCCTTTTTCCAGGGACCAGCCGTCCGAAGTAACGCCGGCCTTATTCATTGCGAGCGGTTTTCCTTTAACCGTAACCGCAGCCGATCGGAATGCGGTTTTGATTTCAAAGACAAATCTTCGAGGCTCGGTTCTGTAGCTCCCTTCAGGGGACAACACACGAATTGCAGCAGTTCCGTTTCCGGAGGTGTAATCCACAACAGTCCGCCGAATCGTTCCCTGTTTGTAAGCCGGGCTGGTCCCATCGTCCTCGTACAAGGAAGTCGATGCCGCACCCTTCTCGTCCGGATAGACCGTAAAAGTTATCGGGTTAGCGGGTTTCTCGCCGATATAGTTCATGTCCGGCCCAGTGGGAATCATGGAACCACCCCTGACGTACATAGGAACCGTTTCGAGAGGCGCATCCGCTCGGATCATTGTGCCTCCAGTGAGTTTTGCGCCGGTCCAATAATCGTACCAGACTCCCTTTGGCAGGTAGACAAGGCGAGTGGTGACGTCGGGCTTTACAATGGGTGCCACCAAAAGGTCGTCGCCAACCATGAACTCGTCATCGATATTTGCTGTGTTGTCGTCGGCCTGATAATTAAGCACCAAGGGCCGGAACAAAGGCACACCCGTTCGATGCGCGGTCTCGAGCGTCGTGTATAAGAAAGGCATCAACCGGTAACGCAGCTTGAGGTATTTTCTGATGATGTCTTCGTAATAGGAACCGAAGCGCCAGGGCTCCTGGTCGTAGCCATCGATCTGTTTATGATTTCGACAGAAAGGCGATAGAAAACCAATTTGATACCACCTGGTCAGCATTTCCCCGTTGCCGCGGCCAATAAATCCCCCAATGTCCCCGCCGACAAAAGGTTCACCGGACATCCCGAGCGACGTAAGCATTGGCGTTACCATCGCAAGAGAATCCCAGGTGCTGTTTGTATCTCCCGTCCACATAGTGGAATAACGCTGAATTCCAGCATACGCGGCACGCGTTATAATGTACGGACGTTTGTCCGGCTGAAGGCGTTCAAGACCTTCGAAAGTTGCGCGAGCCTCCAACAATGCGAAAACATTTCTATTCTTTGCATGTGTTGACTTTTCGCCTTCATCAAAGCTAACGACGTCCATTTGATTTTTGCCGGTCTGGTCGACAAAATCAGAGGGTTCGTTCATATCGTTCCAGATACCAGCAATACCGTTGTCGGTGTATGCGCGGTGCAGGTCACCCCACCATTCTCTGCCAGCAGGTAAGGTAAAATCGACGAATACACTATCGCCCGGCCAGACCTTAGGTATAAAAATGTCGCCGTTTTTTCGCTTCTGAAAAACGCCCTTTTTAATTCCGTCGTTAAAGACATAATAGCTCTTGTCCTGTGGTTGAAGTTCAGGGCGAGCAACCGAAGGTGACGAGCTATGGCCTTTGCCACCACTGTCGGGTTGATATTTGACGCCGGGGTCGACAATCGTAATGAGCTTGACACCCTGGCGAGCAAACCTATCAGTCATAGCCTTTGGATCCGGAAAGCGGTCGGTGTCGAAAGTGAAATCCCGATATGCCTGCATATAGTCAATATCAAGATGGAGCACATCGAGCGGAATATCCCGCCGCCTGTATTCGCTTATCACCTCTGCAGCAACAGCCTCTGGATAATAACTCCACCGGCTTTGCTGGTTGCCGAGTGCCCACATCGGCGGCATCGGCATGTGTCCGGTGAGGTCGGCATAGCGACCGAGTATTTTCTTAATTGAGGGCCCTCCAAAGAAGTAATAGTTTATCTCGCCGCCCTCCGCCGCAAACGCAGCGAAGCGTTGTGACGATTTTCCAAAATCAAAGAAGCTGCGATATGAATTGTCGAAGAAGATGCCGTATGCGGTGTCGCCCTGGAGACCGATGTAGAAAGGCACCGTCTGGTATATCGGGTCTTTGCCTTCGTTGTAGCCGGGCGTGTCGGAATTCCAGTTCACAAATTCGCTTCGCCGCTTATCAAGACGCGCAGCCTTTTCCCCAAGGCCATAAAAATGTTCACTGAAGCCAAGCTTTTTCGCGACGGCAATATACTCGCCGGCTTTGGGATCAAATAGAGATGCGGACCTGGCGCCGGTCGCGTCATGCATCATCGGACGTTCGTCCGAGTTGATTACCTGGCCGGTTTTGGCGTCGCGAAATTCAATCAGCAGGGGAGAGCGATTTATTACCGCGACAATTTCCCCGGTACCGAGCTTAATGGCTTCGCCTGACTCGTCCAGGGTCCAATTGACGGGAGTCCAATCAAGTTTGGCCAAAGCCCACGAGTGATCACGTTCAGACAAAGGATGTTTGAAAGATGCCCGCACCCGAATAAGGTCCGGAGCGAGCACGTAGATTTTCACCTGTGATCCATCAACGCAATCGAGCTGCAGCCCGGTTGGAACTTTGGCGACACTCTTGACAGGACCGATGGCTTGCAAACCAGTCAGGTCGATAGCAGAGGCAACAACATGAAAGCACAGTAGACAGCAAATAACGGTGATCAGTTTTTTCATATTAAGATTCATCGTGTCCAATATTAGACAAAAATGCAATTCTGGCAGCACCAAGAAGACCCGCGTCGTCGCCCTTTTCAGTGCGAAGGATCCGGGCACGACGAGCAGGCACCGAAAACGCCCGGGCATCGACCTGTTCACGAACGTGATGATAAAAGAGATCCCAACCCGCGGACACGCCGCCCCCAAGAACGATAATTTCAGGGTTCAACACGTTCACAAGGCTGGCGAGACCGACGCCGAGGTAAAAGCCCATTAGGCGAAATACCTCGAGCGCCAGTTCGTCGCCGCGCAGACCGGCGTCGTAGACACTGGAAGCAGTAAGAACCTCCGCAGAAGAAAGCGGCGAATTCAGGTATTGAGGAAGCAGTTCTTTTGTAATTCGGACAATTGCCGTCGCCGATGAATACCTTTCGAGACAGCCGCGGCTACCGCAAGGACAAGGATATCCATCTGCTTCAACGCAGATGTGGCCGATCTCGCCGGCCGAGCCATCGATGCCCCTCCACAGTTTTTCATCGAGGATAATACCCCCGCCAACACCCGTTCCGAGAGTAATGCAAATAATGGATTTATACCCGCGGCCGGCGCCAGCCCAGGCTTCGCCGACAGCAGCCGCGTTGGCGTCGTTCTCGATAACCGCGGGCCAATAGAGTTCCTTCTCAAGAGCGGCGGCAAGTTGAAAGCCGTTAAGGCTCGGAAGATTGGGCGCCTTAATGACGACACCGGATTCAACGTGAACGGTGCCAGGTACAACAACTGAAATTGCACGAAACCTGCTTTTGCGGTTCGTCAAACGATGCTCCAGAGTTCTGGCAGATTCAGAAACCGCACGGACAATATCTTCGGCATAATCACCGGTTGGTGTCTGCAGTTTGATTCGATCAAGGACTTTTCCATTTGAATCAACCGCAGCGACTCTGAGATGCGTTCCACCGAGGTCCGCAGCAACAGCAATATCAGTTTCAACAAAGTGGTCAGTTCGATCTGAATGGTTCATCAATTGTTCTTTCATTCCATATTGCAACAAAAAGACCGGCTAGTCTATCCCGCCAACTGGTCCAGTTGTGACCGGTTTGACCTTCTTCGAATGCAACAGGAAACCCCTTGGCCCCAAGCATTACTCTAACCCTGCGATTTACGTCCAAAATTGGCTCCAACTGGCCGACATCGTAATAAAATCTGAATGGCAACCTCGAACTGGTCAATCCGGCAAGGCCGTTCACGACTTTCTCGTCATCGATCTGAAAAGCAGTGGATTGACCGGCAACAATCTGAAACGTTTCTGGATACTTCAAAGCAGTCCAGGTGGAAATTACCCCTCCGAGACTTGCACCCATCAGGGCACGAGCAGCTCGACGGTGCAGTGTCCGAAACCGGGCGTCAATATAAGGCACCAGTTCAGTCGCAAGGAATGCAGCAAACTGGTTATTAGCCCAATAGTCTTTCATCCGGTCAGCGGGGTCAACAAAAACGATGATGAAGGGAGGAACTCTTCGCGTGCGAATCAGTTCGTCCGCAATGACGGCGGCCTTTGCACGAACCACATATTCGGATCCATCCTGGACATACAGCACCGGATAAGCAGTTTGTTCATCTTTATAGTGCGGCGGAAGGTAGATCTGAACAGTGCGGGATGACCCGAGGATTTTGCTGTAAATCCCCACTTTCTGTAAATCCTTGTTTTCGGTTTGCGCAGATGCAGTTTGAGGCAGGTATGCAGGCATTGTGAGGACCGAATTCGTAGTACCAACACCGCTCTCAATCGTGTTCCGATTCAGGGGATCATTGATCCATTTCCCATCGACGATGTATTTGTATTCTGCCCTTGTTCGTTTATCGAAAGACAGTTTTAGAAATTTCAGACCGCTACCAGAACTGTCGCTCAGGTATAAAGAGCGCGGTTCCCAGCCCGTAAAATCGCCGGCAACTTCGACGTTTTGTCCGGTGCCGCGGTAGATAAAGTAGGCATCGTCCCCTAGGATAACCGGCGATTGCCCGGCAGTTATCAAACGTTGACGAATCGCGGGACTGTCGCTTTGCGATTCGCCGGCAAGTCCGGTGTTCAATTGAATTATATCTTCCCTGTGGTAACGCACGACGGCACTGGATCCATCTCTTTTGCGAAAAGCTATTGTAACAACGTGCTGAGGGTCTGGAATCGCAAATCGAAGTTCAGCACCACCCTGCGAATCAAGCTCGATCCTGCGAGCACTCCCGAATTCGCTTAGAACAACTTCGGTTCCTGGATCGACCCGTACCTTTGCACTGAACCTGGGTAGCCCAGCGGTGCCAGGATCATTCAGCTTCACCAGGTTTGAGATACTAACAGAAGCCTTCGCTGGAGCTCGTCCGTCCGCAAAATGTGTAACAACGATCTTTGGCGTATCGGAGTTCCGTCCATCCGCAATGTTAAATGCGAGCCTGACAAACTGTGCCATGGACCAACAGAGTGGAGTAGCGGAACCGGTGCCCTGTCCGGGAAGAACCTTGCCTGGTAAAGAGGTGTTCCATACCTGCTCCGGGATCATGCCACCGGGTCCTGCGAATGCAGCCATCGCATCCAGCCGTTTTAAAGCGAGGTCACGTTCACCACGAGCAAGTTCGTACTGGCCTCGTTCGCCGGTCAGGAGGGTCCAAAGCCGGCCTTTACCGTTTCGGCCGTCGTAATCACCGCCTTCAGAGCTTTCGCCGAATGCATCGTGATTGTATCGATACCATGCCTGACCCTTCGGTGTGTCGACACGAATTATCCGATCTACCACTGAGAGCGAGTTCATGATGAGTGGGTCATTGGGCTTCCTGATGCCGAGCCGCACAAGTTCGAGAAATCCCGCGTCAACGATTTCCCTTTCGTCGTAGATTCCACCGTTGCTGTTTATCTCGAGCTTAGCACCATCATTTGGATCATCGTTTTCCGTTATTCGCAAATAATAGGGCCGCCTGCTGTACGGCCCTGTTGAGGTCGCAGTCCAGCTATCGAGGTTTCTGGCCCATTCATCCGCGGTTGCAAGGTAGATAACCTTTGAAGCAGTGTCATTGTTTCGACTCGCAATGTCAGAAGCGCACACGAGTCCCGCAATCTCGGCAGCAAGCGTTGAGGGCGAAAATCCCTTTTCCTCTTCCCAACGCTCCTGTGGGGTCGAGGGCCCATTTGAAACAAGAAAGTCGGCAGCGGGTTTTATATGGTTAGCCCAGGTTTCGGAATCAGTTTTGTCCAACTGATATGCAAGTATCAAGGGATAGGCAACCTGATCCATCTGAAGACTGCCACCTGCCGGCCGGCCATCGAGCCAGGAATTCTGCGGAAAGCTTCCGTCCGGTTTTTGTTGAACGTTGAAAAGATAATCAAGCGCGCGGGTCGCAGCCAGTCTGTCCCCAAGCGCCAGTTGCGCGGTCGCAACTTCGTAGAGATCCCGGGCCCAAACCGCGTGATAGCCGGTTGTTCCGGATTCGTTTGCATTCGGCCCCCCGCCCCATGGCGCAGATAGAGAAGCCACAGTTGCGCCTCGATTGGTTTTGTCTTCGTGCGATTTCAGAACCATGGCAGCCATTTCGACTTCGGCCTGGTAACGGGGTATTGCCGGTCGAAGCTGTTTGGTATATTGGTGCCATCCAGCCAAGTATTTCTGATTGACCGCATCGAAACCCTGGCGCAGAGAGGCCTTCGCGCTGGAAAGTGCTTCATTGGAGTCCTTGCCAAACGACAGAGCGAGGGTAAAACCCCATGGTCGTTTCAGACCTCCCACTTGCACGACATTGCCGTCGACGGCCTTGTCATAAATGGCCGTGAGACGCCGATTTGTTTTTAGCTGGGTAAGCCCGTCGCTGGTCCCCAGGAATCCATTCGTCATTTCTGTAAAACCGCAATCCGCAACCATGGCAGAGGCAATCTTTCCTTCGCTTGCGATAAAAGCGCCGTCAACACTTTTTGACGTGTCGTGCATTCCGCTATTTGCGATTGATGGGTCGGCATAAACGTAAACCGCGAAAGGGGCCTTGCTGCTACTACTGACCCCAACGTTAATCAAAATCGTGTTTCGTTCGGGGTCGACGGTGTAGGTCTTTGTGATCGTGTAGCTATGATTGGGGGTCGTGTTTATTTGGCGAAACGAGAGGGCATGCGGATCCAACACTTCGATCCGATGTTCCATGTCGCGGCTTTCACTTACAGCACCTTCTGCAACCGGTCCAACAATCACGAACTGAAGGGCCTGCAAATTGGCATAGTCGACCGATGGATAAAAAACCTCTGACATGACGCCGTCGGCGAGCGTGAACCAAACCTTTGAGTCGATGGAAGTTGAGGTTCCGACTGCATCCTTGGCGGCTGTCATCCAATGTGCGTCAGCTCCGGGACGTCCCGGAGAGGTTTTGTTTGTTTGCCGTGCAAACGAAGTTGCACAAAGAATAGCGAGCAGAATCAAAAGTGAGGTAAGGGAGATCACGAGGTGCCGCAGAACGCGAGCGCCAAACAGGAGATTGAATCCTTTATCGGCGCAGCGGGCCTGAAGGCCGGAGAACTTATGCGGGAGCAGAAACATAACTAACAAGTTTCACCCAATCTTCAGTGCCATTCCCGAATCAACATTTCTCAACCGCCGCCTGCGTACATTTGCTTTTTCAGCCGTCACGTTACGACGGCGAAAAATCCGATACCCCCAGGCATCAAGTGAAATGGCCGGTAATGCTACAACGGGTTTACGGAGCGTTTTTTGTACTGCGGGTGCGTCAGGTGGTAGCGGTGCTTCGACTTCGGGCGTAACGTCCTCGAATACTTGACGACCTTCCCCTGAGAATTCGACCGTACCAACAAAGGGCTGGTTCGAAAGATTAATAACCACAAGCACTTCTTCGTTTGCCTGTGCCCGCACATATGACACAACTCTGCTTTCGTCGGAGTTGCGAACCCATTGAATGGTTCCGCGCCTCAATGCCGGGCTGGATCGTCGGAGTTCGATTATTTGTTTATAAAATCGCGGAAACTCAGGTCGTCGTTCCGCAATTTCCCACAGTATCGGAATCTTTTCGAATAGTGCCGGGGCGCCCGATTCCGCCGTATCACCGACCTCCATGCCGTTGTAAAGCATGGGTACTCCATCGATAGTGAACATCAGCGCAGACGCCGCAAGCGCCGCCGGTTCGCCAAAGCGCGCAATACCGCGGCGTTCGTCATGGTTATCAGAAAACCGCATATGTAGCGCGCGTGATGGAAATTCCGATTGTTCCTGCTGCCAGGTAGCTTTTAATGCCGACGCTGGAAGGCGTCCCTGGAGAACCTCGTTCGCAGCAGCATGAAGCGGCCACGAATAGTCCAAATCGAAAGCATGAAGCAGGAGATCAGGTTGATGGGCCTCTGCAAGCATGACGATGTCGGGCTTGATCTTCTCGAGCTCAACGCGCGCCGTTTCCCAAAAATCTGTCGGCACCATGCCGGCTACGTCGCAGCGAAAACCATCGAGATCAAAGTCCTTTAACCACGAACGCAACATTCCGATCATGTATTCGCGAAGCTTTGGATTTTCGTAGTTTAAATCCGCAACATCCGCCCAATCCGGGAGGGGCGGGATTATCTTCCCGCTTGCATCGTGCGTATAAAAATCGGGCGTTTTCATCATCACGCTGTCCCATGAGGTATGGTTTGCGACGATATCAATGATGACCTTCAGTCCGCGTTTGTGCGCCTCTGAGACAAGACGCTTTAGATCGGCAGCCGTGCCATAGTCCGGGTTTATTGCGAAGTAATCTTTTACTGCATAGGGACTGCCAATTGTCCCCTTGGCTTTGAGGCGGCCAACCGGGTGGATCGGCATCAACCATAGGATATTTACGCCAAGATCTTTCAATTGATCCAGGCGCGCCGTTACACCATTGAAGTCGCCCTTCGGGGAGAACACGCGGGGAAAGATTTCGTAGATGACACCGTCGCGGACCCAATCCGGAGACGGACGACTGCTAAGTTTCGAGTAATCAATTGACGGAGGTCGTTGTGCGTCAGTTGATTTATAGCAGAACGAGAATACCAGAGAGGTAACAGTGAATTTCACGATATTTGCCAGGAGCCATTTCCAGGTCGCGGACATTTTCCCTCGTTTCCGATCTAGGACAATAGGTTCTGAGCGATAGCAGAGCCTAGGCAGGTTCGCGAGCACTCGATAACACCGTTCTGTCACTGCTGAGCGCTTTTTCCAAAATGACGTTTTCTGCAACATCGTCGACAAACATTACAAGTGCCGCAGCGATCAGCATGAATACTCCACCGGCCATTACCACATATAACGGCGCCATCGGATTGTCGGAGCCGAAGAAAAACCGGATCAGAGGTCCGAAGGTAAAAGACGCGACAATTTCGGGCAGGACGATAAAAAAATTAAAGACGCCCATGTACACCCCCATGCGTGCCGGCGGGAGCGCACCCGACAGGATTGCGTAAGGCATTGCCAGGATAGATGCCCAGGCAATGCCGACACCCACCATCGAGATGTATTGATACTGCGGCGCGGTTATGAAGTACATCGACAATAACCCGAGCCCGCCACAGATAAGAGCGATCGAATGAACTGTCTTGCGACTTATGGTCGCGGCCAAATACGGCAAAAGAAACGCGACCGCAAAACAGATAATGTTGTATACCGCGAACATCCACCCACCCCATTCTGTCCCCGCGTCAAAAAGAGGTGAGTTCTTATTCGGAGCGTGAAACACGTGGTAGGCAGTTGCCAGCCCATAGAACAAAAACATGCAGAACAGCCCGAGCCAGGTGAAGAACTGAACCACGGCAAGCTGTTTCATCGTTCGGGGCATGTCCCTAAGTGCGGACAGGATTTCGGCGATTAACGTCTTAATACCTCGGTTTGATTTCTTAAGTCTTTCGAACTCGGCGATGTCTGCCGGAGGATCCTCGCGCGTAGTGAAGATCGTCCAAAGCACAGCAAGCAGGAATGCGACTGCTCCGATTTTGAACGAGTATTGAACGGTCAGTGGGATGCCGCTCGGGGTCGTCCCCGTCACGCCAAGTTTGCGAAAGATTATCGGAAGTGCATTGGCAAGCGAGGCTCCAATCCCAATAAAGAACGATTGCATAATAAAACCGGCAGTACGCTGCGGAACGTTCAGCTTGTCCGCAACAAACGCACGGAATGGTTCCATCGAGACGTTGATTGAGGCATCAAGAATCCACAGGAGCGTGGCTGCCATCCAAAGCGAGGTTGAGTCAGGCATGAAGAAAAGCGCGATGCTGGAGAGGATGGCACCAACCAGAAAGTAGGGCCTTCGCCGCCCCAGCCAGTTCCAGGTCCTGTCACTCATCGATCCAATGATCGGTTGGATCAAGAGTCCAGTAACTGGCCCTGCGAGCCAGAGGATGGGTATATGCTCAGCATCAGCTCCCAGCTTTGTATAGATGGCGCTCATGTTGGCGAGTTGCAGTGCCCAGCCAAACTGAATTCCAAGAAATCCGAAACTCATGTTCCAGATCTGCCAGAAACTTAAGCGCGGCTTTTCCATTGTTAACTCCTAATCCGGCAGGGGCCGGAACCAAAACGAAGATGTTCAGAATTCAACCGATTC
>WNFR01001966.1_pt1 | contig 22746 bp, 22 predicted proteins | sample 5400221 | NCBI WGS metagenome assembly WNFR01 (sample SAMN13153357, study PRJNA577476) | soil metagenome | isolation source: 40 cm soil under Madrone tree | place: USA:California | collected 2016-06-14 | reverse complement strand
CTCCTCGGCGACGGCGACGCGCGGCGAGCCGAGCTCCTTCGCGACGCGCTTGAGCAGGCGCGAGCGCGGATCCTCGGCGCGATACACACGGTGTCCGAACCCCATGATCCGCTCGTGGCGCGCGAGCGCGTCGTCGACCCACTTCTCCGCATCCCCGCTCTCCGCCACTGCGTCGAGCATCGGCAACACGCGCGCGGGTGCGCCGCCGTGTAGCGGTCCGGAGAGCGCGCCGACCGCAGCGGAAAGCGCGGCACCGCAGTCGGCCCCGGTCGACGCGACCGTGCGCGCGGTGAACGTCGACGCGTTCATCCCGTGCTCGGCCGTGCAGATCCAGTACGTGTCGATCGCCTTCGCCGCCTTCTCGTCCACCTCGCCGCGCCAGGCGAGCAGGAAACGCTCCGCCGCCGTGCGTCCCTGCAGGACGGTGTCCTCTGGGACGGGCGGCAGGTCGGCGCCCCGCGCCGACTGCGCCACCACCGAGAGCGCGGCCGCGCTGAGGCGGCGCAGGTCCCCATTCGCCTGCTCGTCGTCGATGTCGATGAGCTGCCCGAGCTTCCACCGGCCGCTGAGGATCGCGAGCATCGACTGGAGATCCGACATGTGCCCGCCCGTGCGCACCTCGAGCTCGCAGTACGCCGCAGGTAAGCCGGGCTCGAGCGACTCGTCGACGAGCAGTCCCCACACCTGTTCGAAAGGGACGTTCCCGACGAGCTCCTCGATGTCGACGCCGCGGTAACGGAGCTGGCCGCCTTCGCGGTCCGGCTCGGCGATCTCGGTCTCGAATGCGACGACCCCGGCGAGGCCGGGGCTGAAATCGCTCATGTGCGTGCCTCCGCGGCGGTGAGGACGAGGGCGGCGGCGGCGAGATCCTGCACCGCGACGCCGACGGACTTGTACACCGTGAGCTGATCTCCGCTCGTGCGGCCGGGTCGCGAGCCCGCGACGATCTCCCCGAGCTCGACGGCGCGCTCCGGATCGACCGCGGCGAGCTCGGGCGCGCCCGCAGGCAGCGGCGCGAACGCGGAGTCGCGCGACTCGACGCAGATCACGTCTGCGCGCGCAACGATCGCGGGGTCGAGCTCCGAGCCCGGCGCGTTGTAGCCGACCGAGCTGACGTGGACCCCAGGCTCGAGCCAATCGGCGAGCACGACGGGGTCGGCCGAGTGGGTCGCGCAGTGGACGACGTCGGCGCCGCGTACCGCCACTTCGTGCTCACCGCGGCCGGCGACGCGGATCTCGGCGAAGTCGCGCACGCGGGGGAACATCTCCTGCGCGGCACGCGACTGGACGCCTGTGCCGAGGATGGCGAGCACGCGGGCGTCGGCCCGCGCGAGGAGGCGCGTCGCGAGCGCGGCCGCTTGCAGCCGAGCCCCGCCGACGGCAGGTAGGCGGGCATCGCGCCGAGCAGGCCGGCGTCGCCGGCGAAGGCGGCGATGCGAGGCGGCATCGACACCGCGCCGGCGGACAGCTCCGCGTGTGCGCGCGCGAGCGCGTCCACGAGCTCGTCGAGATCGAGCAGCTCCTCCACCTCTGCGCGGCTGAGCACGAGCATCACGGCAGACGGTACCGCGCGAGAACCCGTCCGCGGGCGTCGAGCGCAGCAACGGCGCTCATGCCCGGCGAAAGCGCAAGCGCCGTCTCGAAGCCGTGCCGCCGGACGGCGGAGCCGCCCGGATCGAGGCGCCACGCGGCGACGTCGGTCGCGCCGTTCCAGCTCGCGTACACCGTTCCGTTCCGGACGACGGCGACGGGGCCGTCGTCCGGTCGGCCGCGCCAGGGGAAGTGCAGCGTCCGGTAGTTCTCGCCGCCGTGCGGGAGCGTCGCGTCGAGCTTCACCGTGCCGTTCTCCGCGTACTCGGTGAAATGGGGATCCGTTCCCCAGCCCACGAGCGCATCGCCGTTTCCCAGCAGTTGCATGCTCCCGAGCTTGCGCGCGTGCAGCGGCGGATCATGCGGGTACTCGTGCAGCACGCTCGCGCGCCGGCCGTGCAGCCCGAGCACGAGGCCGCGCGAGCGATGCACGCCGTTGTCGAAGATCGAGACGACGCGGCCGCCCTGGTGACTGCGCGCGTCGTGCTGCCATGCAAACCGCGAACCCGCGAGGAGCGCGAAGTCGCTGCGCTTCCCGCCGAGCCGCCACAGAACCGCGCCGGTACGCCGGTGGACCTTGTACACCGCCCACGTATTGCGCGCCGACACGAGCAGGTTGTCGTCCGCGTCGACGTCGACCGAGTTCACGTGGAAGTAGTCCCACGGGTAACCGACCGGTGCGTAGGACTCGGAGACGTCGACGTGGTCGAGGCTCTTCCATTCGAACAGCACACGCGCGCTCGGGATCTCGAGCTCCTGCACGACGCCGCCCATCGTCAGCCTGCGCGCGCCGCGGTGTCGGACCTCGAAGCTCGTGACGAGCGCGGTGCCGCGATCGGTGAGGAGGAACTCGTGCAGGTCGGAGCGGCGGCCGTGCCCGGTGGGAAAGCGGGCGACCTCGCGATACGACGCGTCGAAGATCACGTGCTCACCCTGGCCGAGCCCGCCGCCCGGGAGCGCCTGCCACCACGTGAGCACGGGCTCGCCGTGCAGCGTCTGCGCGCGGAAGTTCATTGCCGGCAGGTGCGTCGGTTGCGACCAGATGGGCTGGCCGGCGTTGTCGAGGATGAGCGGGCCGCGCGCGCCGGGCCCGGAGGACGGCGCGAGGAAGAGGTACCCGGGCGCCGTTCCCGACGCAGCACGCAGGATCGTGACCGGCGGCGGGTCGAGGTCCGGCCGCGAGACGAAGCGCGTCGGGGCGTGGCCGCTGGACGCGAGGACGAACGCTGCGCTGCGGGCCAGGAACTGAGCCCGCGTCAGTCCCGTCAACGTCGCGCCGAGATCGCCACCGGCGCTTTCGCCGGCGGCTGCGGTGGCGGCTTCGAGTCGGTGAGGATGGCGGCGGCGAGGAGCACGGCCATCGCCACGGCGCTCTCGCCGACGAGCGTGCGCGCGAGCGTCCCCATCACGCCGGGCCGCTCGATGCGCGGCACCGCGAGGAAGTGATGCGCCGCGCCCCACGTGAGCGCGAGCGAGACGAGCCCGAGCTTGACGAGCAGCACGTGCCCGTACCCGGTGCTCCACAGATCGCGCAGATGCGGGAGCCGCAGAATGCTGAGATACGTCCCCGCGCCGAGCAGCAGCGCGACGAGCACGGTCGCGAGGCGCGAGAAGCCACGGAACGCCGACGCGCGCAGCTCCGGCGAGGCGGGCCACACGACGGCGGCGAGCTGCACGAGCCCCCCGACCCACAGCGTCGCGGCGGAGAGGTGCACCCAGTCGGCGAGCTCGGACAGCCACGAGTGGCCGGCGTCCGCGGCGGAGTGGCCTGAGAGCGAGAGCCCTGAGACGAAGACGAGGCCGAGCGCGAAGGCGACCCACAGGAATGCATCGCGGTCGGTCAGCCACGCGAGGAAGATGAGCGCGGACACGAGCGCGAACGCGAGCTCCATGATCACGAACGTCTGGCCGAAACGCGTCCCGGTAGCGAGCGGCGAGAGATCCCCGTACAGGAAGCGCGAGAACGGAAGCTGGAGGAAGTCCTCGCCGCGGAGCAGGAACGACGCGATACCGGTCTCGAGCACCGTGACGATGCCGATGCCGGTCACGAGGAAGAAGCGCTTCTGCGCGCGCGGCGGCAGCGGACCGCGGACGATCATCAGGCGAAAGCCGATCCCGCCGATTGCGAGCGCGAGCCCGAGGAAGTAGAGCCAGCGTACGAGGTCCTCGGTTCGCGTCGGTCCTTGCGCGCCGACCGCGTCGGTCACCGGCGGCGCCGCGACGCGCACGCCGAACGTGTACACGCCCGAGACGATGTGCCCGTCGTTCGAGAGCGCTTGCCAGCGCACGGTGTACGGGCCTTTCGGAAGTCGCGGCAGCGATGCGACGATCTCGCGTTTTGCCGGGATGGCGCGCGGCGGGCCTGCGACGTTGACGCTTCTTAGCGTCAGCACCTCGATCGCCTTCGGCAGCGCGTCCACCGACTGGTCGAACTGGATGACGACCTGCCGCGGCGACACTGCAAGCCGCTGCTTGAACGACGGCGACTCCTTCTCGATCGATGCGTGCGCGAACGCGGACGCCGGAGCTGCGAGCGCGACGAGGATCGCAATGAGGAATCCGCGCCTCATCGGTGCGGCACTCCTGCGAACTGGGAGAAGTGGCCGAGGATCGCGGCCGAGTCGCGATCGCAGAACAGCAGCAGCGCGACGACGACGAACGTCATCGCGAATCCGGAAGCGGCCGCGATCGAGCGCGGCCGGATCGCCTGCACGAACGGGAACACCGACGCGACGATGAGCGTCCAGCCGAGCGCGTGGTGGAGGAATGCGGCGCGCGCGAAGAACCATCCGTTCTGCTCGTGCACGAGAAACGCGGTGCCGGAGACGAGCATCGCGGCGGACGAGGTGAGCCGCCAGTACTGCGAATGAAGCTTCCCGCGCACGACGCCGAGCTCTGCGCCGCCACTGAGCATCAGCACCTGCGCCCACGATCCGTGCGCGACCATGTGGATCATCGAGTTCGTGTAGAGCGCCATGACAGGCCACAGCAGGAGGCCGAGGAGGAACATCGTCCCCGGCCACAGGTAGCGCCGCCACGGCCGTCGCGCCCACACCTCCGGCCCGACCAGGAGCTCGGCGAAGAAGAGTAGGCCGAGGACGAGGATCCCGGTGGCGAACCACCAATGCACCATCTCTGCCTTCGGCTCGATGCCGGCGACGATCATTCCGCTTCCTCGAGGTCGTCGACGAGACCCGGCGCGATCACCCACCGGAACAGCACGCCAACGAGCACGACGTACAGCGGCGGCTCGGCGAGGAGCCACCAAAAGCCCTGCCCGTGTGGGTGCAGCAGCGTGAGACGCCACGGCTGGACGAGCGCCCACGCGACGCCGGCCAGCACGGTCGCCGGACCGATTGCGAGCACGACTCGGACGCGCGACCGCCTCGCGACTCGTTCTTCTTCCTTGCCGTGCAGCTGATGCGCGATGTCCGCGCTCATCGACCTCCTCCCTCCTCTTGTGGTGCTGTTCGCCGGTCAGGCGGCGAGCGGAGGCGGCCGCGACTCAAATGCGAGGCCGAACAGACGCCGGGGAGCGACATCCGTGAACGAGGCGACCGGCAGCCGCCGGTCGGAAGCGATGCGCCGCATGCAGGCAACCGCGCGGGCGGCCAGCTGCTCGTAGTCCCGCAGCCAGAGCTCGGCGCTGCGATAGAGCACGGCCACGAGCACCGACAGCACGGCGAAGACGGGCAGCGCCGACGTGTGCAGCCACGGCCCGAAGAGGTGCGCGCGACCCTCGGCGTCCATCTGTACGAGATAGATGCTCGAGGTGACGAGGAACGACGTGAGCCAGAGGCGTGCAGACAGCTCGACGCGCATGCGGGGGCGGCCGAGCAGCGACGCGAGCCGGCGCGCCTTCGCGAACCGCCAGGCGACGCGCGCGAGCATGAGCGCCACGCCGATCTTCACGGCCGCGAGCAGGAACGGGTAGTAGTCCGCGTGCCTGTAGCTGACCGGGCCGACGTGCCGGCCGACGTCGATGCGGTGCACGAGGCTGCGGCCGGCGATCTCCGCGACCAGTGCGAGCAGGGCGAGCGCGACACGTGCGAGCCAACGCTGCCTGGTCATGAACGGAAGTCTGCCAGTGACGGAGGTGGCAGCGCCAGTGGCTCGGGCTAACCCAGCAGGGTCAATGACCAGTCGCTGCGATGCTCCGCATCGAGCGAGAACAGCATGATCCGCTGGAACCGGCCGAGGCAGAGCGCGCCGGCCGTAAAGGGCACCTGCTCGCTGCGCGGAGAGAGGAGCGCTGCGACCATCCGCTCACGGTTGCGTCCGCCGGTCGGGACGATCCGTTCGAGCAGCACCTCGAGATCCTCGAAGAAGCCGGTCTCCCGCTCCTGGACGCGCACGATCGCGAGCGAGTGGAGCGGATGGACGTACGCGATGCCGTCGCCGGGGCCCGAGCGCGCGACCGACTGCGACACGTCGTTCGTGATGTCCATCACCGACAGCGTCGGGAGAGCGGCGGCGATGCTGTATGGGACCTCGATTGAGGTCATCTTGCTCCCCCGTAACCAAGGGCCGTAGGCCAAATGCTCGTCATCGACGTGCCACCTCCCCCGGCAGCCGGAAGTGGACGTCCTCGCGCGCGACGGTCACTTCCTCCGGCAGGCCGTAGCCGCGCTCGGCAAGCCGGGCGGCGGTCGCGCGCACGAGCTCCTCGGGCGTCGATGCGCCGGCGGTAAGGCCGACGATCTCGTGGCCGTCGAGCAGCTCGATGTCGAGCGGGCTCTCGCCGTCGATCAGCCGAGCGCGCGCGCCGGCGGACTCCGCCACCTCGACGAGCCGCTGCGCGTTCGAGCTGTTCTCGGAGCCGATGACGAGCACGAGCGACGCGCCCTGGTCGACCATCGCCTTCACCGCGTCCTGGCGGTTCTGCGTCGCGTAACAGATGTCGTCCGCGTGCGGCCGGCGGAGCGAGCCGCCGACGTGGTCGGCGAGCGCGTCGACGATCGGAGCGACGTCGTCCAGCGACAACGTCGTCTGGGTGATCACCGCGACGGGCCGGTCGGTCGGAAGCGCGCGCGCCTGCTCCGGCGTCTCCACGACGACCGTCGACTCGGGCCGCTCGCCGAGCGTCCCGATCACCTCGACGTGGTTCGCGTGGCCGACGAGCGCGACGAGGTGGCCGCTGTCGGCATACGTGCGCGCCTCGGCGTGCACCTTGTTCACGAGCGGGCAGGTCGCGTCGACGATGTGGAGGCCGCGCTCCTGCGCGTTCTCCTTCACCGACGGAGCGACGCCGTGCGCGGAGAGGACACAGATCTCGCCTTCCGGAATCTCGGACTCATCCTCGACGAAGACGGCGCCGAGCGCCTCGAGGCGACGGACGACGTGCTCGTTGTGCACGATCTGGTGGCGGACGTAGACCGGCGCGCCGTGCTGCTCGAGCAGTCGCTCGACGATCTCGATCGCGCGGTCGACACCGGCGCAGAACGAGCGCGGCGCGGCGAGGAGTACCTTCATGCCATCGCCTTCTCGAGCGCGTTGAGTGCACGGAGCGCGTCGCGCATCGACCGCACCGCGTGCCCGCGCTTCGTCACGATCCAGCGTAGGAGCCCGAAGACGTCCGTGCGCCCGTCGGGGCGGATGGTCGCGTCGACGCCTTCGACGTCGCTGTCGATCCCGTCCGAGATCGCGCGGACGACGCCGGCGAGGCGGCCGCTGCTCGCGAGGACGCCGCTCTCCATGTCGACCGCGTCAGCGCCGCTGGCCTCGTGCAACCGGCGCCGCGCGGCGGCGTCGGAGACGAGCACGTCCGAGGCGACGATCGTTCCGCGCCGCGCCCCCGCGATGCCGAGGCCCGCGCCTTCCCACAGCGTCGTGCCGTCGGGATCGACGACGCGGGTCGCGTCGACCACGTCGCCGACGTGGAGGTCGTCGCCGAGCGCGCCGGCGATGCCGAACGAGACGAGCGAGCCGTCCGGCACACCGGCCGCGCCGCGCAGGCCGATCCGCACGGTGCGCAGCCCGAGTCGTCGCGCGACGCGCTCCTCCGCCGTCGTCGCAACGGCGAAGGTCAGCCCGTCAGCGTCCACGCCATGCTCCGGACGGTCTCCTTCAGGCTCTTCGACGACTCGAAGGCGGCGGAGGGCTCGAAGCCGGAGTGGATGCCGCAGTGCTCGCAGCGCGGATCGTTTCCGGGCCCGTACGCGTCCCAGTCCATGCCTTCGAGCAGCGCCTCGTACGTCGGGAAGATACCGTCGGTGAGCAGGTAGCACGGGCCCTTCCAGCCGTACGGGTTGCGCGTGATCGATCCCCACGGCGCGCACGACAGCTTGCGCTCGCCGGTGAGGAAGTCCTGGTAGATCGGCGTCGCGATCCAGCGGTAGCCGTGCTTCCGCACCGCGGCGCGGATGGCGCGGAACTTCTCCTCGTGCTCGGAGCGCGTCATCGTCAGGTTCGGGTCGATCTGTGAGTACTGGTAGCCGGGCGCGACGAGCATCCCGTCGATGCCGACCTCGTCGGTGAGGTAGCGCATCATCTCGATCACGTCGTCCACCTCGGTCTCCTTGAAGATCGTGGTGTTCGTCGTGACACGGAAGCCGCGAGCGCGCGCGGTCTTGATCGCGTCGACTGCGATGTCCCATAGTCCCGGGTAGTCGCAGACATAGTCGTGGATCTCGCGCATGCCGTCGAGATGGATGACGAACGTCATGCGCGCGGACGGCTCGAACCAGTCGAGGCATTGCTCGAGGCGCAGCGCGTTCGTGCACAGCTCGACCGTCTTGCCCATCTCGATCATCCCGGCCGCAACCTCTTCGATCCCCTTATAGACGAGAGGCTCGCCGCCGCAGATGGAGACGACGGGCGCGGGGCACTGCAGGCCGGAGTCGAGGCACTCCTCCACCGTCAGCCGCGCCCGGTTCGACTCGTACTCGCGGATCTTCCCGCAGCCGATGCAGGCGATGTTGCACGCGAGCGTCGGCTCGAGCATGAGGACGAGGGGATAGCGCTCGCCCTTGCGCTGCTGGACCGCGACGTACTTGCCGATCGAAACCGTGGACTGCAGCGGGAACTTCATCGGGAAAGCCTCTCTCTCAGTCGACCCAACGCAAGCAAGGGGAAGTTGATGCGATAGAGGTGGTAGCGGATCATGAAGTCGAGCGGAAAGCCGGTACCGGTGAAGTGCTCTTCGTCCCAGTCCCCATCCGGACGTTGCACAGCGCAAAGATAATCCGCCGCCCTCCGCGCGCCCTGATCCTCAGCGTTTCCTGCGGCCACGTAGCCGAGCAGCGCCCAGGCCGTCTGTGACGGCGTCGTGAACGGCGCGCGTCCTCGCCACGCGGGATCGGCGTAGGAGCGGATGTCCTCGCCGAAGCCGCCGTCCTCCTGCTGGACGGAGTCGAGCCACGCAACCGCGCGGCGCATCGCCGGGTGGTCGCCGGGCAGGCCGCACGCCTCGAGTGCCGGCAGCGCGGCGCCCGTCCCGTACAGGTGGTTGACGCCCCAGCGTCCGAACCAGGAGCCGTCGCGCTCCTGCTCGGCGAGGAGCCACTCGAGCCCGCGGGCGACTGAGGCGTCGTAGCCCTCGGGCGCGAGCACCTCGAGCGCATGCGCGGTGACGTCGGAGCTCGGCTCGTCCGTGACCTTGCCGAAGTCGCAGAATGGCACCTTGTAGAGCCACATCGCGCTGTTGTCGACGTCGAAGGCGCCCCAGCCGCCCTCCTTGGACTGCATGCCGACGACCCAGTCGAGGCTGCGGCGGACGGCGTCGCCGCCGATGCCGAGTGTGCGCAGCGCGAGCGGGATAACGGCGGCGTCGTCGACGTCGGGGTAGTTGTCGTTCTCGTACTCGAACGCCCAGCCGCCCGGCGAGAGGTCGGGGACGCGGATCGCCCAGTCGCCCTTCACCGTCACCTCCTCCCGCAAGAGGTACGCGCCCGCCTGCCCGAGCTGCGGGTGGTCAGCGGGGACGCCGCACGCGCGCAGGGCGAGCACCGCAAGCGCGGTGTCCCACACCGGCGACTGGCATGCCTCGGGCCGCAGGCGGTCGCCGTCCTCGACCACGAACCCCTGCCAGCCCTCGACCGCATTGCGCAGCGTCTCGTCCTCGAGGCCGTAACCGAGGGCGTTGAGCGCGATGATCCCCCACACCCACGGCGGCTGGATGCCGCCCCACGATCCGTCCGCCTCCTGGCGCGCGCGGATCCAGCGTTCCGCCTGCGCCTGCGCGCGGCGGCGAAGCGGGTCGCGCCGTAGCGACGGCCGGGTGCGTCCCGGGATCGCGCCGATCGCGCGCAGGTCGACGTCGATCGGCCGCACCGGACGGAGAGACTGCGCGAGCGCGAGCGCGACGAACGTCTGCCGCGCCCAGCACGCGAAGTCGTAGATCGAGAACGGCGCGCCCGGAGGAAGGAGAACAAGCTCAGGCGGGATCGGCACCATCCGCTGCCACGGCCACTGGCCGAGGAGCGCGAGGAAGCACTTCGTGAACAGGCGAGCCTTCGGGATGCCGCCCTCGCGCTGGAGATACGCGAGTGCCTTCGGCCCCGGATCGACACCGCACATGCGCAGCGCGACGTACGCCTCCAGCGACGTCGAGAGATCGGCCGGCCCGTCGAACCAGATCGACCACGTACCGTCGTCGCGCATGCGCGCCATCAGCTCGTTCGCAATGCGGCGATCCAGCTCGGGCGTGCGCAGGCCGACGGCGTGATTCCAGAAGAGATGCTGCGCCGTCATCGTCACGTTCGACTCCAGCTCGCCCACCCAGATCCCGTCCGGACGCTGGAGCTCGAGCAGGCGGCGCGCGCCGCGGTCGATAGCGGCGTCGAGGGCGGTCAGCTCCTCGGTAGCGCTCACATGGAGAACGTATCCAGTACGCGGCGTGCTGCGAAACGACCGCTGCGCACGGCGCTCTCCATCGTCGCCGGCCAGCCGGTGTCCGTCCACGCTCCCGCGCGGACGACGTTTGGCCGGGACGTCTGCACGCCGGGGCGGACGACGCCGGGGCGGAGCGCGATCGTCGCGTTCGGCTCGCGGCTCACACGCGACCACACGAGCTCGGCGCGGCCGAGCCGCTCGGTCAGCTGCTCGGCGACGCGGTCGACGAGCCCGCGGCCGCGGACGTCCATCAGCTCGGGCACGCCGCTCGAGACGACCGTGAGGTACTGGCCACCAGCCTGCGGCTGGTGGCCGGTCAATGCACCTCGATCGAAGACCCAGTGAGCATCCGAGGAGAGCAATGCTGCAAGGGGCACCTTCAGGATCGGTCGATCGAATAGGAGGTGCACCGACACGATCGGCGAGCTCTCCAGACCGGGGTCCGCTTCGCCGAGGAGTCGCGCTGACTCGGCGGGCGGAACCGCGACGACGACCGCGTCGGCGTCGAGGTCGTCGAGCGACTCGATGTGCTCGTCGAGGCGCACGCGATCGCCGAGCACGCGGCCGGCGGCGTCGCCGTGCATCCAGCCGAGCGGCTTGAGCGGGAGCACGAGATCGGAGTTCGCGCGTGGGCCGAGCAGCGCCGTTCGCACGGTGAACAATCCGGCGCCCGCGTCGACCTCGTCGGTGCGCAGATTGAGCGCCGGACGAATGAAGACATCCCAAAACCGATCGATGGCGATGTCGGTTTCTCCCAATCGCCTGAGCGTCTCTCCGAACGTTTCTTTCGGTCGCGACCGCGCGGCGCGCAGTCGCGTGAGCGTCAACAGCAAGCGCAGCCGCTCCCGAACCGGGAGATGTCCATAGCGAAGGAGGGCGGGCGGGCTGGGCGAGATGTCGGAACGGCGCGCCTCTTCATCCAACACAGGCAGCGCCAGTCGCGCGCGCAGAACCGACCCGCTCTCACCGATGCGGTCGAGGAAGCGCAGGTACTCGGTGAAGCACCCGAGCGCGATGTGCTGGCCATTGTCCGGTGGCGGCTTCGGGTCGTCGTCGCGCTCGGGCAGCGTCTGCACCGCGCCGCCGAGCGTGGGCCGCGCCTCGTGCACCGTCACGTCCGCGCCCCCGTCGACCAGCTCGAGCGCGGCGGCGAGGCCTGCCAGCCCGCCGCCGACAACTGCAACCCTCAACGCCACATCCCGCGCGCGACGATGGCGAGCTTCGCCGGCGTGGACAGCCGGCACGAGGCGGAGAACACGTCGAAATCGTTCGCCTCCATGCGGTCGAGCTGGCCGCGATAGAGGCCGGCGAACGTCGACACGCACAGCGCGCTGCGGCGGTCGAGCGAGTCGAGCAGGCGCAGCCCCTCGTCCAGGTGCGCCCGCGCACGCACGGCCTGGAACGCCATCAGCTCGCGCCACTCGGGCGAGACAGCGAGCTCGGTGACGCCGAAACGTTCCAGCTCGTCCTGTGGGAGGTAGACGCGGCCGAGCGCTCGATCCTCGTCGACGTCGCGCATGATGTTGATCAGCTGGAGCGCGATGCCGAGCGTCTCCGCCCGGGCGACGTCGTTGCTGCCGTACACCGCGACGCAGGCGACGCCCACGGCGCCCGCGACCTTCTCGCAGTAGCCGCGCAGCTCGTCGAAGCTCGCGTAGGTCGTCGTACCCAGGTCTTGCAGGCCGCCGTCGACGAGCGCCGACAGCGCATCGTTCGGGATGTCGAAGCGTGCGCGGGCGTCGGCGAGCGCAACGTGCATCGCGGTCGGCGGCGGATCGTCGAGGGCAACGCGGAGAGCCTCGAGCCCGGCACGCTTCTCCTCGACAGGCGCATCGCCGTCCGCGATGTCGTCCACCTCGCGCGCGAACGCATACACCGCGGCGATCGCTCGGCGCTTGGGACGCGGCAATACCATGATCCCGTACGCGAAGTTCTTCGCGCGCGCGCGTGTGACACGTTGAACCTCCGCGTAGGCCTGCTCGACCGTGCTCATCGAACCAGCACGACCGCCGCCTCGCGTGCGAGCCGCGCACGCGACGGCCGCGGCCGCTGGGTGAACAGGTCCCAGCCCGCGGATTCGAGCGAGTCGAGCGCAGCGAGGCCGCCGCGTCCGAAGAGCGCAACCGCTCGTCCGAGCCGGCCGCCGATGCCGACGCGGAGCGTCTCCGCCGACGACAGCAACTTCGCCGCCCGCTCCGCCTCGAAGCGGAGGAGCGCGGTCAGCTCCGGGCTCGGCCGGTCGAGCGCGGGCTCGTCGAAGCGGCGCCGGTCCTCCGCGGGCAGGTAGATGCGGCCGAGCTCGAGGTCGCGGGGAACGTCCTGGAGGAAGTTGACGAGCTGGAGCCCGGTGCAGACGTCGTCGCTCGCCGCCACGAGCTCCTCGTCGTCGAGCTTCCGCAACACGCCGAGGACGAGGCGGCCGCACGGGTCGGCGGAGTGGACGCAGTACCACTTCACGTCTGCCCATGTCTCGTACCCGGCCACGCGCTGGTCCATCCGGTTCGCCTCGATCAGCCGGTCGAACGGCTCGCGCGGGAGGCCGAACTCGCGCACGGTCGGCTGGACGTTGCGCAGCACCGGCCAGGTCGGCGTCCCGGTGTAGAGGAGGTCGACCTCGCGCTCGAGCTCGTCCAGCGCAGCGAGCCGGTCGCCCTCGTACGCGTCGCCGAGCTCGTCCACGAGCCGGGCGTAGGAGTAGACCGCGCGGACGTGCGGCCGCAGCCGGCGCGGGAAGAGGATCGAGCCGACCGGGAAGTTCTCGCCCGCCGCCCGTGCCGCGACCTCCGCCACTTCCATGCAAACAGCATACGAGCGTGTGGTTGAATCATCCGCCGTGGAGGGGAATCCGGGGGGCCGGGTGGATCCCGTCGCGGGCGTCGATCGCGCCGACGCCGGCGTCGTCGTGCATCTGGCCGGCGACCTCGATCTCTACAACGCGCACCAGGTACGGGAAGCTCTCCTCGCTGCCTGCGCCGAGAGCCCGCAGCGGCTCGTCGTCGACCTCTCCGAGGTCGAGTTCGTCGACTCGACCGCCCTCGGCGTGCTCGTCGAGGCGAGGAGCCGCATGGACGACAAGCAGGCATTCGTCCTCGCCTCTCCCGTCGCCGAGACGATGCGCGCGCTCGAGGTCTCAGGGCTCGACCGGCACTTCCTCATCCGAACCACCATCGAAGACGCGTTAGCGTCCTGAACGTGGAGGACGGGGCCATCCTCGAGCCGGCCGAGCTCGAGCGATACGCGGATGCCATCACGAAGTCGATCGCGCTCGAGCGCGGCGACACGATCGTCGTCCGCGGCGCACCCGCGCATCGCGAGCTGATGGTCGCGATCGCCGCCTCCGCGTACCGCGGCGGGGCGCATCTCGTGGACGTCGTCACGTCGGACCCGCTCGTCATGCGCGCGCGCCTGGTGAACGGGCGCGACGACGCGATCGGCGTCGTCTCCCCCTGGCATCAGCGCCGCCTGCGCGAGCTGACGAAGCCGCACTCGGCCGAGATCTACGTCGTCGGCGAAAGTGAGCCGGGCTTCCTCGACGGGATCCCGCCGAAGCGGATCCAGACGGAGTACTCGCGCGTGGGCGAGCAGACGAAGGCGTTTCGGCGGGCGAGCCTCGGCCTGCGCGTGCGCTGGACGCTCATGGGCTGGCCGACCGACTACTGGGCGAAGCGCGTGTATCCCGGAATGCCGGTGCTGAAGGCGAAGCGGAAGCTCGCGCAGGACCTCCTCTGGTTCTGCCGGCTCACCGACGAGGACGGCCCGGGATCGACCGGCTGGATCGCGCACTGCCGGGCGATCGCACAGCGCTCGAAGAAGCTCACGCGCCTCGCGCTGACGCGGGTCGAGCTGCGCGGGCCGGGTACCGAGCTCGACGTCCGCCTCGCTCCGGGGACGGCGTGGCTCGGCGGCCAGGAGCGGACGGCGTACGGCGCGGTGACCGCCGCGAACATCCCGACCGAGGAGACGTTCACGAGCCCGGACGCAACCGCGACCGAGGGTACGTTCACGTGCAGGTTCCCGCTCTCGTTCCAGGGGCGCCTGATCGAAGGGCTGCGCGGCGAGTTCCGCGGCGGCAGGCTCGTCCGCCTCGAGGCGAAGCACGCCGACGACCGCGACTTCGTGGCGGGCTACCTCGACAGCGACAAGACCGGAAACGGGCGAAGGCTGGGCGAGGTCGCGCTCGTCGACTCCACGTCGCGCATCGGACAGAGTGGGCGTACGTACTACGAGACGCTGCTCGACGAGAACGCGGCCGCCCATATCGCGTTCGGATCCGGATTCGGAGGGACCCGGACGGAGAAGCCCGCGCGCCGTATCAACCAGTCCTCCGTCCACCTGGACGTGATGATCGGCAGCCCCGACCTCGAGGCCACGGGCATCAACGCCAAGGGCCGGCGGATCCCCGTGATCCGTGACGGCCTCTGGCAGATCTAGATCCGCGGAAAGTGCTGCGCACTTCCCGCGGCTGGAGGTTCCGCTTCGCGGAGCGGACGCGGGCAAAGCCCGCGTCCTCTTACGAGTCTCAGCGAAGGCTTCGTTCTGCGCGCGCAGTGGTGGCTGCGCCATCCCCGCGCGCTAGTCCGGCCGTCGCCAACGCTTCGCGTTAGCTTCGGCCCAGGTCGACGCGTTGCTAACGATGATCCGGCAGCCCGACCTCGAGGTCACGAGCATCAACGCCAAGGGCCGGCGGATCCCCGTGAGCCGCGACGGCCTCTGGCAGATTTGACCCGTCCTCAATGCCCGCAATGCGGGCACTTGCCATGCCCGTGGACCGCCGGCGTGTTTTCAGGTACCGGGGATAGTCCCGGCGGGGTGCTCGCCGGCACGGTCGCCGTCGTTGTCGGGACGTAGTAGCCCTGGCCGTAGATCGTCTGGCCGGTGATCTGCGGCGTCGGAAATCCGAGCGCGGGCATCCCCGCGGTCGCGGTGGACATGAAGCTGCGCCAGATCTCGGCCGGGAGCGAGCCGCCGAAGACGGAGCCGACGCCCTCGACGCCGAGGAGCGGGATCTCGGCCTTCGGATAGCCGACCCACACGCACGTCGCGAGCTGCGGCACGTAGCCGCAGAACCACGCGTCCTGGAAGTTCTCCGCCGTGCCCGTCTTCCCGGCAGCGGGCCGGCCGAAGTTGGCCGCCGTGCCGGTGCCGTGCTCGATGACGCCCTCGAGCGCGTACGTCACCTGGTCGGCGACGTCGCGTGGAATGGCCTGCGTGCCCTGCCGGTTGAGACGGCCGAGCACCGAGCCGTTCGGCGCGCGGACAAGCTCGAACGCCTGTGGGGCGTGATGGACGCCGTGCGCCGCAAGCGTCGCGTACGCGTCCGTCATCTCGAGCGGGTTCACCGGCTGTGTTCCGAGCGTGATCGAGCACACCGGCAGGAGCTTCGTCGTGATCCCCATGCGGTTCGCGACGGGGACGACGTTCCCCGGGCCGACCTTCGCGACGAGCTGCGCGAAGATGGTGTTGACGGAGTTCGCGGTCGCGTTGAGCAGGTTCATGTAGCCGCCGTTCTCGTCCGCGTAGTTGTGCACGTCCCACGGCCCCTGCGGTCCGTCGCAGCTGTGGTCGGGGATGACGAGCGACGGCGGCCCGGAGAAGCTCGAGTAGAGCGAGATGCCTTGCAGGACCGCGGTGGCGAGGACGAACGGCTTGAACGAGCTCCCCGCCGTGCGTGTGCTCTGCGTCGCGAGGTTGAACTTCATCGGGCGACCGTCGGGGACGTAGCTGACCATCGCGCGCACCGCGCCGTTGCGCGGGTCGATGGCGACGAGCGCGGCGGCTGGGTCGGACGCATTCCGCATGACACCGCGCACCGACGCGAGCGCGACGTCCTGCATGCGCGGATCGAGCGTCGTGCGGACTCGCAGCCCGCCGGCAGCGACGCGGAGCCCGCCGTACTTCGCCGCGAGCTGCTGCTGCGCCCAGCCGAAAAAGTTCGGATGCTGCTGACGCGCGTACAGGGTGCCCGGCTTCAGCCCGAGCGGAGCGGCGACTGCGTGCTCGAACTGCGCACGCGAGATGACTCCGCTCGTGAGCATCGCTCCCAGCACCTCGCCGCGGCGCTCCATCGCCATCGCCGGATGTAGTAACGGGTCGTACACCGTCGGCGCCTGCGGGAGACCGGCGAGGAGCGCCGACTGCGGGAGCGTCAGGTCCTGAGCGCGCCTCGAGAAGAACGTCTCGGCCGCCGCCTGCGCACCGTGCGCGGCGCGCCCGTAGAACACCTCGTTGAGGTACGCGTTGAGGATCCGCTTCTTCGGCCACACCCGCGCGAGCTTGAGCGCGAGGCAGGCCTCCTTCACCTTGCGCGAGAAGGTCCGGTCGGTGTCGCCGATGTAGAGATTGCGCACGAGCTCCTGCGTGATCGTCGAGCCGCCCTGGACGATCCTGCCGGCGGTCACGTCCGAGTAGAGGGCGCGAACGATGCCCTGGTAGTCGAGCGCGCCATGCTGCCAGAAGCGCCGGTCCTCGATCGCGACCGTCGCCTGCGGAAGGTATGGGGAGATCTGGTCGAGCCGGAGCGGCAGGCGGTTGACGCTCGAGGGAACGACACCGAGGAGCGTCCCGTCGTTCGCGTACACGAACGAGTTCTGGCCGAGCCCGACCGGCTGGAGCGTATTGAGGCTGCACGAGTCGAGGAGGACGGCGCGGCCCGTGGCCGCTGAGCCGACCACGAGCACGCCCACGACGACGAGCACCGCCGTGGCTGCGACCGCGGCTCGACGCCGCGCGTGGATACGGCGAAGGCGCGAGCGTCGCGCGAGCAGGATCGCGGCGAGCTCGAGGTCGTCACGGTTGCGGTCCCGCACTGCCTCTCCGTTGTTGCGCACGCGCGTGCGCGCGAAACAGCTACGCCAGCTCGGAGAGGACGACGCCGAGAATCGGCAGCGCGAGCGTGATCAAGAGGTTGCCGCGGCCGATCTGCGTCAGGAGCGGACGAAGCGACTGGGGACGCCCCTCGCGGATCTGGCGGGCGAGCCCGGGGCCGAGGACGTAGTCGTGCAGGTACGAGCCCGCGGCGAGCAGGCCGACGAGGCCGCCCTTGACCGCGAGGACGGCGTCGAACGAGGTCGGGGCGGTGTCGAAGGCGTGGTCGTAGCCGGCGAGACCGAGCCCGGTCGCGACCGCGATCCCGAAGGCGCTCCACCCGATCGGGCGCCAGCGCCGGCCGAACTCGCGCAGGAGCCGCGCCCGCACCTCCCCCTCGAGCCGCTGGACCGGGGGCACCGCGGCGAAGACGAGGGCGACCGTCCCGCCGACCCAGATCGCGGCGGCGATGACGTGCGCGGCGCGGAGCGCTGCCTCCATGGACATAGTCTCCACGGGTTTTCGCTCAGCCGTAGCGGGCAACGAACGTCTCGCATGCTTGTCGCCGCGTTCGGATCGATCCATAGCGCACTCCATTCGAGCGCGGCCTCGGTCGCGGCCAACGTGCTGATCCTCTTCGCGGTCGTCCTCTGGCTGGGGCTCGGCTTCCGCGTCCACCGCGACGCACGGCGCCGCATCGACGACGGCTGGCTCGCTGGGCTCTCGACGGCGCTCGGCTTCGCGCTCCCGTACATCGGTCCGGTCGTCTACCTCCTCTTTCGGCCGCCGGAGACGCTCGCCGACGCCCACGCCCGCGAGGTGGAGATGCGCGCGCTGCGCGGCCGTCTGCTGCAGGCCGCGCCGCACTGCCCGGTGTGCTTGAGCGAGGTGGAGAGCGACTACCTCGTCTGCCCGGTATGCACCACACGGCTGCGCGAGCAGTGCTCGCACTGCAACGCCGCGCTCGATCGGTTGTGGCAGGCCTGCCCGTACTGCGCGACGCCGCTGGCGACCCTGCCGCTCGAAGGGAGCAGCGCAGCGCAGTTCATTACCGACCTCGACGCCGCGCTCACAGCGGAGACGAGCCGGCTTGCAAGACCCGCTTAGCGGCTGCCCGGCAAAGCCGGACAGCCTCTTATGGTCGGCATCGCAAGCGATGCCGCTTGGCGGCTGCCCGGCAAAGCCGGACAGCCTCTTATGGTCGGCATCGCAAGCGATGCCTTAGCGCTTAGTCGTCGGCGACTTCGACCGGCGCAGGCACGGGCTGCGCGGGTAGGAGCGAGCGCACGAACGCGAGCACGCTGAACGGCACCGCCGGTGCAGGCGCAAACCGCGCGAACGCAGCGAGTACGGAGACGCCGCCGGTCAGCTCGTACATGGCGGAGTCGTTCACGAGCAGCGAGGTCACGATCGCGACGCCGAGCGTGAGGACGAAGTCGCGCGTCGGACGGCGCCGCGCGACGGCGAGCGCGATTGCGAACGTAACGAGGAACCAGAGCCCGAGGGGCATCACGAGCGGCCAGTTGTGGATCGCGGGCAGGTAGGAGAGCGGGACGCGGTTCTCCGCGACGGCCCACAGTCCGGAGAAGCCGTCGCCGAACGCGCTCCGGAAATGATCCGGGCCGGTGGCGGCGAGGTTCGAAGAGACGACTTTGAGCACAACCGCTGCGGCGGCGCCGAGGAGCACGAGGAAGCCGCGCGTGCCCAGCCGCAGCATGCGCGCGCCGAGGAACGCGAGCGCGATCCCGAGGACGATCGCTCCGCCACCGTCGGAGCCGAAGCGGTTGTCCGTCATCATGAAGAGGCCGAGCACGCCGAATGCGGCGAAGCCGAGCGCGCCGAATCGTCGAGCGGCGATCGCCGCGCCCGCGAGCAGCGGTGCGAGCAGCAGCGTCTCGAGCTGGTTGCCGATTCCCCAGAACCGCGAGTTCTGGGTCGGGCCGAGCGGCGTCAACGCGACCCAGTCCGGCCGCTTCGCGAGCAGGTACAGATAGATGCCGATCACGGCGAGGAAGAGCAGGAGCAATCGGCCGTCCGTCTTGCACACGTGTGCAAGCCACAGCCCTCCTGCGACCGTCGCGACGATGAGCACGGCGAGGATCGCCACCTCGTTCGTCACGTGCAGGCCGCCGAGAGCGACGCTTGCGAGGAGCGCGGCGGGAACCGCGGTCAGGGCCGCGCGCGGACGGACTGCGGCGAGGAGGAGCGCGAAGCACGCGAGGACGATGAGCGCGGCGAGCTTCAGGCGATTGTTCGCGTGGATCTGCGCGTTGAGGGTCTTCAGCGAGGCGATCGCGTGCGCGGCGGGCACCGCCATCAGCGACCCGCGTTGATGGCCGAGCGCCGTCGGCGCGATGTCCACGATCGAGACGAGCCCGGGGATGCGCGTCGTCTTCGAGACGAGCAGGCCGTGGAACCCGCCACCGAGGACGACGACGTAGTAGCGCTTGTCGTTCTGCACCGGCGCGCCCTTCGGCGGCAGCGTGACGATGATCGTGCGAGGACGACTCGGCGTGCCCGTGGCCGCCGTCGCCGTCAGCAAGCGCGGCCCGGTCGGGACGCCGCCGAGGTACGAGACCTGGCGGACTCCGCGCACGAGCTGCGCGAGCGCCTGGCGGCGGTTCGTCGTCGGCCCGGTGCCGGGGACGAGCAGCCCGACCGCGCCGTGCCGCGCGAACTGGCGCAGCTGCCAGCCCGCCATGTGGTCGAGGATGATGACGCGGAACGGCGGCGATCCCGGCACCGTCTTCGCCGCCGCGGGTGAGGCCGGAACGATCCCCGCGAGCGCGATCAGGCTGAAAAGGAGTAAGCGGCGCCGGCGGAGCATTGTCCGCCGTGATTCTCTCTCATTCGCGGCGGTGGTTGTCGAGGCATCCCCACCGCTCCTCGATCCTCCTCGCTCGCCAGACGACGGCCGACACCGCCCACGTGAGGAAGAAGAGGCCGACGATCGCGTACCCGAGCTGGTTCACGTCGAGCCAGGCCGCCCGGACGACGAGTTGGAGCAGCTCCACCCCGCCGATGCCGAGCGCGACGGTCACCGAGAGGGCCGTGACGGTGATGCTGTAGTAGACCTTCCGCACCGGGCTGGAGAACGCCCGGCCGTATGCGTGGCTCATGAACACGCCGTCAGCGGTGTCGAGCAGCGACATCCCGGCGGCGAAGAGGAGCGGCAGCGCGAGGACGGCGGCAAACGGCAGGTGACGACCCGCCGCGCCCGCCGACAGCGCCAGCAGCCCGACCTCGGTGGCGGTGTCGAAGCCGAGCCCGAAGAGGACGCCGAGCGGATACATCTGCCAGCTCGAGTGGATACGGTCGCCGAGGCGACGGAGGACGCCACGGCTCATGAGCCCGCGGTCGAGCAGCCGCGCCTCGAGTCGCTCTTCGTCGATCCCGCCGCGGCGCATGTCGCGGAAGATCGCGAGCACGTCGACGAGCACGAGCAGGTTGAGAACGCCGATCGCGAGAAGGAACGCGCCCGAGACGCCGGTGCCGATCGGGCCGCCCCAGTGCTGGAACGACGGCAGCCGATCGCGCACCGTGGACGCCGCCGCGCCGAGACCGGCGGCGAGCGCGAAGACGACGGTCGAGTGGCCGAGCGAGAAGAAGAAGCCGACGCCGAGCGGCCTCTTCCCGTCCGCGAGGAACTTCCGCGTCGTGTTGTCGATCGCCGCGATGTGGTCGGCGTCGAACGCGTGCCGCAGGCCGAACGTGTACGCGAGCGTCCCGAGGCCGACGAGCGCCGGGCTCGAGCGCGAGTAGTAGACGAGGAGCCCCCAGCCGGCGACATGGAGGGCGCCGACGGCGCCGCCGAACAGCGACAGGCGGCGCCAGTTCACCCGTGGACCCTGGGGATCGCGCGCACCGTCATCGCGACGCCGGCGGCGAGGATGACGGCGGCGGAGACGGCCGGCAGTGCGCGGACGAGGACACCGTCGAAGCTCCTGCCCGCGAACGCACGCTTGGCGAGGACCGCCGCCAGACCCAGGCCGGTGATCGAAAGCGCGAGGCCGATCGAGAAGGCGACGATGAGGACGAGCCCGAACGCGAGACGGTGCAACGAGATGGCGGCGAGCAGGACGACGAGCGCCGACGGGCACGGCAGCAGGCCGCCGGAGATCCCGACGGCGAGCAGGCTCCGTCGCGGGTGATCGTCGTCGTGCTCATGGTGATGGTGGTGATGCTGCACGCGCGCGACGCGTGCTCGCAGGACGCTGATGCCGATGGCGACGACGAGCACCCCGGCGGTGAGATCGATCCACGGGTAGAGCGTGTCGGGGACGATCCACTGCGAGAGCGCAAGCGTGACCAGGCCGAGCGCGAACACGCCGATCGTGTGCGTGACGGTGACGATCGCGCCGAGCGCGGCCGCGTCGCGCGCGGTTCCGCGCTTGCCGATGAGGTACGCGGTCACGATCGTCTTGCCGTGACCCGGGCTGAGCGCGTGCGCCGCCCCCCAGAAGAGCGCGGCCGCGAGCGAGGCGAGGATGACGAGCACGCTCAGCCGGCCTTGCGCGATGAGCCGCGTGAACCCGGAGTCGGCCACCCGGTCGGGCGCCTGCAGCTCCTTGCCACGCGTGAGCCCGGGCACGGCGTCGTGCGTCGGCCCGACCGTCGCCGTCAACTGCGTGACGGCGAGCGGGCTCTGCAGCAGGCTCTTCGGATACGCGCGCAGCTCGTCCGACACGCTGCGTGTCGAGGCGCCGACGACGATCTCCTTCCAGCCGATGCGATCCGCGTAGTTGGTGTCTGACGCCGCGAGGTGCTCGGTGTCAGACACCACGGGCCCGCGCAGGATCAGCTCGAGCCGCATCGTGGGCAGGCCTCCGACGCCGCGCGGGAACGCGAGCGCGTGCTCGACCGGAACGAGCGTCGCGACCCGCCCGCCGACGGAGACGCGCAGGCCGCGCGCGAGGCGGCGGGCGTAGAGCGTGGCGTCCACGCCCTGCTCGCGTGCCTGGTACGTCGGGATCTCCGCCATGTCGAGCACGTAGCGCACGTACAGGCGGTGGCCCGCGACTTCGACGCGCGCGAACCGGTTGATCGTGAAGTTGCCGAGCGGATGAGCGTGAGCCGCCACGGGCGCGAGCAACGAGGCGACGAGGACGGCGAGGAAGACGAGACGCTTCATGATGCTCCCTTCCGTGCGGCCGCGGCCCAGAGCACTGAGAACCGCGGATTGAGGACGAGAGCGCGGCGGTAGAACGTCTGCGCGCCGCCGCGGTCTCCGAGGCAGGCGGCGATCCAGCCGCGGTGGAAGAGCTTCACCGGGTCCTGCGTGCCGAGCCGGAGCGCACGTTCCGACCACGAGAGCGCCGCGCGGCATTGCCCGTTGCGCGCGAGCGCCCACGCGAGGACGTCGTCGCCGACGATGCTCGGCCTCTCCGCGTATCCGCGTCGGGCGAGCACGAGCGCGTGCCGCAACGCGATGCCGTGGTCGACGTCGAACAGCGCGATGTCGAGGTCGTTGCGCACGCCGTTCGCCGTGAGCAGCTTCTCGATGACGCCGATGAGCGCGTA
>WNFR01003292.1_pt1 | contig 22753 bp, 17 predicted proteins | sample 5400221 | NCBI WGS metagenome assembly WNFR01 (sample SAMN13153357, study PRJNA577476) | soil metagenome | isolation source: 40 cm soil under Madrone tree | place: USA:California | collected 2016-06-14 | reverse complement strand
GCTTGGCCGCGAACTGCGAGCCGCGCACGCACATGCGCCCGCGCGAGTCCTGCCACAGCTTCTCGCTCGCGTGCAGATGGCCGAGCGCGCGCGCCACGGTGCGGAAGTCATAGGCGCGCAAGCGCTCCGCAATGTCGGTATAGTAGAGCGGCTCCTTGGCGATCGTTGCCAAAACTTTTTCCGCCAACGCGGCGATCTCCGCCTCGTCGCCGGCACGTCCCGCCGCATCCGACTTGCCGTTGACGTAGTCCTTTATCTTCGCGCGATCGGCATAGGCATAGGTGATGCGCTCGTAATATTCGCGCGGAATGCCTTCCGGAATCGTGGCGTCGATGCCGACCTTGGCGCCGGTCGGAACCACGCCGTAACCCTGGGGCAGGCTGGGGTCGAGCGGCTTGGCGCGCGCGTTGCTCACGACCATCACGTCCTTGTCGCCCTGCACGCGCGTGGCGATCGCCCACTCGACCTCGGTCGGATCGAACACGTCGATGTCGTCATCGACCACCACCACGTGCTTGAGGTCCATGACCGAGAGCGCGGCGAGCAGCGCGTTCTTGCCTTCGCCCGGCTGCTTCTTGATCGATATCACCGCGTGCCAGAAGGCGCAGCCGCCGAGCGTGACGTTGATCTCCTTGACCTGCACGCCGGCGGTCTTGAGCGCCTGGCGGATCGCCGCGTAGCGCGTGGGCGCCGCGAGCCAGGTGTTCTCCCACGGCATATGCAGGTTGTAATAGATCGCGTCCTTGCGCATCGCGATCGCCTTGATGCGCACGAGCGGGTTCCAGTGCAGGCCGCCCATCAGGCGCGTGAACTCGCCGAAGCGTCCCTCCGGCCAGGTCCATCCGGTGGGCAGGATTTCCGCCTCCAGCACGATCTCGGCGTCGGCGACATACGGCAGGTCGATCGTCTCGCACGGCGCGAGCTCCACGGGCGCGCCGCGCAGTCCGCCGGCGATCGCCATTTCGTCGACGCCGAGCGGCGCGCGATATCCCGAGCCGGTGATCTCGATCGGATGGGTGCCGATACTGATCGAGATCGGCAAGGCACGGCCGTTCTCGTAAGCGCGCTGCGCGAACAGTCGCATATTGTTGGGTGTGACGATGTCGATGCCCGTGAGGCTCTTTTCCTTCACGATGAAACGATAGATGCCGCTATTGATGCCGAGCTCCGGATCGCGCGCGATCACGACGCCGGCGGTGATCATCGGGCCGCCGTCGAAGATCGAGGACATTGGGATCGGCAGCTTGTAGAGATCGACCTCATCGCCGCCAACGACAACCTCGCGCGTCGGCGAGGTGTTGACGTATTTCGGAGGGATCGGATGGTTGATCGCGTGTGTGAGCTTGTCCTCGATCTCGCGGTAGGTCTCGCAGCCAAGCGCCGTCATCGAGCGCTCGCGCGTGCGAATGAGGCCGGAGACCACCGGCATGTCGTAGCCGATCACGTCGTGGAAATAGAGCGCGGTATCGGCCTGATCGACCAGCGTCGCGATGTGACGGATGTCAACGGGCTGATGCAGCTCGACGAGCTCGCCGCTCTGCCGCAGCCGGTCGAGGAACTGACGGAAATTCTCCTGCATCGAAGCGCTCCGACACGCGCGAGAGGTTGTTGGCGGCTGTTGCCTAAGCTACTTAGACCGGCGGCTGGCGACAATCCAGGCGGCAAGGACGAACGGTGAGCGGTAAGAACACCATGAAGGCGCTCGTTCTGCGCAACCACGGCGCGCTCGACGACCTCGCCGTCGTCAGCGACTACTCTATTCCCACGGCCGCTGCGGGCCACGCGGTGATCCGGGTGCGGGCATCTTCGTTCAACTATCACGACGTGTTCACGGTGCGCGGCATGCCGGGGATCAAGGTGCCGCTGCCGGTGGTGATCGGGCTCGATATGGCGGGCGAGATCGCCGAGATCGGAGACGGGGTGAGCGGCTGGAACGTGGGCGACCGGGTCCTCGTCAACCCGCTCAACAAGGCCAAAGGCCTCATGGGCGAGATGCTCGACGGCGGCATGGCGGAATATTGCCGCGTGGCCGCCGACCAGCTCATCGCCATGCCGGCCGGCGTGAGTTTCGAGGCGGCGGCCGCGCTGCCGGTCGCCTACGGCACCGCGCACCGCATGCTGATCACCCACGGCACCGTCAAAGCGGGCGATCGCGTGCTCATTCTCGGCGCCAGCGGCGGCGTCGGCACCGGCTGCATCATTCTCGCCAAGCACATTGGCGCCCATGTGATCGCGTGCACCTCGAGCGCGGACAAGATACGCAAGCTCGAGCAGCTCGGCGCCGAGGAGGTAATCGACGTGAGGGAAGTCGATTTCTCGAAGTGGGCGATCGATAAATACGGTAAACCGCGGCGGCGCAGCTACGACGGCGGCGTCGACGTGGTGATCAATTTCACCGGCGGCGACACCTGGCAGCCTTCGCTGCGCTGCCTCAAGCGCGGCGGCAAGCTTTTGGTGTGCGGCGCCACCGCCGGCTACGACCCCAAGGAGGATTTGCGCTACATCTGGACCTTCGAGCTCAAGATCATCGGCTCGAACAGTTTTTATGACGATGATCTGCGCGCGCTGATGAAGCTCATCGCCGAGGGCAAGATGCGGCCGGTGATCGACAAGGTGCTGCCGCTCGAACAGGCGCGCGAAGGGCTGCGCCTGATCCAGGACCGGGAGGTCATCGGCAAGGTCGTGGTGACACCATGAGTGAGGAGCTCACCTTGGAGCGAGTGCAGGCGCTCGTCACCCGCGCTCCCTACCATCAATGGCTGGGTCTCAAAGTCGTTGCGCTGCACGAGGACGGCATCGAATTGAAGGCGACCTGGCGGGAAGAGTGGGTCGTCAATCCGGACCGCCGCTACACCCACGGCGGCATTCTCGCCACGCTGGTCGACCTGGGCGCCGATTGGGCCATGGTCAAGAAAAACGGTCGCGGCGTGCCGACGATCAATCTGCACGTCGACTATCATGCCGTGGCGATGCCGGGGGATCTCACCATCCGCGGCAAAGTGGTGCGCATGGGCGGTCAATTCTCGACCGCGGAGGCGCACGTGTTCGACGCCCAAGGGAAGCTCATCGCCAGCGGCCGCGGCACCTATCTCACCGCGCCGCCGAAGGGGGCATGAGACCCATGCCTCGCTTCACCAATCTCGGCGACCTCATCCCTCGCGACCAAGATCTCGACAAAGTGGCGATCATCGATCTTCGCGGCGCGCTCGCGCGCGAGATCAGCTACGCGCGCCTCGACGCCATGGCGAACGGCGTCGCCCGCGCGCTCTGCGGGCGTGGGCTCGCGCGCGGAGATCGGGTCGCTATCCTCTCCGCCAATTCCGCCGAATATATCGCGGCCTATTATGGCATCATGCGCGCCGGCCTGGTCGCGGTGCCGATCAGCTTCAAGTTTCCCCGCGACACGATTCATTTCATCCTGCGCGACGCCGGCGCCAAGCTCGTCTTCTGCGATCAACCGCGCGCGCAAGACTGCCCGGCGGATATTCCGGCCGTGCGTTTCGATGAGGCCGGCTCTGGCGGTTTCGATCGCTTCCTCGATCCCGGCGATTTCGACGCGGTATTGCCGCGTGCGCGCGAGCCTGGGATGTTTCTCTACACGTCGGGCTCGACGGGAACGCCGAAGGGCGTCGTCCTTTCGCACCAGAGTCACATCTGGGTGGTGGAGACGCGGCTCCCGGGCGAGCTCGTGCGCCACCGCTATCTCATCGCCGCGCCGCTCTATCACATGAACGCGCTGGCGCTTGCCAAGCTCGCCTGCGCGGCGCACGCGACCATCGTGTTGCTGCCGCAGTTCACGGCCGCCGCCTATATCGAGGCGATCGGCCGGCATCGCTGCACCTGGCTCACCGCGGTGCCGCCGATGATCGCCATGATGCTGCGCGAGAAGGAGCTGCTCGCGCGCACCGATCTTAAGAGCGTCGAGTACATCCGCATGGGCTCGGCGCCGGTCAGTCACGCGCTGATGGAAGCGCTCCGCCGTGCTTTGCCGCACGTCTCGGTCACCAACGCCTATGGCACGACCGAGGCGGGTCCCGTCGTCTTCGGGGCCCATCCCGCGGGTCTGCCACAGCCGGAAGCCTCGGTCGGCTATCCGCATCCCGAGGTCGAGCTCCGGCTCGTCGAGAGCGGCAATCGCAACGCCGATCAGGGCGTGCTGGAAATGAAGTGCCCGGCGCTGATGAACGGCTATCACAACCGGCCGGATGTGCCGCCGCCCTTCACGGCGGACGGATTCTATATCACTGGCGACGTCTTCCGGCGCGATGCCGATGGCTTCCATTATTTCATCGGCCGCGCCGACGACATGTTTGTCTCCGGCGGCGAGAACATCTATCCGAGCGACGTCGAGCGCATGCTGGAGCGCCATCCCGACGTGGCGCAGGCGGCGGTGGTGCCGATCGAGGACGAGATCAAGGGACAAAAGCCGGTGGCCTTCGTGGTCTCGAAGCCCGGACGTAGCCCAAGCGCGGAGGAGATCAAACGCTTCGCGCTCGCCAATGCGGCCGCCTATGCGCATCCGCGCTTCGTCTGGTTCATCGACGAATTGCCGCTGGCATCGACCAACAAGGTCGACCGCGCGCTCCTGCACGCGCTGGCGCAGGAGCGCCTCGCCGGAGGTGAAAGTTCCCGCAATCATTCGACTTCGGTGGCCGGGATGGGGGCTAGACGCGCACCATGACAAAGCGGTTCCAGCCGGCTCGCCATTCTTGCCTCGGGCGCGGAGCATCGCTATTCGCGGAATGAAACAAATCGCGGCCGAATGCGCACGGTCTCCCGATATTGTTCCGGGGACGGCTGCCCTACGGGCGCTATAATTTCGGTCGAGGGGAAGGGGAGCAAAACGAAATTGAGTCGACAACTGCGATCATATTCGATGCTAGCGCCGCCGCCCTTGGTTGAAGACGCCCTGCAGCGCCGGGCCTACAACGCCGTCGCCGATTTCGTCGACGAAAATGTCGCGCGCGGTCTCGGCGACAAAGTGGCGCTCATGGATTCCACGCGCTCGCTGACCTATGCACAGCTGCAGGAACTCTCTTATCGCTTCGCCGCCGGCTTGGCGGTGCTGGGTCTGCGCGCGGAAAACCGGCTCATGCTGGTGGCGCACGATACCGTCGACTATCCGGTCGCGTTCTGGGGCGCGATCCGCGCCGGCATCGTGCCGGTCCCGGTCAATACGCTGCTGACCGCCGAGCAATATGCCTATCTCTTGGCCGACAGCCGCGCGGCGGGGATAGTCGTCGCCGCCTCGCTCGCCCCTGTCGTGCGCAAGCTGCGCGATCGGTTGCCGCACTTGCGCGCGGTCATCGTCGTCGGCGCGAGCGCGCGCGAACGTTCGCAATTTCCGGATGCGCATTTTTTCGACGAGCTGCTGGCGAAGGCTGAGCCGAGCCCGTTCACCGCCCCGACAATGTCGGACGAAGTCGCGCTCTGGATGTACACCTCGGGCTCCACCGGAGAACCCAAAGCGGTCCGGCACGTCCACACCAGCCTCATGGCGACCGCGCGCCTCATGGGGCAAGGCGTCATCGGCATCCGCGAGGACGACGTCGCGTTCTCGGCGGCAAAACTCTCCTTCTCCTATGGTCTTGGCAATGCCGTCTCGTTTCCCATGTCGGTCGGCGCGAGCACCGTCTTGCTGCCGGATCGGCCCACGCCGGAGGCGGTGCTCGCAACGCTTCGCCGCCATCACCCGACCATCTTCTACGCTGTGCCGTCGCTTTACGCGGCACTGCTGGCGCATCCCGAGATCGGCCGCGGCGCGGGGTCAGACCGGCTACGGCTCTGCGTTTCCGCCGGCGAAGCGCTGCCCGCCCATCTCGGCGAGCGCTGGCGGGAGGTCGTGGGGATCGACGTTCTCGACGGGCTCGGCTCGACCGAGATGTTGCAGACCTTCCTGAGCAACCGGCCGGGCGATGTGCGCCACGGATCGACCGGAAAGCCGGTCCCTGGGTACGAGGTGAAAATTGTTGACGAGAGCGGGCGCGAGCTTCCCGCGGGCGAAATCGGCGAGCTCGTGGTGCGTGGGCCCTCTGCCGGCGAAAGCTACTGGAACGATCGCGCGAAGAGCCGCCGCACGTTCGTCGGCGAATGGACCTATACCGGCGACAAGTACATGCGCGACAGCGATGGTTATTATTACTACTGCGGGCGTACCGACGACATGTTCAAGGTCAATGGGATGTGGGTGTCCCCGTTCGAGGTCGAGACGGCGCTCGCCTCGCACGAGGCCGTACTCGAGGCCGCTGTGGTCGGCAAGGAGGACGGGCAGGGGCTCACCAAACCGAAGGCGTTCGTCGTGCTCAAGAACAGCTATGCTGCCGACGAGCGGCTCTTCGATGCGTTGCGGGCGCACGTGAAGGAGCGCGCGGGGCTATGGAAATATCCGCGCTGGATCGAAGTGCGTTCCGACTTGCCGCGCACGCCGACTGGCAAGATCCAGCGCTTCAAGCTGAGGGATTGATGACGGTCTTGCGCGCCGCGCGTGGAGAACTCTGCGATGACCTATGACCTCATCCTGCGCGGCGGCCGCGTGGTCGATCCGTCGCAGAAGCTCGACGCGGTGACCGACGTCGCGTTCGCACAGGGCAAGGTGGCGCGCATCGGCACCGCGTTGCGTCCCGATGCCACAACCGATGTCCGCGATGTATCCGGCCTTATCGTCACCCCGGGACTCATCGACCTGCACACCCACGTTTACTGGGGCGGGACCTCGCTCGGGATCGACGCCGAAGATTTCTGCCGCCGCTCGGGCGTGACCACCGCGATCGATACCGGGAGCGCCGGACCCGGCAATTTCGCGGGATTCCGCAAGCATGTGATCGAGCGCAGCGAGGTGCGCATCCTCGCTTATCTCCATGTCTCCTTCGCCGGCATTTTCGCCTTCTCACCACGCGTAATGGTGGGCGAGAGCGAGGAACTCCGTCTGATGGCGCCGCTCGATGCGGTCGAGGTCGCCAATGCCAATCGCGACATCATTGTCGGCATCAAGGTGCGCGTGGGCGCCCGCGCCTCCGGCCGTTCCGGGACCGTGCCGCTCGACATTGCGCTTGAGGTCGCGGAGGAAGTCGGCGTGCCGGTGATGGCGCATATCGACGATCCGCCGCCGACCTATGAAGACGTCATCGCACGCCTGCGGCCCGGCGACGTCCTCACCCACGCGTTTCGTCCCTTTCCGAACGCGCCGGTCACCACGCAAGGCACGGTGAAGCGCGCAGTCATCGAAGCGCGCCAACGCGGCGTGCTCTTCGACATCGGCCACGGCAAGGGATCGTTCGCCTTCAAGACGGCGCGCGCCATGCTGGCCAACGGCTTCTTGCCCGACACGATCTCTTCCGACGTGCACGCGCTCTGCATAAACGGGCCGGCGTTCGACCAGGTCACCACCATGTCGAAATTCCTCTGTCTGGGCATGCCGCTGACCGATGTGATCGCAGCTTCGACCGTCAACGCCGCATTCGCTTTGAAGCGGCCGGAGCTCGGCAGCCTCAAGCCAGGCAGCGTTGGCGACGCAACAATCTTGTCCGTCAATGACGGACGCTTTGATTACGTCGATGTCGTCGGCGAGCACTTAGCCGGCGACCGCAAGGTCGCTTCGGAAGGTGTTGTGATCGCCGGACGCTGGTGGCATCCGAAACAATTAAGCCTGTCCAAAACCGCCTGATGAACCCGCTTCCCCTTCTCCGCCAGCTTCCTGGCATGCCGCTTGCTCCGATGATCGCGGCCGCCGCGCCGTTGGCAGCAAAACTCCGCTCATCCTCGCGACAAGCGGGAATCCAGGGTTGTGACCTACGGAGAAAACTAAGAGCTCACCTCATTGAATCACGACTCAACCTTCGCGAAAAGATCAAATAAAATGGGCAGCGTGGCGCAAATCTGGGCGGTGAACTGGCGCAAGTAGGAGATCAAGTCATGAATCGCAGGACCCTCCTGAAGGCCGCTGCGGCTGCAGGCACGCTGGCCGCAACCGGAAGACTCTCGGCCCCGGCACTTGCGCAAGGGGCTGCGGCGCGCGCGCTTCGCTTCGTGCCGCAAGCCAATCTCGCCAACTTCGATCCAATCTGGGGCACGCAATACGTGGTGCGCAATGCCTCCGCCATGGTGTGGGACACGCTGTATGGGGTCGACGAAGAGCTGCAGCCACAGCGGCAGATGGTGGAAGCGGAAGAGGTCTCATCCGACGGACTGACCTGGACGTTTCGCCTGCGGCCGGGATTGAAGTTTCACGACGGCGAGCCGGTGCTGGCAAAGGACGTCGCGGCGAGCCTCAACCGCTGGGCAGCGCGCGACCAGATGGGCTTGTTGATCAAGACCATCCAGCAAGACCTCGCCCCCGTGGACGACCGCACCGTGAAATGGGTGCTCAAGCAGCCATTCCCGAAGATGTTGCTCGCGCTTGGCAAGATCAGTACGCCGATCGCCTTCATCATGCCGGAGCGCATCGCAAAGACGGACCCGTTCAAGCAGATCTCCGAATATATCGGCAGCGGCCCCATGCGCTTCGTGAAGAATGAGTGGGTGCCGGGCGCTAAGGCGGTGTTCGAAAAATTCCCCGATTACGTGCCGCGTTCGGAGCCGGCCTCCTGGCTCGCCGGCGGCAAGCGGATGCTGGCTGACCGGATCGAATGGGTGGTGATGCCGGACCCGGCGACAGCCGCAGCCGCGCTGCAGAGCGGCGAGATCGACTGGTGGGAGAATCCGATTTCCGACCTCGTGCCGCTGTTGCGCAAGAACCGCAATGTCGCGGTCGACATCGCCGACCCGCTCGGCAATATCGGCGCTTTCCGCATGAATCACCTCTATCCGCCGTTCAATGACGTGCGGGCGCGTCGCGCGGTTTTGATGGCGATGAGCCAGGAAGACTACATGCGCGCCATCGTCGGCGACGACGACAATCTCTGGAAGCCGCTGCCCGGCTTCTTTACCCCGGGCACGCCGCTCTACACCGAGGAAGGCGGCGAGATCCTCAAGGGCCCGCGCGACCTTGATGGCGCCAAGAAATTGCTGGCGCAAAGCGGATATGCGGGTGAGCCGGTCACCTGCCTCGTCGCCCAAGACCAGCCGATCACCAAAGCCCAAGGCGACATCACCGCCGATCTGCTCAAGCGCCTCGGCATGAATGTGGATTTCGCCGCCATCGACTGGGGCACGGTCGGCGCGCGCCGCGCTATGAAAACGCCGCCCGGCCAGGGCGGCTGGCAGATGTTCCACACCTGGCACGCGGGCGCGGACTGCGTCAATCCGGCGGTCTCCATCGGGGTGCGCGCCAGCGGCGACAAGGCGTGGTTCGGCTGGCCAGACGCGCCCGAGGTCGAAGCGCAGGTCGCAGCTTGGTACGAGGCCAAGACTTTGGACGAGGAGAAAGCCGCGATCCGGCGTCTCAACAAGGCAGCGCTTGAGGCGGTTGTTTTCGCGCCGACCGGTTTCTTCTTAACGTACCAAGCGTGGCGCAAGAACGTGAGCGGTGTGGTTAAGGGGCCGCTGCCGTTCTTCTGGGGTGTGGGCAAGGCGGCCTGACGCTGCGCCAATGAGCGGCGTTGACCCACAGGGCACACACTTCATGAATCGAAGAGCACTCCTGAAGTCTGCAGCCGGCGCCGGTGCACTCGCCGCAGCGAGCGGCTTGGCGACGCCGGCGGTATCGCAACGCGCCGCCGCGCGCGTGTTGCGTCTCGTGCCGCATGCGGACGTCGCGAATTTCGACCCGATCTGGTCTTCAGCCTACATCGCGCGCAACGCCGGCCTGTTGGTCTGGGACACGCTGTATGGCGTCGACGCCAAGCTCGAAGTGCAGCGCCAGATGGTCGAGGCCGAGGAGGTCTCAGCGGACGGCCTCGTCTGGACCTTCCGGTTGCGGGAGGCGCTCAAGTTCCATGATGGTGAGCCGGTGCGTGCCAAAGATGCGGTGGCCAGCATCAATCGATGGTCGGCGCGCGATCCCATGGGGCAGATGATCAAGGCGATCGAGAACGAGCTTACGGCCGTCGACGATCGCACCTTCCGCTGGTCGCTGAAGAAGCCCTATCCCAAGATGCTGCTGGCGCTCGGCAAGATCGTCACGCCGTGTTGCTTCGTCATGCCGGCACGGATCGCCGCGACCGATCCGTTCAAGCAGATCAATGAATATGTCGGCAGCGGGCCCATGCGCTTCATCAAGAACGAGTGGACGCCGGGCGCCAAAGCCGTGTTCGAGAAATTCGACGATTACGTGCCGCGACCGGAACCGGCGTCCTGGCTTGCGGGCGGCAAAGAGATAATTGCAGACCGCATCGAATGGACCACCATCGCCGACCCGGCGACCGCCGCGGCCGCGCTGCAGAACGGCGAGGTCGATTGGCTGGAGCAGCCGCTGCCCGACCTGGTCCCGGCGCTGCGCAAGAACCGCAACGTCGCGGTGGATATTCAAGATCCTCTCGGCAGTATCGGCACGCTGTTCTTCAATCATCTATATCCGCCCTTCAACGACGTGCGGGCGCGCCGTGCGATCCTCATGGCGCTGAACCAGGCGGACTACATGCGCGCCTATGTCGGCGACGACAACATGTGGAAGCCGCTGCCCGGCTTCTTCACGCCGGGCACGCCGCTCTACACCGAGGAAGGCGGCGAGATTCTCAAGGGCCCGCGCGATCTCGATGCCGCCAAGCGCTTGTTGACGCAAAGCGGTTATGGGGGGGAGCCGATCGTCTCGATGGCGGCGCAGGACCTTGCCCACCACAAGGCTTGGGGCGATATCACCGCCGATCTGCTGCGGGGCCTCGGCGTCAACGTTGACTATGTCGCGCTCGATTGGGGCACCGTGGTCGCGCGCCGGGCGCAAAAATCTCCGCCGGGCCAGGGCGGCTGGCACATCTTCCACACGACCTTTTACGGCATCGATTTCCTCGACCCAACGAACAAGCTGCTGCGTGCCAACGGCGACAAGGCGTTCTTCGGCTGGCCAAACATTCCGGAAGTCGAAACCGAGATCGCCGCCTGGTACGATGCAAAGACGATCGATGAAGAGAAGCTTATTGCGCGGCGATTGAACAAAGCTGCCCTCGACCACGCGATCTTCGCGCCGCTCGGCGCGTATCTGAGATACTATGCCTGGCGGAAGAACGTCACGGGGATTGCGCCGGGGCCGCTGCCGTTCTTCTGGGGCGTGGCCAAGATGGTTTGAGCGCGTACAGGCCGAGAGTCATGGATCGACGCACGTTCATCGAGGCCGCGGCCGGTGTCGGCGTCTTGACCGCGGCCGGCGGACTTGCCGCCCCAGCGATCGCGCAGCGCGGGGCCGCGCGCGTGTTGCGCTTCGTGCCGCAGGCCGATCTCGCCAATTTTGATCCGATCTGGAACACACAGTACGTCGTGCGCAATGCCGCCGCGCTGGTGTGGGACATGCTTTACGGTTTCGACGATAAGCTTCAGCCCCGGCGTCAGATGGTCGAGAGCGAGGAGACCTCCTCGGATGGACTCGTTTGGACGTTTCGTCTGCGGCCGGGACTGAAATTTCATGACGGCGAGCCCGTGCTCGCAAAAGACGTGGTGGCGAGCCTCGCGCGCTGGCAAGCGCGCGACAACATGGGCCTGATGACTAAGGAGATCGAACAAGAGCTTAGCCCCGTCGATGACCGCACCTTCCGCTGGGTGCTGAAAAAACCCTACCCCAAACTCTTGGTCGCGCTCGGCAAAGTCGGAACGCCATCCTGCTTCATCATGCCGGCGCGGATCGCGGCGACCGATCCGTTCAAACCGATCGGCGAGTATATCGGCAGCGGGCCCATGCGCTTCGTGCGCGAGGAATGGATTCCCGGCGCCAGGGCGGTGTTCGAAAAGTTCGCCGATTATGCGCCGCGCCAAGAGCCGCATTCGTGGCTGTCCGGCGGCAAGCGCATATTGCTCGACCGCATCGAATGGGTCGTGATGCCCGACCCGGGCACCGCCTCCGCCGCGCTGCAGAACGGCGAAGTGGATTGGTGGGAAACCCCGATGGCCGACCTCGTGCCGGTGCTCAAGAAGAACCGCAACCTGATGGTCGACATTGCTGATCCGCTCGGCAACATCGGCAGCTTCCGCATGAACCACCTGCATGCCCCTTTCAACGACGTGCGGGCGCGCCGCGCGGTTCTCACCGCGATGAGCCAGGAAGACTATATGCGCGCCGTTGTGGGGGACGACGACGCGTTGTGGAAGCCGCTGCCCAGCTTCTTTACGCCTGGCACGTCGCTCTACAGCGAGCAAGGCGGCGAGATTCTCAAAGGTCCGCGTCGTCTCGATCCCGCCAAACGATTGCTGGCCGAGAGCGGCTATTCCGGTCAACCGGTCACCTGCGTGGTGGCGCAGGATCTGCCAATCACCAAAGCGCAGGGCGAGATCACCGCCGACCTGCTCAGAAGACTTGGCATGAACGTCGATTTCGCCGCCGTCGATTGGGGTACGAATGCAGCGCGCCGGGCGCAGAAATCGCCGCCCGGCCAAGGCGGCTGGCAGATGTTCCACACCTGGCACGCCGGCGCGGTCTGTATCGATCCTTCGTCCTATACCGCGATCCGGGCCAACGGCGAGAAGGCGTGGTTCGGCTGGCCGACCAGTGCGAAGGTCGAAACCGAGATCACCGCCTGGTACGAGGCGAGAAATCTCGATGAAGAAAAGACGGCGATCGCGCGGCTCAACAAAGCGGCGTTCGAGGACGTCGTCTATGCGCCAACCGGCTTCTTCTTGGCCTATCAGGCCTGGCGCAAGACCCTCGGCGGGATCGTGAAGGGGCCCCTACCTTTCTTCTGGGGCGTAACCAAAGCGGCGTGAGGGCGCAGTGCTGACGCGCAGTGAAAAAGCGAGCGGCTCGCTGGCGCTCCCTTTCCCGGGCCGGAACATCGGCAAGATGGCATGAAACCTGCTAGCGTCGGCGCATGCTGAGCTACATCATCCGGCGGATCCTCGCCACCGTTCCGGTGATGGTGGTGGTGGCGCTGTTCGTGTTCAGCCTGCTCTACATCGCGCCGGGCGACCCGGCCGCGATAATCGCCGGCGATCAGGCAACGCCGGACGATGTCGCGCGCATTCGCATGAGTTTGGGCCTCGACCGGCCGTTCCTGATCCGCTTCGGAGAATGGCTCTGGCAGATTCTCCACGGCGATCTCGGCACCTCGATCTTCACCAACCTGCCGGTCGCCACGTTGATCGCGCAACGCGCCGAGCCGACGCTCTCGCTGATGGCGGTGACGCTCATCCTTGCCGTCTGCGTCGCCGTGCCCATCGGCGTGGTGGCCGCGTGGAAAGCCGATACCTTGATCGATCGCGCCATCATGGCGTTTGCGGTATTCGGCTTCTCGGTCCCGGTTTTTGTCGTGGGCTATCTGCTCGCCTATGTGTTTGCGCTCGAGCTCGATTGGCTGCCGGTGCAGGGCTACACGCAACTCTCCGAAGGCCCGTGGCCGTGGTTGCAAAACCTGATCCTGCCCGCGCTCGCGCTCGGCTGCGTCTATATCGCGCTCATCGCCCGCATCACGCGGGCCTCCATGCTGGAAGTCCTGCAGCAGGATTACATCCGCACCGCGCGCGCCAAAGGCGTGGGACAGACGGGCATCCTGTTCGTGCACGCGCTCAAGAACGCCGCGGTGCCGATCGTCACCGTCATCGGCATCGGCGTTGCGCTCTTGATCGGCGGCGCGGTGGTGACAGAGACGGTGTTTGCGATCCCCGGCATCGGCCGGCTGACCGTCGATGCCATCCTGCGCCGCGACTATCCGGTGATCCAGGGCGTCGTGTTGATGTTCAGCTTCCTTTACGTGCTCGTCAATCTCGTCATCGACCTGCTCTACACCGTGCTCGACCCGAGGATCCGCTATTGACCGACGCGACTATCACCACCGCGCCCGAACTGATCTCCGCCGCGCCCGAGCTGCCGGACCTGCTACCGCCGGTTAAGCTGCGCGGCGGCATCATCGGCTTCATGCGCCGCCATCCCGCGATCGCCATCGGCGGCGCGCTGGTGCTGGCGATGGTGCTGATCGCCGCCTTCGCGCCCTATCTCGGCACGGTCGATCCCACCGCGCTCGCGCCGACCCGGCGCACCCGCGAGCCATCCGCCGCGTTCTGGTTCGGCACCGACATGCTCGGGCGCGACATCTATTCCCGCGTCCTCTACGGCGCGCGCGTGTCGCTCACCGTCGGCTTCTCCGTCGGGCTGCTGGCCTCGCTCGCGGGTCTCGTCATCGGCCTCATATCGGGCTTCGTTCGCTGGAGCGACGGCATCATCATGCGCGTGATGGACGGGATGATGTCGATCCCGCCGATTCTGCTCGCGATCGCGCTGATGGCGCTCACCCGCGGCAGCGTCGGCAACGTGATCACCGCCATCACCATCGCGGAAATTCCGCGCGTGTCGCGCCTGGTGCGCAGCGTCGTCTTATCGCTGCGCGAGCAGCCCTATGTGGACGCGGCGATCGCGGCCGGCACCCGCACCCCGATGATCATCCTGCGCCATATCCTTCCCAACACCGTCGCGCCGATGACGGTACAGGCAACATATGTGTGCGCCAGCGCCATGATCGTGGAGGCGATCCTCTCCTTCATCGGCGCCGGCACGCCGCCCACCATCCCGTCCTGGGGCAACATCATGGCGGAAGGCCGCGCGCTGTGGCAGGTCAAGCCCTACATCGTGTTCTTCCCCGCGGTTTTCCTCTCGCTCACGGTGCTTGCGGTGAACCTGCTCGGCGACGGCCTGCGCGATGCGCTCGATCCGCGCCTGGCCAAGCGACTTTAGAGAGCTTGCGGCATGGCGCTGCTGGAAGTCGAAAACCTGCAAACGCACTTCCGCACGCCGGACGGCGTGATCCGCGCGGTCGACGGCATCTCGTTTGCGGTCGAGGCGGGCGAGACCGTGGCGATCGTCGGCGAGAGCGGTTGCGGCAAGTCGGTCACCGCCAATTCCATTCTACGCCTGGTGCCGCAGCCGCCCGGCAGAATCGCGGGCGCGATCCGATTCGAGGGCCGGGATCTGCTCAAGCTCAGCGAGCGCGCCATGCGCGAGGTCCGCGGCAACGACATCAGCATGGTCTTCCAGGAGCCGATGACGAGCCTTAATCCGGTGCTCACTATCGGCCGCCAGATCGCCGAGCCGCTGCGGCTGCATCAGGGACTTCCCCGCAAGCAAGTGGAGGAACGCGTGGTGGAGATGCTCGGGCTCGTCGGCATCGCCGAGCCGCGCCGGCGCGCGCGCGAATATCCGCATCAACTCTCTGGCGGCATGCGCCAGCGCGTGATGATCGCCATGGCGCTGGCCTGTCACCCGAAGCTCCTCATCGCGGACGAGCCGACCACCGCGCTCGACGTCACCATCCAGGCGCAGATCCTCGGCCTCATGGCCGACCTCAAGAGCAGAGTCGGCGCCGCCATCATCCTTATCACCCATGACCTCGGCGTGGTGGCCGAGATCGCCAAACGCGTGATGGTGATGTATGCCGGCCGCAAGGTTGAGGAGGCGCCGGTCGCCGAACTCTTCCGTTCGCCGCGCCATCCCTATACCCAGGGCCTGCTCAACGCGGTGCCCAAGCTCGGCTCTTCGCTCGGCGCGCGGGGAACGAAGCTCGCGGAGATTCCGGGCGTCGTGCCGAGCCTCAAAGAGCGCATCGCCGGCTGCGTGTTCGCGAGCCGCTGCGCATTCGCGCGCGAGCTATGCCGACGCGTCGCGCCGGTGCTGGAGGAGAAGGCGCCGGGCCATTTTGCCGCCTGCCATTTCGCCGCCAAGGTAACGGTGGCCGCATGAGAGAGGTCCTGCTCGCGGTCAACGATCTCAAGAAGCATTTCCCGCTGCGCGGCAGCTTTCTTCGCCCGCGCGGGCGCCGCGTCTATGCGGTCGACGGCGTGTCGTTCGAGATCGACAAGGGGGAGACGCTCGCGCTGGTCGGCGAATCCGGTTGCGGCAAGTCGACCGTCGGCCGCGCCATCTTGCGGCTGTTCGAGATCACTGCCGGGCAGGTGGTTCTCGATGGAACGCGCATCGACGACATGCCGGCGGGCGCGTTGCGGCCGCTGCGCCGCCGCATGCAGGTCGTGTTCCAGGATCCGATCTCGAGCCTTAATCCGCGTATGCGCGTGCGCGATCTTCTCGCCGAGCCGATCCGCAACTTCGCGCTGGCAAAATCCGCCGCCGACATGGAGGCGCGCATCGATCTCTTGCTCGACAAGGTGAGGCTGCCGCGCGAGGCCAAGACGCGCTGGCCGCACGAATTCTCCGGCGGACAGCGTCAGCGCATCGCCATTGCGCGCGCGCTCGCGGCCGAGCCCGACCTCATCGTCTGCGACGAGGCGGTCTCGGCACTCGATGTTTCGGTCAAGGCGCAGATCGTGAACCTGCTGCAGGATCTGCAGCGCGAGTTTGGCCTCGCGCTTCTCTTCATCAGCCACGATCTCGCCATCGTCGAGCACATGACTCATCGGGTTGCGGTCATGTACCTCGGCAAGATCGTCGAGCTTGGGCGCAAGCGGCAGATTTTCGGCGCCTGCAAGCATCCCTATACCGCGACCGCTGTCGCGTGGAGGAGCCCGAACTGCGGCCGATTGAGGACGGACAACTTGCAGCCTGTCACCTGCACGATCTGCCGGCGGCGCAGAATCCGATGGCCACCACGAGCCAACACTGAATTGCGAGACAGCGTTAGGGAGCCTTGTACTCCATCGCCTGCTTTGCCCGCTCAACCACCGCGGCGGGCGTCGCGAAGATTTTTTCAGCCAGCGCCTGCAATTCCTCGCCCGAGATCGGATCGATCACCACGCCGATTCGCCGCGCCTCGGCGAGCAACTCCTCGTCGCGCATCGTCGCCATGAATGCCTTGCGCAGCGCTGCGACCCGCTCCTGCGGCACGCCCGGCGCCATCATGTACGGACGGCCGAAGGTTTCGGAGCTGTAAATCAAATCCATGACACGGCGATTCGCCGCCGTCGTAGCGAAATCGACCGCGAGCGGCACACCCATGTTGTTGATCTCGGGGTTCCCCTTGTCGTGCTCCTGCACGAGTACGCGGATGAAGCCCGATGCGACCCAGTTCGGCCGTTGCGCCTTCAGGCTTGACCAGCTGAAGCCGCACAGTCCCTTCACTTCGTCCTTTTCGATGGCGAGCGTGATCTCGCGGGTTCCAGGATAGCCGCTGACCAGGCGAATCTTGCTGCCGGTCATGTTGTTGAGCATGGCGGGAAAGTCGCGCGTCGAAGTGCCGGGATGACTGGCGCCGATGATCAGCTCGTCTGTCAGCAGATCCCGGAATGATTTCACCGCCGCGTCGGCGCGGGCGATGCACACATAATGATCGATGGTCGCCGAGCCGAGATGGACGAATTTCGTCGCGTCGTGCCGCAGCCGCTTCGTGTCGCCGAGCAACGCATCGAGCAGCGCGTCGAGCACGGCGCTGTTCTGCAGCGCGCCGATGACCGTGCCGTCCCGCGGCGCCACGTTGAACAGATGCGCGGCCGCCGCGTTGCTGCCGGCGCCGGCCATGTTTGTGACCACCATGGCGGGATTGCCCGGGATATGTTTGGGCATATGCCGGGAGACGAGTCGCGCGTAGATATCGTAGCCGCCGCCAGCCGAGGAGCCGACGAGCACCGTGATCTGCCTGCCCTTGTAGAACTGCGCGACCGCCTCCTGCGCGCGCGCCGGCTTAGTCGCCAGCGCGGCGATAATCCCAACGCATGCGAGGCAGCGCCACATCGCTTGCTCCGTTGGATTCCGTCCTTTAAGGGCTATTCAGGGAATTTCGTAAACCGTCATCTCGTCGGCAATGCCCCGCAGCGCCGCGCGCTTCGCCACCGGTTTGAGGCTGCTGGTCTCCAGCAGCATCGATGTCTGCGCGTTCTCTACCACCGGGCCGGTCGCGTAGATCGAGCGCGAGACCGCGAGATTTTGCACGCGCGCGGCGATATTCACGGTCTGGCCGAAATAGTCGCGGCGGTCGTTGAGCGTGACGGCGAGACACGGCCCCTCATGAATGCCGATCTTGAGCAGCAGGTCCTCGCTCTTGCGCTCTTCATTGAACTTGCGCATCGCCTCGCGCATGCGCAACGCGGCGCCGACCGCCCGATCCGGGGTCGGAAACGTTGCCATCACCGCGTCGCCGATCGTCTTCACCACGGCGCCGGCCTCGGAGGCGACGATCTCGGTCAGGACGCGGAAATGTGCTCTGACGAGGTCATATGCGACCAGGTCGCCGACGCGTTCGTAAAGCTGGGTGGAGCCCTTGAGATCGGTGAACAGGAACGTGAGGCTGGTGATGTTGAGGCGCTGATTGACGTCGAGCGTATCGGTGCCATAGACGTCGTGGAATGTCTGGTTGGTGAGCAGGCGCTTTGCCGTCAAGAACGGCTTGCGCCTGCCGAGAAGGTCATGGAGCGCGTCCCCCGCGATCCACACGCCAGGCAATACCCGTGCGTTGGTGCGATTCTCGAGTGAGAGGCGAAACGGGCCAGGCCGCAGTTCTATTGTTCCGGTCGGCGCCCGGACCTTGTTGAAAACGAGCGAGAGGTTCTGGCGCTCGCGCGTCGCCTCCCCCTTGATGTCGAGGAACTGCGCCGCGTGCGTCACCGGTTCGAAAACGATCACGAACTCCGCCGGCAGCTGCAGCGATAGGATGGCTTTCTCGCCGGGCGGCAACTCGACCGAATCGAGGGTAACGTCCTCGATGATCCGCTCGAAGTCGTTGGGAAGATCGATCCCCGAGCTCCAAAAAATCTGACGGAAGTACTCCGGGATGGGAAGCGTCTCCGGATCATGCGCCGCGATCTTGCGCACGCGCGGCGTCACCGTAAAGGCCACCTCGACCATCTCGTCGAGTGTGGGTTCATATCCGGCGGCACAGAGCGCGCACTCGTACTCCTCGCGACGGACCGTCTTGAGCGTGGCGTTGGCGTCGAGCACCCCTCCGCAGCCGGGGCAAAGCACGTTCCAGGAAAGATCGAACAGCCCGAGCCGCGCCGCGTGCAGAAACGCCGCGATGACGCGCTCCTCGTTCAATCCGCTCTTGGTCGCGAAATCCACGACATTGATGCGGCAGAGCCGGTGATCTGGCCCGTCCCGGACGAGCCGCTCGATTGCCGCCACGACATCGGCGTCGGCCGACTGCCGCAGGACGTTGAACATGGCCTGGGCATCGCTCACGTCGAAAATCATATAGAAGAACCAGGCTTGGAAAAACCCCACTGGCGGGAACGGCGGATCGCACATAGCCGCCACCGCCGCTTTTTGCGTCTGCGCGCTCTTGAATGATCTGCCGTTCGGGACTTCAATTGCGGCAAAGCACCGTTCGAAGGGCGAGGGGCATGGTTTGCCTCGGCTTTTACAAAGGTGTGTGATGGTCAAAGGGCTGCGCTGACGGAAAGCCGGCTCGGTTAAAGGGAGGTATCAATGCCCGAACTGCGAAGCGTCATTCGGCTCTGCCTTGCGACTGCGATCGGCCTCGTCCTTTGGACGGGCTTTTTTTCTGCCCAGGCGCAAGAGCGCGAGCTGAAAGTTGGGTACACGAAGAATCCCATCCAAGATGCCTCGCTCGACATGATGGAGAAATGGGCGAAAGACCATGGCGTCAAGCTGACACGCGTGCCGATGGCCTACAGCGTCTTCATGGAAAAGGTCACCACGACGCTCACCGGCGGGACCGACCAGTTCGACGTCATCTGGCACAATGACGACTGGGGTCAGATGTGGAAGAAATGGCTGGAGACGACCGACGACGTGAAGGGCATCGAGAACGCCGACCGCTGGCCTCTGCTCGCGTTCTGGAACGACGAGAAGAAACTCACCGTCGTGCCCATGGCCCACACCGTCGGGACGTTTTTCTACCGCAGCGACCTCCTCAAACCCGAGGAAGTGCCCAAGACCTTCGCCGAACTCGTTTCGGTAAGCCAGCGGCTGCAGAAAGAAGGAAAGGTGAAATGGGGCTATGTCGGCGGCATGAGCATGAACAACACGTGGTTCAGCTTCTGGTGGACCATGTGGGCGAACAATTGCGATATCCTCGTGCCATTGTTCGAACGCGATAATGATAAGCTCGCGGCCGCAAAGTTCGAGCCGGCGGTAACCGAGCCCTGCCATCGGGAGATCGTTGAGTTCTGGTGGGATGCCATCAACACCCACAAGATCAGTCCGCCCGGCATGACCGCCTACGGGCGCAACGAGGCCAACGCCATCTTCATGGCCGGCGAGGCCGCCTTCACCCTGGTCGACTCGACCCATTTCGGCGAGTTCAACGATCCCAAGCGCTCGAAGATCGTCGGCAAGGTCGGAATGGCGCCGTTCCCGGTCGGGCCGCGCGCGCAGAAACCGACGTCATGGAATGAAATCTGGGGATGGGCCATCCCGAAGGGTGTCCCGGCGGAGCGCAAAAAGCTAGCCAAGGAAATGCTTGCGGCAATGATGAGCGACGAAGCCGGTCAAATCGAGATGTGGAAGAAGACCGGCGGTCCGCCGCCCAATATCAAGCTCTGGCCGAAGCTTGCTACCGAGGACAAGGATTTCGCGGCACTCAAGCACGCGGTCTTCGACCAGACCCCGATCACGCACTCGGCGTATTATTTCGCCGAGTGGCCGGCGGTGCACAAGGCCTATTCGGACATGGCGATCGCGGCGCTCTCCGGCAAGCGCGAGGACATACCGAAGGTGCTGGCCGACCACGTCGACAAGATCCATCGCGCTGCCACCGGCAACTAGAGGCAGATCAACTGTTGCCCTGTTGGTCTGCTGGAGGTGTCACATCGCTCCCTCCCCAGATGTGGGGAGGGAGCAGACTGGGCCCAGTCGCTCGCACTGAGTGTATTTCGGAAGTTTCCGTCGCATGAACGAAAAGACGCGCTTCATGCTGGCGCTGATCACGCCGGCGGTGCTCGTGCTGCTGTTGTTCCAGGTCGTGCCGATTTTGACCGGAGCCAATGCAAGCTTTCGCGACTGGACATTGCACGATCCCAAGCGCACCTGGGTCGGACTTGCCAATTACGTTCACGTGCTTCGCGACGCGGAATTTCGCGACATCGTGCTCCCCAACACGTTCGGCTTCATGGTCGCGACCGTCGCTTGCTCGCTTCTCCTCGGGCTTGCGATCGCGCTGATGCTGAACAAGCGCTTCCCCGGGCGCTGGGTGGTTCAATCCTTCGTCTTGCTGCCGCTGATGGTCGCTCCCGTCATCGCCGCCATCATGATCCGGTGGATGTTTAACGATCAATTCGGTGTGGTGAACGCGGTACTCGAGGGCTTGGGCTTTGCGCCGGTCTCGTGGCTGACGCAGCGCTGGACGGCGTTTGGAGTGATTCTGCTCACCGACGTGTGGCTGTGGACGCCCTGGTTCGCGTTGATCCTGCTCGCCGGACTGCAGAGTCTTCCTGCCGAGCCGTTCGAAGCCGCGCGCATCGATGCGGCCAGCGCTTGGCGCACCTTCCGTTACATCACGCTGCCGATGTTGCGCCCGGTCATGGTGGTCTGCATCGTGATCCGCGCGATCGACGCGTTCCGCACCTTCGACATCGTCTGGACGATTTCCGGCGGCGGGCCGGCGCGCGCCACCGAGGTGTTCAGCATCTATGCTTATGTGGAGTCCTTCCAGTTTCTCAACCTCGCCCGCGGCTCTGCGGCTGCCGTGATCGGGGCGATCATCATCGTGGTCTTCGCGCTGCTGCTCTATCGCATCCTCAATCGCTTCGTGGAGGTGTCGAGGTGAGAGATGTGGCGGTAGTCCCGGCGCGATCCGTCGGTTTCTTCGCCGCGCTCGCGCCGCGAGGCAAGACGGTGTTCTTCGTGCTCGCGGCGGTCGCGGTTTGCCTCCTGTTCGCGTTTCCAGTGTTCTGGCTGGTGTTGACCTCGTTGCGGCCCGGAACCGGCGTCTACTATGTGCATCGGGGGACCGAGTTCACCGTCGACAACTTCCACGAGGTGTTGTCGCAGGAGATCGTCCTGCGAGCGCTGTTCAACAGTTTCATGATCTCGACGCTGGCGACCGTGCTCTCGCTCGGCGTTACGGCAACTTCCGGCTACATGCTGTCGCGTTTCAAGGGGCCGATCCCGAACGCCTGGTTTTCCTTGATCTACATTTTTCGTTGCGTGCCCTACGTTGCCTGGGTGCTGCCGCTCTATTTCGTGACGCAACAGCTGAACATTTTCGACACCTATTGGGGGCTGCTGCTGCCGCACATTGCGGTTCACATCTGCTTCTTCTCCTGGATCATGAAGGGCTTCTTCGACGGCATCGACCCTTCCATGGAATACGCGGCCATGATCGACGGCTGCTCGCGCTGGGGCGCGTTCTGGCGCGTCGCCATGCCTTCGGCAATTCCCGGCCTCACCGCGCTTGCGATTCTGTGCTGGCTCTATACCTGGAACGAGTTCCTGTTCGCACTGATCCTGACGTCGCACGAGACGCCGATCTTGACGGTGGTGATGGCGCAGTTCGTGCACGAGCTCGGCATGGAATGGCACCTGATGAGCGCGACCGCGGTGATTGCGCTCGTTCCGGCGCTGATCGTGACGCTGTTCGGCCAGAGATACGTCATTCGCGGGCTGAGGATCTAGGCTCATGGCCGATATCGTGCTCACGAACGTGCATAAGGTTTATGGCCACGTCGTCGCCGTGAAGGACATCAATCTTGCGATCAACGATTGCGAGTTCGTCGTGCTGGTTGGTCCGTCAGGCTGCGGCAAATCGACGACGCTGCGCATGATCGCCGGGCTCGAGGAGATCAGCGGCGGCACGATCGCGATCGGCGGCCGGGTCGTGAACCACCTGCAGCCGAAGGATCG
>WNFR01001739.1_pt1 | contig 22753 bp, 27 predicted proteins | sample 5400221 | NCBI WGS metagenome assembly WNFR01 (sample SAMN13153357, study PRJNA577476) | soil metagenome | isolation source: 40 cm soil under Madrone tree | place: USA:California | collected 2016-06-14 | reverse complement strand
AAACCATCTCTCCAACGGCTATGAGGGGACTTACGGCTTGGGACTGGCCTGGCAACATCCGTGAGCTGGAAAACTTTATTGAGCGGGCGGTGATAATCACTCGCGGCAAATCGCTTGAGGCGCCGCTCCGAGAACTGGAAAGGACCAATACTATCGAGTTCCCGAACGCCAATCAGCATGAAGTTGATCAAGTCGCCGGAGAAAGAACAAATTCGCCAAACGACAAAACCAGCATCGCTGACGAATACGAGAGAAAGCAGCGCGATGAGATCATTCGAGCGCTGACTGCATGTAAGGGACGTGTGGGTGGTACCGACGGTGCTGCCGCACGCCTGGGAATGAACCGCACGACTCTCCTTTCTCGCATGAAAAAGTTCGGCCTCTATGCCAAGCAGTATGCTTGATCTACACTCCCCCTCTTTTTCCTAACCCTCACCCGTAGCTCGACACTTTCGACGCTTTCAACCTCTTCGACCTCGGCATATCAAGTTCTGGCGGCCGTCTCCCGAGAATTCAACGATTTACGCCCTCACAAGTTTGGCGTGTGGCTTGCCTTATCGCAAGCGTGGGAAAAAACAATGCTGAAGATCTCGCTCCTTGATGGTCGTACCCAGCGTCGGTTGATTGTGGAGGGAAAGCTCATAGCACCCTGGGTAGCAGAGCTAAAGAGTGCGTGCGAAGACGCGAGAGCAGACCTTTGTGGCCGCGGTCTCGTGGTCGAAATAAAACACGTAACGACGATCAGCCAGGAAGGCGAAAACGTAATCCTTGAATTGATAAACGCGGGAATCAGATTTCGCGGCCACGGCGTATTCACGAAACGCGTGCTGAAACAACTGACCCGCCGCGCAGTCGGCAATTTTCGGGAGATGAAGAAATGAGTGAACCTGCGCACATTCAATTTCGTGAACAGCAAGCAAACCTAAACGCGAGAGGCGAGGACGTTTGCAGGATCTCCAGTGAAGATCTGAATTCGTTATATCAGCTTTCGTTTCTACTAACGCGTGATCATGAAAGGGCAGAAAGATGCTTTGTAGTCGGTCTTAAAAATCTTATCAGAGGAAACCGCGCGTTCAATCAATGGGCCCATGCGTGGGCGAAGCGGATCGTAATCGAGAATGCAATTCATGAGGTGAATCCGCAACCCCGGGTCGCCCATTCCTACTCGTCTGCAATTGTTTTCCCCTACGGGGCCCGGCTGTTGACTCCTCCAGGCGGACATTTCGAACTCGAGGCCATTTTAGCGCTTGAAGATTTCGAGCGGTTTGTCTTCGTAATGTCCGTCCTGGATCACTACTCCGAGCACGACTGTGCGCTCTTTCTTGATTGTTCGGTTTTGGAAATTCGGGAGGCCCGCACTCGCGCTTTGGAGAAGCTCATTGACTCGCTCCACATAGCCTTTGTTCACAACGAAGTTTTCACACAGGAGAGAAGTAGGTGATTCATTCTGCCCAACCGAATCTCACTAAATCACGCCTGTACGCAACGGTGCTGGCGATTACCTGGCGACAATTGAAAGCGGGGAAAACGCACGCATAGCCCGCGGCGAGCGACTTATGGCCTTAAGTAAGCTCCTGCCTCAAGTCAATGCCGGAGTTTCAGAGCATGTCGAGCAAATCAACCTGGCTACGTTCGGCTTGAAATTGCCGGGCGTTCCGGCGGTGATTGGGCCGTACTCGTACAGCTCGGTGGATGCAAACCTAAGTCAGACGCTCTTCAGTTTCGAATCTATCGAGCGTTTTCGCGCTGCTCGCACCGCCGAGCAGGCCGCACAACTCACTTACAACGATGTTCTTGACGTCGTGACGCTAGCGGTTGGAAATGCATATCTGCACGTCATTGCGGCTAGCTCGCGTATTGAGGCGCAGCAGGCGCAGGTGCGTAATGCCCGCACTCTGTACGACCAGGCGCTCGATGAGGGGCAGGCCGGCACTGCTCCACGAATCGATCTTACGCGGACTGAAGTTCAACTGCACACCGAAGAATACAATCTCAGCGTTTCGCGCAATAATTTCGACGTCGCAAAACTCGATCTGAGCCGCGCGATCGGTTTGCCCCTAGGCCAAGAGTTCAATCTTACTGACCAACTTGCATATTCCGAGATCAATCCGCCTACTGTGGATGACGCGCTGAAGCTAGCGTACAGGTCGCGCAATGACCTCCGCGCCACACTCGATTCCGAGAAAGCAGCCGCGCAGAGCCTTTCGGCCGCCAAAGGCGAACGCTTTCCAGTAATCGCTGCCAACGCTGATTACGGCGACATCGGGACGACCTTCGGGCACTCGCATGGTGATTTTACTTTTCAAGCCGGCGTGAACATTCCCATTTTCACCGGTGGCCGGATCAAAGGCGACATAACCCAAGCCGAAGCTCAACTCCGACAGCGCAAAGCCGAAGCCGAGAACGTTCGCGGCCAGATTGACTACGACGTACGCACTGCATTTCTCAACCTGAATGCCGCGAAAGAGCAAGTGGAAGTGGCCAAGCAAAGTGTCGCACTTGCCAATGAGAGCCTCGCCCGGTCGAAAGACCGCTTCACTTCCGGCGTGACAGACACCGTCGAGGTGGTGCAAGCCGAGCAGGCTCTCTCCAGCGCCAACGATCAATACATCACCAGTCTTTACAACCACAGCCTCGCCAAGCTCTCACTGGCTCGCGCTCTCGGAGTTGCGCGCACCAGCTATGAACAGTACCTCGGAGGGAAGTAATGTCGAACAAGATCGGAAACCAAACTACGGAAGCGCGCGAAGAAGACGTTACGGCGCTTTTGGAGCACGAGCCTGAAGTCATGAAACCGGACGTAGCAAGTGAGAGTCTTCAGAACCCTTCAACCACTCGCCGCAGGAAAACGCTCCTGATCTCCATCGCAATCGTCATTGTTGCTGTGATCGGAGATTACTTCGTTCGCAGTGCCTTCCTCTACGAAGACACAGACGATGCGCAAATACATGGCCACGTAATGCCCCTTAGCGCCCGCATTAATGGTCAGGTGCAAGAAGTGCGCGTGATTGAGGGCCAGCTAGTGCATGCCGGCGATGTACTCGTAGTCATAGATCCGAAGGACTACAAGATCGCGGTTAATCAAGCGAGGGCAAATCTGGCCGACGCGGAAGCAACTGCTGCCAGTTCGATGTGGAGCGTGCCGGTTACCTCTGCAACGGCCTGGAGCACTCTTGATTCCTCACAGACGGCGATTGACAACGCGGGAGCTGGGGTAAAAGCAGCTGAGCGGAATCTGGAGTCAGCAAAAGCTTTGCTCTTACAGGATGAAGCCAATGCCGAAAAAAGCGACGCAGACCTCGCTCGTTACGCGCAGCTCGTCGCGAAGGAAGATATTTCGCGGCAACAATACGACCAAGCTTTAGCTGCGGCGAAGGCGAATCGCGCTGCTGTTGTTTCCGCCACCGCGGCCGTTCAGTCCTACGAGCAGGCCCTTCATCAGGCAGAAGGAAAGCTCTTGCAGGCGAAAGCCGACCTTCGCAGTGCCCAGACTGCTCCGCAGCAGGTTTCCGTGGTGCGTGCCAAAGCCGACGCTGCCAACGCACAGGTAGATCAACGCAAGGCCCAGTTGGATCAGACTGAACTCGATCTCAGCTATACCATGATCCGCTCTCCCGTGAATGGAATTGTTGGGAGAAAGACTGCGGAAGTCGGCCAGAACGTGAGCATCGGACAAGAACTCGTGGACGTCGTTCCCCTCGACGATGTCTGGGTGACGGCCAACTTCAAAGAAACGCAACTTGAGCACATGAAAGCGGGTCAGCCAGTCGAGGTAAAGGTCGATGCCTATGGCCGTACCTGGAAAGGTCATGTAACCAACCTCGGCGGTGGCACCGGTTCCGTGTTCAGCCTACTGCCCCCGGAAAACGCGACCGGAAACTACGTAAAGGTCGTGCAACGGGTGCCGGTGCGAATCGATTTCGACCGCTCTCCGACACAAGACTTCAACGCTGAAGGACTACTGAAACCAGGCTTGTCAGTCGGGCCCAGCGTGAGGGTCAGATGAGCAACGAGCAAGGCATCACCGCCGACCAGCCAGGGTCGAAACCGAAGGTCAACCCGTGGATCATTGGCGTGGCGGTTTCGCTCGCTGCATTCATGGAAGTGCTCGATACCAGCATTGCAAATGTGGCCCTCCCCCACATCGCGGGCAACCTCGGCGCAAGCAATGATGAAAGCACGTGGGTGCTGACGACCTATCTCGTATCCAATGCTATCGTGCTTCCGATCAGCGGCTTTCTCGTTAGCTGGCTGGGACGCAAGCGCTTTTTCCTGACGTGCATTGTGTTCTTTACTGCCAGTTCCTTTTTATGCGGTATCGCTCCGAGCCTCGGCTTGCTTCTTTTATTTCGCGTAATGCAGGGCGCATTCGGTGGCGGACTCCAACCCATGGCACAGGCGATTCTCGCTGACACATTCCCTCCAGCGAAGCGTGGCCTGGCCTTTGCGCTATATGGAATCACTATTGTCTGCGCGCCTGCCGTTGGTCCCACATTCGGAGGCTGGATCACTGACAACTATTCCTGGCGCTGGATTTTCTACATCAATGCTCCCGTGGGAATTCTGGCTGTGCTGCTGGTTTATCAGTTGCTCCAAGATCCTCCTGATTTATTCCGCGAGAAAAAGGGAGCGGGAAGGTTCGACTACATTGGCTTTGCTCTGCTCGCCATAGGTGTCGGGGCTCTCCAGGTCGCGCTCGATAAAGGACAAGAAGATGATTGGTTCGGATCGCATTTCATCACCACGTTGATCGTCATTGCCGCGGTGGGTCTGGTTTCCCTGGTGATCTGGGAATGGTTCCAGAAGGAACCCATCGTGGACGTCCGTTTGTTCAAGATTTTCAATGTCGCTAGTAGCAACTTGATGTTCTTCGTGCTTGGCGTGGTCCTCTTCAGCTCGACCGTGCTTCTCCCACAATTTCTGCAAACATTGATGGGCTACACGGCCGAAGCAGCGGGCATGGTGCTGTCTGGAGCAGCCATTCTCCTCTTGTTCGTTTTACCGCTGGTTGGCCGACTGCTGGCGCGATTCCAGGCCCGTTACCTACTGGCGTTCGGGTGGATCACACTGGCTCTAGGGATGTATATCTCGTGCAAGCAGCTTGATTTGCTTATAAGTTTTCGGGCCGCTATGTGGATTCGCATTGTGGGTTACCTGCCGGTCGGATTTTTGTTCGTCCCCCTCACGGCTGCCGGCTACGTTGGCCTTCCAAAGCAGAAAAGCAATGCTGCGGCCGGCCTGATGAACTTCATGCGTAACATCGGGCAAAGCGTAGGCACGTCGGCCGTAACTACGTTGATTGCACGCCGAAGTCAGTACCATCAGTCCGTACTGGCCGAATACACGCGGACTCCTCGCTTTAATGCGGCTGTCACGGCGTTAGCGACCCGTCTGACACATGTCGGGCTGGGCGCGCATTATGCGCAGCAGCAGGCGCTCGCCAGAATGTACGCCATGCTAATGGGACAGGCCCAAGCCATTTCCTACGTTGAGGTGTACTGGCTTCTGGCAATTGTTTCCGTATTGATGTTTTTCTTGTCTTTCTTGCTCGCTAAGAACCAACCGGGTGCAGGCGGTCAAGTTGCAATGCATTAACGAGGACGTGATGGCAAAGAAACACGAATCGAAGTGGAATATCGAAGAAATGACCGACCCAGATATATACGACGCAATTCTCTACCTTGAGCCGGATCCACAATACCGGAAGCAGCACAATGACGATACCGCTTTTGTGATTTGCCTCTGCGTGGTGATCCTGCTGTTGGGGCTCTTAGGGTTTATGTGTCTTTACTACCGGTAGGAGGGGCAGTTTTCGGGCAACACTTGAAAATGACATTGAACCCGGCAAGCATTTCGGCGCTAGCGGCCATCTTTGGCTCGCTTACCGGCGCATTGGCTTCCAGTTTGAGCACCTGGATTACCCAACGTCACCAAGATCGACGTGATCTCCTCGCCAAAAGAATTTTTCACCGCGAGCAGCTGTATTCAGACTTCATCAGCGAAAGCGCGCGAGCCGTTGCTGATGCCATCCAACATAGCTTTCAAGACCCGAATAAGCTCATCCCTACCTACGCACTTGTAAGCCGAATACGTTTGAGCTCGTCAAGGGAAGTGCTCACGAGCGCTGAACGGGTCATTCAGCACATTATTAGTACGTATTCGGAGCCAAACCTTACTCCCGACCAAATGCAGTCCAGAGTGGCCGTGCGCGCGGATCCTTTGCGCGAGTTCAGCAATATCTGCCGGGCTGAACTTGAGGCGATGCAAAAGCAACTACGATAACGCGCTCTGGGTACGAAATCGCGTTCAGGCCCTCCGCCCCATGTGTGCTCAAAGTCAGTCTCTCGTCCACTTCAACACTTTCAACACATTCGTCAGCCATGGGACGGATGATTTTGCATTCCACGCTCTAGAACTCAATCACTTAATTCAGAGTGATATTTGGCATGAGCCTTGCCTTCTCCATGAGTGATGGCACGGAAATTCCAAATGGAGATTGCAGCTATGGTTCAAACTCGATCTCTGTCGCCTCTGCCGCGAAATGCTCATTCTGTTCCCTTCGTCGAGTTGCGACAGTCACTTGCCAGTCAAGTTTCCGCCATCTCGCTATTCGTGGATCAACTCATGCGCTTCATTCTGAAGTTTCGAAACGCAGATGGAAGTGAGACCGACATCGAGATGGCCCTGCACGAGGCCCTAGTAAATGCCGTGATGCACGGCAATGGTGAGAACTCTTGCAAGCGCGTGTACGTCACGTGCCGCTGCTACGTTGACGGAGAAGTCTCGATCACAGTTCGGGACGAGGGACACGGCTTCAACAGCGAGACAATACCGGATCCCACAAGTCCAGAAAACCGGATGTTCACGCACGGTCGCGGAATCTACCTGATGAAGACGTTAATGGACGAAGTCTCTTTCGAAGAAGGCGGCGCGGTTGTCATGATGCGGAAGAAATCTAACGCAAGCTCAGCCGAACAGAGGAAACCATAATGACGAGGACATTCTCAAGGTTCGCGCATGCAATACTTCGAGCCGGAGCCCTCGTATGCGTGCTTAACAAACCGACGAGAGTGCATTATGTTGATAAATGAGGAGCCCGATTGGAATATCGAAGACCTAACCGACGTCGAGATATATGCCGCGATTCGCTATCTTGAGCCTGAGTCGCAATGTCCGAACGAGGGGAATAACGATTACGGAGTTGTGATCTGCGTCTGCTTGGATATCGCCCTGATAGCCTGCCTAGCGTTCCTCTGGTTCGACTAAAGATAATAAGCGTTTTTCGTTATATATCCCAGATGCACCTGCCATTTTGAAAGAATGAAATTAGTCCGTCTTCACTGATTTTGAGTACATTTCCAAATCGTGAAGCAGAGATGGCCGCGGTAGTACGACCGCCCTCGATGGTCTCGGGAAACACATCGGTCAAGTCCGGGTGTCGTAGGATGGCCCCGAAGGCGAGCAGGTTGGATTGAGAATCCAGAACGATTCCTCCGTCGATCCTGGCCACAGTCTCCAGCACGGCACTCGGGACATCCATGATGCGCTTCTGGTGCAACAGGTAATGAAATTGGTCTTTTGCGCCTGCGACCGCGTGTTGGCCATGATTGGGAAGTGACGTAAGTAAATCAGTCCGCGAGACAAGGCTTGCGGCCATCTCTGGGTCGTCCAGCACAACCAACAAGCCACCGCGACGATCCTCTGCGAGATTCAAGGCGGTAGTAAACAAACGTTCTGCCAGTTCTGTGTCGCGGATGGCCTCCTTCCAAAGGTCGTATTTACGCTGGGCGTCTGTAAGTCTCCATCGGCCATCCAGGAAGTGGAAAACCTGAACGCCGTCAGCGAAGATCTTCATCTCTCCGTTGGGAGTAAGAATCATGCAAACATGTCCGCCGCACAGGGTCGCCCTCGCGTGCGTCTTATACCTCGCCGGTGGTGGGACGGGAAGATTAGTGTCGGCGAAAGGGCGAGCCCATTCCTCGACATCGACGATTTCTGCGAGGAATCCATTCTGGTCTACCAGCGCGAGTGTCTGCAGCCCATCACAGAGACGATAGAAACTGCGAATTGAGGTGACCGCGGGAGAATAGCGCAATGCGCCGACAGGCGTGACCGGCGGCTCATGGCACGGATCGGGGTATTTGCCGAATAGCAGCGCGCCCGTCGAGATACGCCGGTTTTCGTATGTGCTAAGAGAGCTGGTCCGAAGAACTTCAATCGTATCTTCTACCCGGTCTGGCCCTTGCCAAATTTCCTGCGCGTATGGATCGCCATCAATGCAAGCTGAAACATATCGATCCTCCGGGAGTCCACGAAAAAGCTCAAACCGTTTTTCTACGCGATCGGTGTCCGCGATCGTCCTGTAGCGAGAGTCCAGGACGGCTCCGATCCCTTTCAACAACTTTAGTTCTTCAGTGGAGAAGGGTTCGTTGCGAGTCAGGGAGTAGCGAGATCCGAGCCAACACAAGTCTAATGAGGTCTGATCAGAACTATTGGTCATGCCGCAAGCGGCAGGCTCCAGACCCGTTTCGATCGCTTGCAAGTTCGCCGAAGGAAAGAAGTAATTGATTCCGCCTTCGACGAGTTTTCCGTAGAGGCCATCGATAAAAGCAGGAGCACGAGTCCGTTCTGGCATGAGAACGATCCGACGAGTCAGGATGATTTCCTTAATCAGATGATGACAAACGAGTAAGCGACTCATGGCCTTGCTGCAACTGGGCCGTTACGTTCTCTTGCGGATCACGCGAATAGTGGAGCAAGACAATTTCTCGGGATCGCTTTCGAATTGCCAGATTGTTCAAATCAGTTTTCGAAAACTGGGACTGAAGCCTATTGCCGTCAAGAACTTCTCTACTCCGGGCAAGGACACTCACGTTGTAGGCTGTTGTTTGCTGGGCAATTACTTCAAGCCTGTAGGTTCCGGTCACAGGCCCGCATACCTGGAGTATTCCTCGGCAGGTATCCGCACCGCCCAGATCGTCGCAATTGACGTAACCTTGCGCCACCGGTAATGCATCCCAGGCGCGTTTGGTAAGCGGGTCAAAGCCAATCCTGCGTCCACGAGGATCGGTCAATACCACACCTATATTGGGTGGGCCATTGTTATCGGTACGGAAGTCAATATCGAGCTCGCCCAGTGAAAAGCAATCCTCAGTATCGTCGGGATCTACATCGTCCATGAAATCGTGAATGCGCGCATCAGCCAACCTGGAGACGTGCACGAAATTAGCGTGGCTCAGCTCAGGCCGCGGGATGATCACCATAATAAATGTGAGTATGTTCACAATTCTGCAATTCAACACATTCGCTCCCATGCTTGCCCTGTCAAGCAGCACATTTCCAGGAAGAAGACGTGATTCTTCACGACGGGATTCCGTGTAAAGTCGTACTCTTTAAATTCCACACGCTATTCCTTTGACCAGACCACTTCGTGGCGTAGCGCAGGCGAACCCAGCCCCTTTCTCTCGGCCAGCTCGTTCGCTCGACTCGAATGTCGCAATCCATTTGCCAAGAAATCTCACCGCCGAGATTCGTTCCTCTCTTCGTTTTCTCAAGCGATTAGGCGTATGCCCGCCACTCTCTTAGCGAATTCGGCTGTCGAGTAATTCGGCTGTCTCGACACTTTCGACCTCTTCGACATGGTGCGTGGCGGACGGCCAGAAAAAGTCGTTCATTCGGCGAGGTCTAGCAACGTCCCGGCTTTGGCATGCAAGTTGCGTTTGCGAAATATGGCAGATGGGTCACCTTCCTAGTGGAGATGACGGATTGGAACGAAGGAAATGGAATCGCCTGACTGACGCGCCTGACGAGCGGACGACCTTCGGGCCACATACACAACTAGCCGAGCAGCGTCACGGCTCAGGCGCGTCAGCGAAGCGATTCAGGGAAAAATAATGATAAAGCGGACATGTGCAGGATTAATGAGTGCGGTGTTGCTGCTGAATGTACTGGGCTGCAACAACAGTAAGGGTGCGAGCTTCGGCCCCGCCTCCGCCGCCGGTGGTCGAAGTCGCACCTGTCGTTCAACGGACCGTGCCCGTTATAGGCGAGTGGGTAGGAACGACTGAAGGATATGTCAACGCGCAGATTCAGCCTCAGGTGAGCGGTTACCTGATTCGTCAGGATTATCGGGAAGGGGCATACGTCAAGAAGGGTCGAGTTCTTTTTGAGATCGACCCCCGCCCATTCCAAGCAGCGCTCGATCAAGCTAAAGGGCAACTGGCACAGGAGGAGGCGCAGGTGGCCAACGCTGACCTGAACGTAAAGCGCGACATTCCGGAGGCGGAAGCTCACGCCATCCCCCAGGGTCAGCTTGATACCGACACGCAGTCGCTCCGCGGGGCGAAGGCAGCAGTCGAGGCCGATCAGGCGGCAGTCGAACAGGCTCAGTTGAATTTGGGCTACACGAGAGTCGTTTCGCTGGTCGACGGAATCGCCGGAATCACTACGGTGCAGGTGGGCAATCTTGTGGGCCCATCCGCGGTGCTCACCTCGGTTTCACAGGTCAATCCGATCAAAGTTTATTTTCCAATCAGTGAACAGGAATATCTGCGCATGGCGGATGGCGGCGCTCAGCACAACGTGGACTGGTTGACACACGCTTCGCGAATTCAGTTGCAGATGATTCTGGCAGACGGAGGCGCAGCTCAGCGAACGCCTAGCACTCGTGCAGCTTTACCAGGCTCTCGGCGGCGGATGGCAGCAGTAGTGGCGAAATGACAAAAGATTTTGGAGAGGTAGACGTAAAGAAAGGCAGTTTGACAATGAAGACGAAGTTATTTGTTTCGATACTCGTATTGGTTAGTGTCGTGCCAGGTGCGCTTGCGGCTGGCGCCGAGGGCGAAACGAATGTTCACACTGGAAGCGGTCAATTGCTTGTTACTCCCGTTGAGGACTCAGCGTCCCCGAATGTGCAAACAGATCCCGGTGTTCTGGCGAACGATCCGAAGCAAGCGTCGCAGGACTTTGACTCTATATTGATTGCAATTACGGAGAAGTTCTCTGGCACGCTTGCTGCTATTGCCGACGCTATTAAACGTGGCGAACTAACCACAGATCAGGGGAGAGAGATAAGTGCACAGCAATATCAGCTGGTCCAAATGCAGTTTGAACTGGTCAGTCTGTGGCGTGAAATGGAGGAACAGGATTCGGCGAACATTCCAACGCTTCAGGCCAGCCCGGATCTCACGCAAGAAAACGAAGCCGTGGTGGTGGCGTTGCCCTTTTCATCGTTGCAACTCAACCCTTCCATGGCTGAGTACCTCGGTTTGACGCCATCCCAAATTGACGCTATCCAGCAAGTGATGGTGCGGGAACAACATAGGCTTGAGCCTTTGATGTCACAGTTTCGAATTACACGAGAGAAGTTTTTTGCAATCGGCAGTGAGCGCATGAGCGAGAGCGAGATGAAGAGCCTGGCTGACACGGAAGCAACTGTGTTGGGAAAATTGATCGTCGCCAACGCTCGCATGCAATCCAAAATCTACAAGATTCTAAGCCCCGAGCAGCAAAAAAAGATCAGCGATTTCGAACGAACGCAGAGGACAGGCCACGATGCGCGTTAAGTAGAAGCGCCTAATTGCTGCTCCAAGCCCTCGATCTTGGTCTCCGCCTCCTGCAAGAGATCATAGGTCGGCTGCGATGGCACCTGCATGACAAGTTCGCCTTAATGCCGATCTTTATCTATCAGCGGACTCGGGACGGTAATCCGGTACACGGCTGGGATCAGTGGGTATCGTTCGGCGGGCGCCCGGAGGTCTTCTTTACCAAGTATCTGTCGTTGGCGTTCGAGGGAGGCTTCGACCATACTCACAGCAGCACTGGCCAATTCGACGGCTGGCTGCGCAAATTCACCATCGCGCCTCAAATTGGCGCTGGCCGCCAGTTCTTCAGCCGCCCAGTGCTCCGCGCATTCTTGACTTACGCGAATTGGTCCGATGGACTGCGCGGATTAGTGGGCGGGATTCCCTTCCAGAATCGGACGGACGGCCTTACGTATGGAGTGCAAGCGGAAACGTGGTGGTAGAACCAGAGGTCAGAGAAATGGCGAGTCCAGAAATGACAACGAGCTCATCGGCAATACAAAATGCTTCGCCGGTTACGATTGCTGAAAACTACACACGTCCACTCGCTATCGTCACCACATTGTTTTTCATGTGGGGTTTTATCACTTCTCTGAACGACATTCTGGTGCCGCACCTGAAGTCGATCTTTGAACTCAGTTACGCGCGAGTGATGCTGATCCAGTTTGCGTTCTTCTCGGCGTATTTTTTGTTTTCGATTCCATGGTCGAAGATCGTGAACGCGATTGGTTATCAGAAGACCATGGTGGCTGGCTTGCTGAGCATGGCCGTGGGTGCGTTTTTGTTTCTGCCGGCCGCGTCCTTTGCGTCGTTCCCGCTGTTTCTGGGGGCGCTCATTGTTCTTGCAGCGGGCATCACCGGTCTGCAGGTAGCGGCAAACCCGTACGTGGTGGTTCTCGGCAAACCGGCAACGGCCTCGAGCCGGTTGGATCTGACGCAAGCCTTTAACTCGCTCGGCACCACGATCGCTCCAAAACTGGGAGGGCTGCTGATCCTCAATGCGGTGCCGCTCGCGATTGAAGAGTTACGCCAGCTTTCGCCGCAGGCGCTGCATCTGTACCGCGTGCAGGAGGCTGCCTCGGTGAAGATGCCATACATCGTAATCGGTGTCGCGTTGTTGCTGCTCGCCGTTCTGATCGCGGCGTCCAAGCTGCCGAAGATCCAACATGTGGAATACCGTCCAGGAGAAAAGGTCAGAGATTCAGTCTGGAGACATCCAAATCTGATCTTCGGCGCACTCGGAATCTTCGCGTACGTGGGCGCAGAAGTCTCCATCGGAAGCTTCCTGGTGAACTATTTCGGCCAAGCGGACATTGCGGGTTTGTCCGCAAAGACTGCGGCAGGTTACGTCTCGTTCTACTGGGGCGGCGCCATGGTAGGGCGCTTTCTCGGAGCGGCGGTTTTGCGCAGGATTAAAACCGGGCACCTCCTGGCCATATGTGCGCTCTGCACGGCAGCCCTCGTCGTCATTTCCATGTTAACCAGCGGGCACGTCGCCATGTGGAGCATTCTTGCAGTTGGATTCTTCAACTCCATCGTGTTCCCGAGCATCTTTAGTCTTGGAGTGGCCGAGCTTGGGCCTCTGACGGGAAATGCATCCGGCATTCTGAATATGGCTATCGTGGGTGGTGCAATTCTGCCGCTTATTCAAGGGGCGATTGCGGATCATATCGGCATTCACCACGCATTCTTTGTGCCCGTGATCTGCTACTTGTACATCTTGTTCTATGCATTGAACGGATCGAAACCAAACAGTGAACGTTACGTCAGCGCTTACAACTGACTTAGGAGTTAGCGATGCTGATTGCAGGCGACATCGGCGGTACAAAAACAGACTTGGCGATCTACTCGAGCAAATCGGGGCCGCACGCACCACTGGCTGAGACCGAAGTTCATAGCGCCGACTATCCCAGCCTGCAGGCCATGGTCGCAGAGTTTCTCTCGCGGGCAAAAATGTCGGTCGACGTTGCCTCGTTTGATGTCGCCGGTCCAGTGATCGACGGGCACGTGAAAACAACCAACTTGCCCTGGGTGATGGATGAAAGCTCGCTCGCCAGGGACTTGAATCTCAAGTCCGTCCACCTTATGAACGACCTGGAAGCGGTGGCGCGGGCAGTGCCCGTCTTGCGTGCACTCGACCTGCTTACACTAAATAAAGGAGAGGCAGTTCTGAACGGCCCCATCGCAATCATCGCGCCGGGGACGGGTCTGGGTGAATCCTTTCTCACCTGGGATGACTCACAGTATGTGGCGCACAGCTCCGAGGGTGGGCACTGTGATTTCGCGCCGACAGAGGAGCGGCAAATTCGTTTGCTTGAGTACCTGCTGCCGCGTTTCGGTCACGTCGGAGTCGAGCGTGTCTGTTCCGGAATCGGCGTTCCCAACATTTACGAATATCTTCGCGATGAAGAGAAAATAACGGAAAGGCCCGAAGTTGCTCAATCGATCGCGTCCGCCAAAGATCATACGAAAGCAATCGTGAATGCCGCCGTTGACCCGCACAATCCAAGTGAATTGTGCCGGGCGACCGTCGAGATGTTGGTTTCGATTCTCGCCAGCGAAGCGGGCAATCTGGCGCTGAAGGTTCTTGCGACAGGCGGTATCTACATGGCTGGCGGCATCGCCCTGCACCTTTTGAGCGCGCTGCAGGAATCGCAGTTCATGCAGACGTTTACAAGAAAAGGCCGCTTCAAAGACCTGATGGCACGCATGCCCGTTCACGTCATCACGACACGCGCGGCGTTGGTAGGAGCTGCGACCTACGGACTTGAGAACCTGAAAAACCATAAGGAGTAGTACATGAGCAACAGCTTCCCTATCGTCTACCTGGCCCGACACGGCGAAACGGCTTGGACAGTCACCGGTCAACACACCGGTCTTACTGATCTGCCGCTCACTGACCGCGGGGAGCGCAATGCGCGACGGCTGGGAGAACGCCTGAGCGGACTCAAGTTTGCGAAAGTGTTCACCAGCCCCTTGCAGCGCGCCATGCGGACATGTGCGCTGGCCGGGTTCGGATCCGTAGCTGAAACTGGCCGAGACTTGGTCGAATGGGATTATGGCGAGTACGAAGGCCGCCTCACGGTTGACATCCTGCGAGAACGTCCGGACTGGCAGTTGTTCCGCGACGGCTGCCCGGGCGGCGAATCGCCGCAGCAAGTCGCTGCGCGGGCTGATCGCGTAGTGAGCCGCGTGCGCGCGGTGGCTGGAGATGTTCTGCTTTTTTCCAGCGGACATTTTCTCCGAGTGTTGGCCACACGCTGGATCGGGATTGAGCCAATTAACGGCAGATCTCTCGTGCTGGGCACGGCGAGCCTGAGCGCACTGAGTTACGAGAACAGCCCGTCCCAGCCCGCGATCCGGCTGTGGAACGATACCAACCATGTGCTCACGTCCAATTCACAGGAAAGCTCGCCGGCTCACGAGTGCGAACTTACAACCCACGAGGTGACGCGATGAAAGCAACACGACTGCTACACGACGAGGGCCAGAGTCTCTGGCTAGATAACATCACCCGCGAACTGCTGGACAGCGGTACGCTTAAACAATACATTGACGACCTGTCGGTCACCGGACTCACTTCGAATCCGACGATCTTCGACCACGCCATCAAGAATAGCGCGACGTATGACTCGGCGATCAGCGAGAAGTTAAGCAAAGGCAAGTCGGGCGAAGCGCTCTTCTTCGAGCTAGCCATGGAGGATCTCACTCGGGCCGCAGATCTCTTTCGACCAATTCATGAAAGGACGAATGGAGTGGACGGATGGGTTTCGCTGGAAGTATCTCCACTTCTTGCGTACGACACGGCCAGCACGCTCGCCGCAGCCAAAGAACTGTTTGCCCGGGCGAATCGTCCCAACCTGTTAATCAAGATTCCTGGTACCAAGCAAGGAGTCCCCGCAATCGAAGAAGCGATCTTCGCCGGAGTGCCAATTAACGTCACTCTGTTGTTCTCCCGTGAGCACTACTTGGCCGCGGCCGAAGCATTCTTGCGCGGCATTGAGAGGCGCATCGAGGCAGGCCTGAATCCCAATGTCGGTTCCGTGGCATCGGTGTTTGTCAGCCGCTGGGATTCCGCTGTTGCCAGCAAGGTGCCTGAAGAACTACGCAACCAACTTGGCATCGCCATCGCTAAACGCACCTACAAAGCAGCCAGCGCTCTTCGCAGCTCGCCGCGCTGGCAGCGCGTTTACAACCTCGGTGGTCGTCCGCAACGGCTGTTGTGGGCCAGCACGGGAACCAAAGATCCAAAAGCTTCAGACATCCTCTACATCAAGTCCCTGGCTGCGCCCTTCACTGTGAACACCATGCCGGAGGCCACATTGAAAGCCCTAGCTACTCACACTGAATTGGGCGAGTTGCTGCCGCCCGACGGCGGGAACTCCGATGAAGTGCTGGGGCAGTTCGCCAAAGCAGGCGTGGACGTCGATGCTTTGGCCACGCAGCTTCAGGATGAAGGAGCCGAGTCCTTTGTAAAGTCGTGGAACGATTTGATGGGCGTGATTTCTTCTAAGAGTGCGTCGCTTGACAAAAGCGCCACCCTGAAAGCAGTCAGTTAAAGAGGAAACAAGCCGCATGACGCTCGTTCAGACTAAGCACGTAGAGACGAAAGGAGCATGAGCATGGCAGCACACGTTCAACCCCTGGCAAACCGGCCAGCCACCAGAACTCCAGCATGGGACGCACTCGCGTCGCACTACAAGAAAGGTTTCAAAGCTGCATTTGCGTCAGCTTTTCGGAGACGACCCGAAGCGCGGCGAGCGGATGGCAGTCGAGGCTGCAGGCTTGTACCTCGATTACTCCAAGAACCGCATTATCGACCAAACCCTCCGGCTCCTTCTTCAACTCGCAGAAGAATCCGGTCTTCAGGCGCGAATCGATGCCATGTTCGGCGGCGAGAAGATCAATATCACAGAGAAGCGGGCGGTCTTGCACGTGGCCCTGCGCGCCCCTAGAGGGGCTTCGATTCTCGTTGATGGAAAGGACGTGGTGCCCGAGGTTCATTCGGTGCTCGACAAGATGGCTAATTTCTCCGACAGGGTGCGGAGCGGGGCGTGGAAAGGTCATACCGGAAAACGCATTCGTAACGTCGTCAACATCGGGATTGGCGGCTCCGATCTCGGGCCGGTCATGGCCTACGAAGCGCTCAAGCACTACTCCGAGCGCGACATGAGTTTCCGCTTCGTCTCCAACATTGATGGAACCGACTTCGCTGAAGCGGTACGGGACCTCGATCCGTCGGAAACCCTGTTCGTCGTCTCTTCGAAAACTTTTACGACGCTCGAGACGATGACGAACGCCCATACGGCCCGTGCCTGGTCACTCGCGGGACTGGGAGGCGATGCAAGTTCGGTGGCAAAACATTTTGTCGCGGTGGCAACAAATGCCGCGGAAGTGGCGAAGTTCGGTATAGACACCGCTAACATGTTCGAATTCTGGGATTGGGTCGGTGGCCGCTACTCAATGGATTCGGCAATCGGCCTTTCGACCATGGTCGCCATCGGTCCGGATAATTTCCGCAGCATGCTGGATGGCTTCCACCAGATGGACGAGCATTTCCGCACGACCCCCTTCGAGGTCAACCTGCCGGTTCTCATGGGCCTGCTCTCCGTTTGGTACAACGACTTTTTCGGCGCACAGACTGTCGCGGTCTTGCCGTACGAGCAGTATCTGAAGCGTTTCCCGGCATATCTGCAGCAGTTGACGATGGAGAGCAACGGAAAACACATCACACTTGACGGTGAAATAGTCGCCCACGATACCGGCCCCATCTACTGGGGAGAACCGGGAACAAACGGGCAGCACTCGTTCTACCAGTTGATCCATCAAGGGACACGGCTCATCCCTTGCGACTTCATTGCATTTGCCCAGCCGCTGAATCCGGTTGGCCGGCATCATGACATGTTGCTAGCTAATGTTTTCGCTCAGACTGAGGCACTTGCGTTCGGCAAAACACCAGAGCAGGTGAAGGCGGAGGGCACGCCGGACTGGCTCGTCCCCCACCGCGTCTTCGAAGGCAATCGGCCGTCGAACACGATCCTGGCTGAACGGCTCACGCCGGACACACTGGGCAAGCTCGTGGCGCTCTACGAGCACTCTGTCTTCACACAGGGCGTGCTCTGGAACATTGATTCGTTCGATCAGTGGGGCGTCGAACTCGGCAAGGTTCTGGCACAGCGCATTATTCCGGAACTTGAGAACAATCTCGAACCTGCACTCAACCACGACAGTTCAACCAACAGTTTGATTCGTCGCTACCGCAAACACAAGGAGTCGCTATGACAGCACTTGGCTTTAATGAATCTTTATATATCCTGCCGTTCGATCACCGGGGATCATTCCAGACCAAGATGTTCGGGTGGAGCGGCACGCTCAGCCCAGAGCGGACGGCTGAGATCGCCGCTACCAAGCAGGTGATATATGACGGCTTTAAAGCGGCGGTCAAAGCTGGCGTGCCCAAGCAGAAGGCCGGCATCCTCGTCGACGAGCAGTTCGGAGCTGCCATTCTTCGCGATGCCACGGCGCACTCCTACACGAGTGCCTGCCCGGCCGAGAAGAGCGGCCAGGAGGAGTTTGACTTCGAATACGGTGAAGAGTTTGCCAAACACATCGAGGCTTTCAACCCAACTTTCTGCAAGGTCCTGGTGCGATATAACCCAGAGGGGGATCGCGCTCTAAATCGGCGGCAAGCGGCCCGTCTACGAAGGCTCTCTGAATACCTGCACAATGACGGCCGCAGCCGATTCATGTTCGAACTGCTGGTACCACCGGAGAAGGCACACCTCGATCAGGTCAAAGGAGACAAGAAGGCCTACGATCTAGAGATTCGCCCCCGGCTGATGGCCGAGACCATCCAGCAACTTCAGGATGCGCAAGTTGAGCCGGACGTCTGGAAGATCGAGGGACTCGACCGCAGGGAGGACTGCGAGAAGATGGTTGCGGCTGCGCGTCGGGGTGGACGCGACAAAGTCAGTTGCATCATCCTGGGCCGGGGAGAAAACGACCAGAAGGTGCGCGAGTGGTTGACTACGGCCGCCACCGTGCCGGGTTTCATCGGCTTTGCAGTGGGCCGGACTAGTTTCTGGGGGCCGCTCGTTAGCTTGCGGGCGAAGCAGATCACGCGCGATGCAGCTGTCGCGGAGATTGCCCGACGTTACCTGGAATTTGTGAATATTTTTGAGAATGCCCGCAGTAAGACCCGAGCTGCGTGAATCAGTAATGGAGGTTTGCAGTTCAAGCGGCAGGTGTGTGGCCCCGTGGTGACACCCAGGTAGCGCAATGACCCAAACGATTCTGCGATTATTTTCAGAGGAGGAGCGCTTATGCAACTTGGAATGATAGGGCTCGGAAGAATGGGCGCCAATATGGCGCGACGGCTGATCAAGAAGGGACACGACTGCGTTGTGTTCGACAGGTCGCCAAAAACCGTAAGCGAATTGGTCCAGGAGAACGCGGTGGGTGCGGCTTCGCTTCCGGACCTGGTGAAAAAACTCGAGAAACCGCGGGCGGTGTGGCTGATGGTGCCCGCAGCGGTCGTTGACAACACAATCGCTGACTTGCTGCCCGACCTAGAGGCGGGCGACATCCTCATTGACGGCGGAAATTCTTACTATGTTGACGACATGCGCCGCGCACAAGAACTCGCACAGAAAAAAATCCACTACGTGGACGTGGGCACGAGCGGCGGTGTGTGGGGTCTGGAACGCGGTTACTGCATGATGATTGGCGGGGAAAAGGATGTGGTTCAGCACCTCGACCCGATCTTCTCGACACTCGCGCCCGGCATGGGGGACATAGCGCGCACGCCCGGTCGCGAGAAGCTCGATGGCACCGCCGAACAAGGCTATCTGCACTGCGGTCCCAATGGCGCCGGCCACTTCGTCAAGATGATCCACAACGGAATCGAGTACGGAATCATGGCAGCCTACGCCGAAGGCTTGGGCGTTCTGCGTTCCGCCAATGTTGGAAAGCAAGAGCGCAAGATTGACGCTGAGACTACACCGTTGCGCGACCCCGAGCACTACCAGTACGACCTGAATCTGCGGGATGTCGCCGAAGTGTGGCGGCGCGGCAGTGTCATCGCTTCGTGGCTGCTGGATCTCACCGCGGCCGCCTTGCTCCAGGATCCAAACCTCTCGAAGTTTGCAGGCCGAGTTTCTGACTCCGGCGAAGGCCGCTGGACAATCAAAGCCGCGATTGACGAGGCGGTACCAGCGCCAGTTCTCACCGCTTCGCTGTACGAGCGCTTCAGCTCGCGTGGCGAAGCAGATTTTGTGAATAAGCTCTTATCTGCGATGCGCTATGAATTCGGCGGACACGTAGAGAAACCAGCCGAGAAATCAGAGGCTGCTTGAAGGAAGGATTATCCATGACCAATTCCCACTCAGACGCGCTCGTTTTCTTCGGCGCCACCGGCGATCTGGCCTACAAGAAAATATTCCCTGCGTTGCAGGCGATGGTGAAACGCGGACATCTTAATGTGCCCGTCGTCGGCGTGGCCAAGGCTGGTTGGAATCTCGATCAGCTTCGGGCGCGGGCGCACGACAGTCTTGAGAAGCATGGTGGAGTGGATACTGCGGCGTTCGAAAAGCTGTCCGGCTTGCTGCGCTACGTTGATGGCGATTATCAGGACCCGGCAACTTTCGCGGCCCTCCGCAAAGAACTAAAGGACGCACATCGTCCAGCGCATTACCTGGCGATTCCACCTGTTTTGTTTGAAACCGTCGTGGAACAGCTGGCGAAATCGAATTGTGCCAGCGGTGCACGGGTCATCGTCGAAAAACCCTTCGGGCATGATCTGACCTCAGCCCGGGATCTGAACAAGGTCCTGCTTGGGGCCTTCGACGAAGCAGACATCTTCCGTATTGACCACTACCTCGGCAAGCGGCCGGTGAACAACATGCTGGTCTTCCGCTTCGCCAACGCATTCGCGGAAGCCTTTTGGAATCGCAACTACATTGAGAGCGTGCAGATCACCATGGCAGAGGACTTCGGCGTACAGGGCCGCGGAGGTTTCTACGATCAGACCGGAACCATTTGTGATGTGATCCAGAACCACCTATTTCAGGTGTTGTCGAATTTGGCGATGGAGCCGCCGGTCCGATCCGACAGCGAGTCCGTGCGCGACGAGAAAGTGAAAGTGCTGAAAGCAATTCCGCCCATCGAGGAGAAGAACCTTGTGCGCGGCCAGTTCCGCGGCTATCGCGATGAGCACGGAGTAGCCAAGGACTCGCAGACCGAAACCTTCGCCGCTTTGAAATTGGAGATTAATTCCTGGCGCTGGAAAGGAGTTCCTTTCTACATTCGGGCCGGCAAATGTTTGCCCGTAACCTGCACCGAAATTGTCGGCAAGTTTCGCAAACCTCCTACATTGATTCCTGACAGTGTTTTGACAGAGAACCATCTTCGCCTCCGCCTCAGTCCCGAGGTCACAATTGCCATGGGAATGATGTCGCTGGCCCCAGGTGAAGGACTCTCGCTTCAAACCGGTGAAATGGTAGCGAGCCGGTCTCCGCGTGGCGGTGAGATGGACGCGTACGAGCGGGTGTTGGGAGCCGCAATGGAAGGAGACGCCACTCTGTTCGCGCGGGAGGACTACGTCGAGGAGGCATGGCGCATCGTGGATCCGGTGCTGAAAAAGAACACGCCGATTTATCAGTACGCCTCCAATATATGGGGCCCTGGTGAAGTCGAGCGGGTTACGCCTGCTGGAGGCTGGAGCAATCCGACCGTCGGCCAGGACGCACTATCTGTCGCGAGCCAGGCTGCCTGAGAAATGATCAGACCAAATTCTTATGGAGTGGTCATGATTGAGAGAAGCGCGAGATGAAAATTGAAATCTTTACCGATGCCGACTCGGTCGCCGGCGAGGCTGCAAAGCTCATCGCTGGCGACGCTCGGGCAGCGGTCGCAGCTCGCGGCTCCTTTGTGATGGCTGTCAGCGGCGGCCACACCCCCTGGCTTATGCTTCGCGCTCTCGCACTCGAAGGCGTGCCAGGAACGCGGTGCATGTGGCGCAGGTAGACGAGAGAGTCGCGCCCGCAGGAGATCCTGACAGAAATCTCACGCACTTACGCGAGAGCCTGCTTGAGCACGCTCCCTTGCGCCCCGAGCAGATTCATCCCATGCCGGTGGAATCGCCCGACTTGGAGGCGGCATGCAAGCAATACGCGCAGACTCTACAGGCGATCGCCGGCTCCGGTGCCTGGGGACCCGGTCCTCGACGTCAATGATGCGGATGTCGCAGTCAGCGGACTCTACCAGGGAAGGCGGCGGATGACGCTGACGTATCCGATTCTCAACCGCGCCCGGCGGGTGTTGTGGCTCGTGACCGGAAGCGAGAAGTCAGGGATGCTGGCCCGTCTGTGTGCCGGAGATGCTTCGATTCCGGCCGGCCGGGTTCGCGGGGATCATGCCCTGGTAATGGCGGATCGCGCGGCAGCGGGCCGACTCGATAACAATTCGAAAGCCGAAGTGGCCTGAGTGGATGCGGATTCGATACTGAGTGATGTGCTGCGGATTAGTTTTCCGAGCTAATAACAAGAAGAGCATATGCGCGTCGGTATCGCCGCCGATCACGGTGGTTTTACCTTGAAGGAGGATCTGCGCGGACAACTGGCTGCAGCAGGTCATGACATTGTCGACTTCGGCGCTCGTAGGCTGGATTCAGACGACGACTACCCAGATTTTGTTATTCCTCTTGCCCGGGCGGTCGCGGCAGGCAGAGTGGAGCGCGGAGTGGCCGTTTGCGGCAGCGGTGTGGGCGCATCGGTCTGCGCAAACAAAGTGCCCGGGGTACGCGCCGGCCTGATCAACGATCACTACTCGGCGCGACAAGGCGTAGAGGATGACCACATGAACCTCATCTGCTTGGGTGGTCGAGTCATGGGGCCCATGGTGGCCTGGGACCTTCTCCAAACTTTCCTAGCAGCCGATTTCAGTCAGGCGGAGCGCCACCTGCGCCGCTTGGGCAAAGTCGCTGCACTGGAAACGAAAGCCACCAGTGAAGTCGGAGGAGAGGCCGCGATTTCGGCGTAGTGCTGCTGCCATCACTGTGCGCCCGCCGTGCTCCTGTTCTTCCAATAGGTTCACGATTAAGAGCAACTGTGGTGCAAGCAAGAAAAGACTTGAACGCATGCCAAGGAGGCAGTCATGAGTACCGCGCTAGCTGC